>JGI994J12354_10005727_pt1 | contig 10605 bp, 13 predicted proteins | sample IntmicLarv3ML3BL_FD_12354 | JGI IMG/M metagenome (IMG submission 12354)
TTTGAGTTATTAAATTAAACCTCGATATTATAAATCGAATTTCCACAGGGTGATTTCTTGGGCAACAAAGCCCTGTGCTTCTTCTTGTCCAGTAACAGTGATAAGGTCATGCAAAGAGAGTGCGTCAAGCGTTGTGGGTGTGATGACGGGCTCTTGCTTTTCTTCAGGGTCAGTTTGACAGAGTACAACGGTGGTCTGTTCTGTGGTTATAATATTTTTTTGAGAACCAGAGTTACTTATTGAACTCTTGCCATTTTCAAAAACCAGAGTTTCCATGCCATCAACAGTGATTGTATTCTCTGATATGTTGGCAATGGTGCCTTCTACATAGGTATCTGTACTTATATTACTTGTAGATGCGATGTTATTGGAAGCACCAAAAGGAAGGATCAGCAGCGAATTGAAGAAGAAAAATATTCCTACAAAAGAGCAAGCCAAGTAAATGATAGCTTCATAAGTTATAATCGGGGAAGTGCTTCGTCTGGTTGGTCGAAAGTTCTTTGTTTTATAAATCGCCATATGCAAGATACGATAAATCAAGCAACCAAGAAGAACGCCCAAGACATTCGTGATAAGGTCTTCAGTGGTTGTTGCGCGTCGGTTCAGCAATTGACTTAACTCGATGAATAATGAAAATGCAAATCCGGCGAGAGCAACTTTCTTAAAAGAGCGAAACTCAGGCCAAATCAAAGGAAGCAAAAAGCCAAAAGGCATTGTCATCACAATGTTTAGCGCATAGCTTAAAAGACTATGGACACCGTCAAATTGTGCAAAGGGAATCAAGGCAATTTCTTCCATGCGTATCAACGTATCATATCTTCCAATGATCCAGATAGTCCCAACGCCTGTAGCTTGATATACATAAGCTAGATAAAGTAAGAAGACAAACACCCCTATATAATGCTTTCGAGGTAAGCAAACACGGTTTGCTCTCGCGACTTTGTTTAAGCAAAAGACTTGAAATAAGATGCCAAGAATAGCCGTGCAGAGAAATGCATATAAAGTGTAAATTGGTGAATTAGCAAATAAATGAAAAATTCGTCCAAAAGTCATATTCAATAGTTCGTTCATAATATCCCCTCTTTTCATACTTGATAATCATATGATAACAAGGAAGTTTTAAGAAAATATCATTCATTTTCTTAAGATTTTATGTATGATACACAAATATTAGAAAGAAGTTTCTACATCTGCCAGAATATCCCTTAAGACCTCAATTACAGAATCGGTTACATAGGTAGAATAATAAGACATGCCAGGGGCAGCGTTAGACATAGCATAGCTTGTGCCGGCATATTGTAGCATCTCTACATCATTATATTGGTCTCCAAAAGCAACGCAGTCTTTTGGGTCAATGTCAAAATGCTTTAAAAGTGCAGCGATTCCAGTCGCTTTATTTGCGTTTGGGGCAATGAAGTCAAGCCAGTTATCAGCAGAACTTACCAGTTTAATCTCTTCCTGAAATAATGGAGAGAAATAGGAATCCATCTCCTTAGTTCCTGAAGTTTGGTAGATAGCGATTTTGAGAAAATCATCTTGAATCTCCTTAAGATTAGGAACAACTTCTACCTTGTAACGCAAATGCTCTCTTATCAAACGAAGAAAAGCGGGGTCATTTGATTCTGTATACATTGTTGACTGGCAAGATATGAGCGCATAGCATTTTTTATATTGATGTATTGCATCGAAAATGCGAAGTGCAAGAGGGCGTTCAATGATGCCAGAGGATAAAATTTCATTATCGTGAATGCATAAAGAGCCATTTTCGGTCACATAAGAAATCTGATCTTTTACCGGTTCAAAGAGCTGGCGCAAGCCGTAATATTGCCGACCAGTTGCGGCTGCAAAGCGAATACCATGTGATTTTAGTTTGATAATTAAATCAAAGAGTTCTGGGTCTAATTCTCTTTGTGAGCCTTTTAATAATGTACCGTCAATATCACTTGCAATAAATTTAATCATGGGGACTCCTCTTCTATTTATTTCCTTAGTTGCACATTTTCTCTGAACTCATTATAATAGAAATAGAAGATAAAGAAAAGAGAGGAGTTTACAAAATATGAAAATAGGCATTGGAAATGATCATGCGGCAATAGAATTGAAGAAAACGATACAGCTCTTTTTAGAAGAAGCGGGACATGAAGTTGTGAATTATGGCACAGATGAGAAGACGGATCTTAGCTATCCGGATTTTGGAAAATGCTTGGCGGAAGCGGTAGTTAGTGGAGAAGTAGAGTGTGCAGTAGCGCTGTGTGGAACAGGTATTGGCATTTCATTGGCGGCGAATAAGGTAAAAGGGATTCGTGCAGCGGTATGTAGTGAGCCATGTTCTGCAAGGTTATCAAAGGAGCATAACAATGCGAATATTTTAGCACTTGGAGCGAGAATTGTAGGCGCTGAAATGGCGAAGATGATAGTAAAAGAGTGGTTGGAAGCGGAATTTCAAGGCGGAAGGCACGCAGATAGAGTGAATATGATTATGCAAATTGAAGGTGAGAACTTATAATTTAGAAGCAAGAAAAATATGATCTTAGAAGAAGTGAGAAATGTTTGGCGACGAAGAGAGCGCTTAATCATCATGATGTAAATTAAAAAGAGAGACTTTGATTTAGGAAAGCAGATAGCTTGGGAGGAGATAAAAATATGTTAGAAAATTTAAAACAAAGAGTATATGAAGCGAATATGTTACTACCAAAGCATGACTTGGTAACGTTCACCTGGGGAAATGTAAGTGAAATTGACAAAGAAAGTGGTATCTTTGCGATTAAACCAAGTGGTGTAGATTATGAGAAATTACAGCCAGAAGATATGGTGCTTATGGATTTGGAAGGCAATAAGGTGGAAGGGAAATACAAACCATCTTCGGATACAGATACACATATCGAATTGTATAAAGCATTTTCAGACATCGGTGGTATTGTACATACACATTCTGCATGGGCAACTTCATGGGCGCAAGCAGGCAGAGGAATTCCCTGTTATGGAACGACACACGCAGATTATATGTATGGCGAGATACCATGTGTTCGCAACTTGACAAAAGAAGAGATTGAAGAAGCGTACGAACGTAATACAGGCGTACTGATTGTGGAGCATTTCAAAGATACAGATTACTTGGCGATGCCAGCCGTATTATGTAAGAATCACGGACCATTTACCTGGGGAAAAGACGGCTTCGATGCGGTACATAATGCAGTAGTACTAGAAGAAGTGGCGAAGATGGCGCTACAGGCGGAAGCACTGAACCCGAATGTGAAACCAGCTCCACAAGAATTACAAGACAAGCATTATTATAGAAAACATGGTGCAAATGCATACTATGGCAATGAGGAATAATGATATGAGTACGAACTTTTCAGACCAATTGCTATTGGTATTGGGAAACGATAAGGTAAAACGAGAAGAGGCGATGAAGAAGCACACCACATTTCGGATTGGGGGCGTGGCAGATTACTTGGTTCTTCCGGAGACGATAGAAGAGATACAGGCAGTTGTGAAGCTATGTAAGACGTGGGAAGTCCCGTATTATATCTTGGGAAATGGTAGCAATTTGTTGGTTGGAGATAATGGGTATCGAGGCGTCATTATTAAGCTCTATAAGAATATGAATGAAATGATTGTGACGGATACCACCATAGAGGTGAATGCAGGTGCGCTGTTATCGCAAGTGGCGAATTTAGCACTTGAAAATAGCCTTACAGGACTTGAGTTTGCGGCAGGAATCCCGGGAACGATAGGTGGGGCTGTGATTATGAATGCAGGCGCTTATGGTGGCGAAATGAAAAACGTTGTTACAGAAGTGACGGTGCTCTTAGCAAATGGAGAAGTACGCAAATTTAGCGGCGAGGAGATGCACTTTGGCTATCGAACCAGCCTGGCAGCGAAAGAAAATCATATTATTTTGCAAGTGGCGTTATCTTTGCAAAAAGGTGAGAAAGAAGCAATACATGCGCGTATGGAAGAGCTAAAGGTGCAAAGAACCACCAAGCAACCACTGAATTATCCAAGTGCAGGCAGTACGTTTAAACGGCCGGCAGGGTATTTTGCAGGAAAGTTAATTGAAGATGCGGGCTTAAGAGGCTTTCAGGTAGGTGGAGCAAAGGTATCAGACAAGCATTGCGGTTTTGTAGTCAATGTAGGTGATGCAACGGCGAGAGATGTGGATATGTTGATGCAGCAAATAGTACAAAGGGTTTATGAGCAAACAGGTGTTACGTTGGAAGCGGAAATCAAGAGACTAGGAGAATTTGCATGAGATTGGTAATTGTGACTGGAATGTCGGGAGCGGGGAAAAGTATTACACTTAATATGTTGGAAGACACGGGGTATTTTTGTATTGATAATCTCCCGCTTGTTTTCATGTCTATGCTCAGTGAATTTACAGACACAGTCGCAGAAGATAAGATTGCAATTGGACTAGATGTGCGAAGCGGTGATAGTCTCAAACGCTTAGAAAAGGTTCTTGTAGAAATGGATAGGCGAGAAGTGTCCTATGAAATTTTATTTCTGGAATGTAGCAATGATGTGTTGGTGAAGCGCTATAAAGAGACGCGAAGAATGCATCCTCTTTCTGGAGAAGGGCGCGTAGATACGGGAATTGAAGAGGAGCGTAAGCGGCTCTCTTTCCTGAAGAAGAAAGCAGATTATATTATTGACACGAGTAGAATGTTGACGCGTGAATTGCAAGCGGAGTTGACACAGATTTTTGTAAATAATAAGAAGATTTCAAATTTGCGAATTACCGTCCTATCTTTTGGGTTTAAATATGGCTTGCCAAATGATGCGGACTTAGTGTTTGATGTTCGTTTTTTGCCAAACCCTTATTATTTACCAGAATTGCGGCAGCAAACAGGCAATGACGCGCCAGTAAGAGAGTACGTTATGGCGAGTGAGGAAGCACACGAGTTCCTGTGGCGTTTGGAAGATATGATACAATTTCTATTGCCAAACTACACGAAAGAGGGAAAGAATCAGCTAGTGATTGCAATTGGCTGTACGGGTGGAAAGCACCGCTCGGTTACGCTAGCAAATGCACTGTATAGCCGGTTAGTGGAAGAAGATGTCTATAGTGTACAGATTGAGCATCGAGATATCGAAAAGGATGCGAAGAGAAAAGGAAAATAGAGGTGTATATGTCTTTTTCAAAACAGGTGAAGGAAGAATTGGCTAATCATTGGAGTGTAGCGAGGCATTGTCAAATTGCGGAAATTGCAGCGATGCTTAGTATGTTAGGTGAGTTGCATATAACGAATGAGGAAAGTGTGGCGAAGGCGACAGGCGCAACAAATGAACGCAACTCAATAAAGCAGAGCTTACAAATTAGTACAGAAAATAGCGCAGTTGCGAAAAAATACTTTACATTACTACAGAAAACATTTAAAATCAAAGCTATAATGTCTTTACGCTGTAATGTGCATATTGTTACTGTGCAAGACGAAGATATAGAGCAAGTATTAAAGGCGACAAAATGCAGTGAAACACTTTTGGAAGTCCGAAGCATCGTGATGCAAAGGGCTTGTTGTAAAAGAGCGTTTATAAGGGGTGCATTTTTAGCAAGCGGTTCGATTAGTGCGCCAGAAAAGGGGTATCATTTTGAAATCGTGTGTCCTACGAGACAAAAAGCGGAGCAGTTGCAAGAGATGATGAACTCTTTTGCGTTAGAGGCGAAGATTATTCTTAGGAAACATGCACATATTGTATATTTGAAAGAAAGTACGCAGATTGTGGATGTGTTAAATGTTATGGAAGCACATGTTGCTTTGATGGAACTTGAAAATGTAAGGATTCTCAAAGAAGTGCGTAATCAGATTAATCGCAAAGTGAACTGTGAAACTGCAAATATTAACAAGACAGTATCGGCATCATTAAAGCAAAAAGAAGATATATTGTATATTCGAGATTATCAAGGCTTTAAGAAGTTACCTGAAAGTCTGCAAAATATGGCAGAAGTTAGGCTAAGTCACCCAGACGCAAGTCTGAAAGAATTAGGAGAACTTATGAATCCGCCAGTTGGGAAGTCGGGTGTGAATCATCGTTTACGTAAACTCAGCATGATTGCTGAGGATATGAGGGCAAAACAAGGAGGAAATTATGATTAGGAAAGAAGTGATAGTAAAGTGGAAAGATGGGTTAGATGCAAGACCTATAGCATTACTTGTACAGAAAGCTAGTCAATATGATAGTCAGGTATATATTGAACTTGAGAATAAGAAAATCAGTGCGAAGAGCATTATGGGTATGATGAGTTTCAAAATCGCTGAGGGAGAGAGTTTGGCAGTGGTTGCAGAGGGAACGGACGAGGAAATTGCGGTCAAAGGAATCGAAGCATTTTTGCTAAATGAGAGCGAGTAAACATAAAAGGGCATGTATATGCTCTTTTCCCATATCAGAAGGAAAAATCTGATGTGGTAAAGGAGAGTGTTGCACATATGAAGAAAAAAGTATTATTTATATATAATCCGAATGCAGGAAAAGAATTAATCAAACCGAAGCTAGCGGAAATTATCGATATTATTGTAAAAGCTGGATATGAAATGGTTATTTATCCAACACAGAGTTATCAAGATGCATATCGTAAGATTACAGAATATAAAGACGAGTATGACTTGGTGATTTGTAGTGGTGGTGACGGTACCATTGATGAAGTGGTTACAGGAATGATGAATAGGGAAGAGCGAGTACCGATTGGATATATTCCAACTGGAACGACCAATGATTTTGCGACGAGTTTGTATATTCCAAAGAATTTGTTGGCAGCGGCAGACACTGCGGTCAATGGCAAGAAATTTCCTTGCGATGTGGGGATTTTTAATGAGGATATATTTGTATATATTGCGGCGTTTGGCTTGTTTACGGACGTTTCTTATCAGACGAAACAAGAGATTAAAAATGTCTTTGGACATCTGGCATACATTTTAGAGGGAAGTAAGAGAATCTTTAACATTCCTTCATATGAAATGAAAGTTACCTATGATGATGTTGTGATAGAGGAAGAATTCATTTTTGGAATGATTACCAATTCAAGGTCGGTGGGCGGATTCCGAAATATGATTGGAGATAGAGTGGTATTTGATGACGGCAAATTTGAGGTTACGCTTATAAAGAAGCCGAAGAATCCAATTGAAATGCAGGAAATTATTGCAGCCTTGCTCTTAAGTAATATAGATTCGAAGCATATGTATGCATTTCAAAGTAGTAAGATAAGTTTTGAATCGAAAGAAAGCCTCGCATGGACGCTAGATGGTGAATATGGTGGTGAGCATGATTATGTGGAAATTGAGAATCGCAAACAGGCGCTAGAAATCATGGTACCGGCAGATAAGATTAAAAGAATTGCAAAGGAGTAGCATATGACACGTGATGAATTTTTAAGACAGTTACAAGAAGCACTAGAAAATGACTTGCAAGGTCAGATTGTGCAGGAAAATGTAGATTATTATAATCAATATATTTCAGAAGAAGTGCATAAAGGAAGAGGGGAACAGGAAGTAATCGATAGTTTGGGTGACCCTTGGATATTGGCGAAAACGGTGATTGATTCCGTGGACACAACGAAGTATTCAAGCAATGTGTATGAAACACAGGAGAGTCGAAGTAATCAAGATACCAAGCAAAACAGAGCGTATATCTTTGGTTTGGACACATGGTGGAAGAAGTTGCTAGCGGTCTTTATACTTGTTGGGATTGTGCTTTTGGTTGTAGTTATAGTAGGCGGTTTGTTATCATTGTTGATACCGATACTTGTTCCGCTTCTTGTAATTATTATGTTGATTCGGCTTTTTAATAAGCGGTGAAATAAATGGTGAAACTTAGGGGCCTTTCTTAGAGAGGTTCCTTCTTTGTGCAAACAAAAACACTCCAGAGACTACCTTATAAGTAGTGCTACTTGGAGTGCTTTAAGTGAAAAGGTTCGATAGGGGAGCTACCGAACCTCTTCGAGGGGAGTATAAATAATTAATAAGGGGTGTAGAAATAATTTCTACACCGTTAGTATAATACAGTTTGGGATAAAAAGCAAGTGAAAATCTAAGAGTTTTGGGATTTTTGCATTGACAAGCAGAAAGCGAACTCGTAAGATTAAAGGATAGAATATTGGAGGCGAATTATGAAAAGAGTGGAATTAATTGCTCCTTGTCATTTTGGACTAGAAGCGGTTTTAAAGAGAGAAATATATGATTTAGGATATGATGTTTTGAAAGTAGAAGATGGGAGAGTGACTTTTCTAGGAGATGAAGAGGCTATTTGTCGTGCAAATATATTTTTGCGAACGGCGGAGCGTATATTGTTGAAAGTTGGAGAATTCAAGGCGACTACTTTTGAAGAACTTTTTGATAGGACAAAGGAACTGGCGTGGGAAGACTATATTCCACGAGATGGCAAGTTTTGGGTGGCGAAGGCAGCGTCGGTAAAGAGTAAGTTATTTAGTCCGTCGGATATTCAGTCTATCATGAAGAAAGCAATGGTAGGTAGATTGAAGGAGCATTACCATATAGAATGGTTTCCGGAAGAGGGAGCAGCTTATCCAGTTCGTGTATTTTTAATGAAAGATATTGTGACGGTGGCTTTAGATACCAGCGGGGTGTCTTTGCATAAGAGAGGGTATCGTCAAGTCTCAGGTATTGCGCCGATTACGGAGACTTTGGCAGCGGCATTGATTATGCTGACGCCGTGGAAGAAAGAGCGCATCTTGGTGGATCCATTTTGTGGAAGCGGAACATTTCCTATAGAGGCGGCAATGATGGCGGCGAATATTGCACCAGGAATGAAGCGTACTTTTACGGCACAAGCATGGGATAACTTGGTTACAGAAGAAAGTTGGGCAGATAGCCTNGAAGAAGCAAATGATTTGATTGTCACAGATGCGCAAGTGGATATTCAGGGGTACGATGCAGACCCTAGTGTGCTTAAGCTAGCAAGAAAGAACGCGGCAATGGCTGGTGTAGAACATATGATTCATTTTCAAGAACGGGAAGTAAAGGACTTGCGACACCCGAAGAAGTATGGGTTTGTTATCACGAATCCGCCGTATGGAGAGCGTTTGGAAGATGGAGAGGCATTACCGGCAATTTATACAGATTTTGGTGAGGGGTATCGCCATTTGGATAGTTGGTCTGCTTATATGATTACGAGTTATGAAAATGCAGAGCGTTATTTTGGGCGTCAAGCGGATAAGAACCGTAAGATATATAATGGAATGATAAAGACATATTTCTATCAATTTCAGGGACCGAGGCCACCAAGGCAGGGGAGTGTTAAGTAGGTTGTGAAGAATGGGCTTTGATAGAATCAGGAAAAGGAATAGAGGATAGGATATGGAGAAGCGAATCGTATTTGCTACAGGAAATGAACATAAGATGGAAGAAATCAGAAAGATACTCGGGGATTGCGGTGTGAAAATTGTTTCCATGAAAGAAGCGGGCATCGAGGTCGAGGTGGTGGAAGATGGTGACACATTTGAAGCAAACGCACTGATTAAGGCGACGGAAGTGGGTAAACTTTTGCCAAGTGATATTGTGCTAGCGGATGACTCGGGCCTGGAAATCGATTATTTGAATAAGGAGCCTGGCATATATTCTGCACGCTATGCAGGCGTGGATACACCATATACAGTGAAGAATCAAATGTTTTTGGATAAATTAGCGGGTGTAGAAGATGAGAAACGCAGTGCCCGATTTGTCTGTGCGATTGCGGCGCATTTTCCAAATGGAGAGACAGAAGTGGTGCGAGGTACGATAGAAGGAAGGATAGGGCATGAGATTGCGGGAGAGCATGGGTTTGGCTATGATCCGATTTTTTATTTGCCAGAATATGCTTGCACCACAGCCGAACTGACGCCAGCGAAGAAGAATGAGCTAAGTCACAGAGGAAGAGCACTTGCGAAAATGCGAGTGATATTAGGGAAAAGGAAGTCAGATGAAAATATTAGTGGTTAGTGATACGCATAGGCAACATAGGGCGTTAGAAGAAGTTCTCTTGCGCGTGGGAGCGATTGACGCGATGATTCATTTAGGGGATGCGGAAGGAAGAGAAGATTATATAGAGGCGCTTCTTGATTGTCCATTGCATATTATAAAAGGCAATAACGATGTCTTTGTACGTATTCCGAGTGAGGAAGAATTCTATCTTGGAAAATACAAGGTATTTATTTGTCATGGGCATCAATACGGAGTGGGTAGAGGTGTAAACAAAATCAAAGAAGAGGCAAAGAAGCGACAGGCGGACATTGCAATGTTTGGGCATACGCATATTCCGTTTCTGCAAATAGAAGAAGAGGTGACGTTGTTGAATCCAGGGAGCATCTCTTATCCTAGGCAAAGTAATCGGCAAGGTAGTTTTGCGATTATAGAAATTGATGGAGAAGGAAAAGTGCACTATACGATAAACTATGTATAAACGAAATGAATATGGAAGGTAAGTTGATGACTCCTGTGTTGTGTTTGTGGAGCATCAACTTTTTTTATTTAACACGAAGAAAGTTAACTGCTGAGGTGGTTAGCTTTCTTTTTTACTTTATAGGAAAGTTCTTCTGCCGAAGAACTCTTGAATTAAAAAAGCCCACACAAGGTGGGCAGGATGAAAAGACGACACGTTTAGAAGATATAAAAA
>JGI994J12354_10005728_pt1 | contig 10605 bp, 7 predicted proteins | sample IntmicLarv3ML3BL_FD_12354 | JGI IMG/M metagenome (IMG submission 12354)
TCGTGAGATTCTCCCAAAACAGAAAATGCCGAAAAGCCTTTGGTTACAGGCTGTAACGGCATTTAGAAAATTTTAAAATGATAATCAAAATTTACATAAACTATTTCAATAATACACTATAAAACGTCTAACTGTTGTTGAGGCTTATTCAAATTATATCCTCTGTGTCAATGACGAAGGTAGAAAATGCCCCTTTTATGCGGAATGTCACTTTGAACGTTTATTTAACTCTGAATCAGAAGCTGAAAAATATATTGAAAATAAAAAAGTGCAAAGTATAAAAGATAGATTACATATATTAGACGGTTTTAAAATAGCAACGCAAAACATAGAAAAAGTGCTTTTTATTATCAATGATTCGGAAAATGTGAATATGGCAAAAAAAGATTTAATAAAAACATTCGATTTTTCCACGAAACAAACCAACGCGATATTAAAAATGAGCTTGGGGCAAATCAATATTGAAAAGATAAATAATGAATATGAAAAATTACAAGAGGATTGCAAATATTTGAGTATGGTGGAGGGCTAAAAATGTGTGTATTGTCGGGTTTTGAAAAATTAGATGAAATGACAACAGGCTTTCACCCGGGGGATTTTATCATTCTCGCTTCGCGCCCCGGTATGGGGAAAACCAATTTTGCTCTCAACATTGCCCGTAATGTTGCAATGGAACAGCATAAGCCGGTATGCTTGCCCTGTCAGCTTTGATATGCTTGAACGCTATGACGATTGTTGGGATTGGCGTTGTTATTTGAGCCACGAAGATACAAGCGACCCGAATACAATCCGTTTAGTTTTTACATATCGCGCAGGGGGCGGACAAGATAGTGAGGTTTTTGTAGATGTAAAAACCAATCAGCCCGTCCGATATAACACAGACGAAGTCATTTGCTTTTATTCGCACACAAAGGGGAAATATCGCCCATTCAGCAATTTTTATCTTTTGGAGATGGAACAGCGCGATTTTAACGGCGAGGTTAAAAAATACGCCAGTGGAGAGCATTATTTTCAGATTATGAAAGCGAAAGAGTTTGACCCCGACGGTGAAGTATTTAAGCAAATGGGAAATCATCTTTCTTGCAAGGATATAAAAGCACTTGGGCGAAAGGTAAAAAACTTTGACGCTGAAAAGTGGCACATACTATCAAGATTCCATATGCGTGACGCGTTGGTTATGAAGTTCAAGGATAATGAGGAATTAAAAGAATTGTTATTAAATACAGGTAACGCCGTTCTTGCCGAAGCCGCCCCCCGTGATACTTTGTGGGGTATTGGTTATGCTGAAAGCAATCCGAAAGCGCATGACCCGTCTGGGTGGCGCGGTAAAAATTTGTTGGGTAATATGCTGATGTATTTAAGGGAAGAAATCAGAGAAGAACAGGAGGGCTAACACATGGATATTTATAGTTTTATCAATTCCCGCGACATAGCCGAACACTGTCGAAAAATCGGGCATGAGTTTACGCCGCTTGAAATGGCGGTAATAATTAACCTTAGCAAAGAATGTATTACCAAAAAGCATGAGGGCTATATTTGGCTTATTGAAAACACGCCCGATTGTGAAGTGCCGGAACGAACAAACTGCAATTATTTTTCAAGCCTACATAATTTGTTGCGTGAGCTTATGTATATAGAAAATAGGATTGATGAACTTTTTAAAAAGCAAGAGCCGGAATATTGCTACCATATGAATATTTATGAAGAAAACACTTGTGATGACGACAATATATATTTATCGTGGGAAGAAGCTGTAAAAGACGCGACCAATAACAACAGTATGATTTCATTTTCCATTGAGAAAAGACGATTTGATGATGCCGTTAATGAAACCGGCGCGATTGTATATTTAGTATATTATTACAACAATAACGGCGAACCTATTACCTATTGGGCAAATAAAGGATATTTTACAGAAGAAGAAATTAGAGTATCTATTGCTTTGGATAATATCTATATTGATATTCCTATGCCGTTTGAAAATGGGGATTTGATTACACGCAAAGGTCTAAATGCCGTCTATGTTTTACACAACACACCGCAACCCGAATTGAAAAAAGAACGCGATAGAGAGCGGCAGGCGTATTATTGGGATTCCACGGATATTATGGTCAATGGTTATTTTTTGACTGAAAACGGGCTTTGCTTTGACCATTTACATACATTGGATTTAGAATACTATAAAGGTGAACTTCTCGGATATGACCGATTTTTGAAGTTTTTAAGTCTTTACATAAAAGATGAATCTGATTGTAGCTTATTTACTTTATTTCGAGAATATGACATCATGCGGAAAAATGGAAGCATGAAAGAAATAAATGATTTTTATTCTTGTGCAGAAGATTTTTTTAAGATATAATTATTTTTGCAAAGTGTAACATTATGATAGCGGTTATATATGCAATGTACACTAGGAGGATTAAATAAAATGGCATCAAAAAGACGAGGAAATGGCGAGGGTGGAATTTATCAATTAAAAGATGGTTTGTGGGAAGCTCGTCTAATGATAGGTACAAATGTTGAGGGAAAACCAAAATTTAAAACATTTACATCAAAAAAACGTAATGTAGTAGCTTCTAAACTTGCCGATTATATTGCAAACAAAAAAGAAAAAGAGCCGCAGCGTGCGAGTAATCAAACAATGGCTAAATGGCTGTGGAGCTGGTTTGATAGCTATGTTGATAAAAATGTAAAACTATCTACAAAAATCAGTTATGAAACAATTATAAAGAATCAATTATTACCATATATTGGTCAAATCAAGCTTAATGAGTTAAAAAAAGCTGATATTGAAGATATGTATAATTCTTTATTGAGAAATGGGCGGTTAAATGGCAAAGGTGGGCTGAGTGTTAAGACAGTTCAAAATGTATCACTCGTATTGCACAAAGCACTTGATGAAGCCATGAAGCATGAATACATCATTAAAAATCCTGCCGATATTGCCAATGTTCCTACAATGCGAAGCGAAAATAGTGCAAAAAAAGAAGTCGAGGTATTAACAAAACAGGAACAAAAAGCACTGATGGAAGTATGCGGAGATGATGTATACAGTGTAGCTATTAAGACGGCTTTATTTACCGGGGTAAGATTAGGGGAGCTTTTAGGTCTGCAATGGCATGATATTGATTATGATACAAACATAATTACTATATCGCGTCAAGTGAATCGGTTGAAAGATTACAGTCCGAAAGCAGAAGCAAAAACACGATTAGGTATACAGGAAGATACGAAAACGAGGTCATCTAATAGACCAATATCGCTACCCAAGCAGTTAATGGAGTTGTTAAAGGAGCATAAAGAAAAACAAGCCTCTGAGAAACAAAAATGGGGCAAGGCGTATAAGGATTTGGATATGATTTTTGCGCGCGAAGACGGCCATTATATTGACCCTGCTACTTTTAGAGACCATTACCAAAAAAGATTAAAAGAAGCGGGATTAGGGCATCATACAATCCATGCTTTGCGACATACGTTTGCTACTCGAGCTTTAGAAACTGGCATACCGATAAAAGTCGTGAGTCAGATATTAGGCCATGCTTCGGTTCAAATTACAATGGATACATATTCTCATGTTCTGCCGGATTTGCAAAGTGATTCTATGAATAAGATTGCCGAGTACATGGAAATGTAGTTCATTATACATCAAAAACCTTATAATTATCCTTATAATTACGATACAAAACAATGCTAATCAATATCAGATAACACTAAATGCACGCTCTGAAAACCGCTTAAAACAAGGCTATTTACGATTTTATAAAAAACAATACTACAATGTTAATATAACTCATAACCCGAAGGTCGGAGGTTCAAGTCCTCCTCCCGCAACCATAAAAAAGCGCTTGGTTAAAGGAAAAACCGGGCGCTTTTGCTATTTCTTCAATGCAAAAAAACACCTTGTACCAAACAGATACCAAAGTGTGCGGATAGTATATTTTTGATTTTAATCAAACAATGCCATTAGCTTTTTCTTTTGTGATTCAAATGTGTGTCCATACATATTTAGCGTTGTTGATGGTTGAGCATGGCCAAGTATAGCGGATATTGATAAGATGTCATTGCTCTTTTGCATAGCTTCAGTTGCAAATGTATGTCTTGTAGCGTGAACATTCACATCTTTTAAATTAGCTTGGGCAATAATTTTTTTAAACCCATCATCAAACACCCTTGGTTCCAATGACTTTCCTTCTTTCGAACACAAAACAAATCCATATGGATTGAATGAATCATGCTCGGATTCTTGTTGGTATTTATCCCCGATTTCAAATAAGCTAATTAAAGCAGATTTTGCATCATTTGTGAGATAAATGATACGATTTGCTTTTTTTGTTTTTACCGGACCTAAATAAATAGCTGTTTTGTTTTTCTTTGAAGCATAAGTATCAATTTTGATATAATTTGAATTGGAAGAGTTTGTCTTAAAATTTTGAAGTCTACACAACGTCTGATTTATTTTTATATAATTTTCTTCAAAGTTTACATTCTCCCATCTTAAACCTAAAAGTTCCCCCTTTCGTAGGCCACAGTTTAAAAGAATAACAATTCCTTGTGCGATTGTATCATGCTTGTTTCTAATAACATTGTAAAAAGATGCTTTTTCTTCTTTATTAAGTACTCTGGCTTCATTATCCTCCCCGGTCGGTAACTTTACTCCTTCAACAGGATTGTAGGTTATTATTCTTTGATGAAGTGCTTGTGTAAAAGCAACATTTAGCATATGTTTCATATTTTTAATTGTTTTAGGCGATAGACCTCCTTCTTTTCCATCAAGGCGACCATTAATCATTTTTTCATTGAAGAAACGTTGTAACATTTCGACGGAGACATTTTTGAGAAAAAGGTTTCCGAAATACGGCTTAATGTGTCTATCTATAATTCCTCGGTAGTTTACAAATGTTGAAGGACGAAGAACTATACTTGCGTACATTTCATACCATTTGTCCATCCAGAAAGAAACCGTATGCTCATTTGGCTTAACATATTTACCCTCCTTTATTAAATTGATAATGACTTTCAGTTTTTCGCAAACTTCATATTCTGTTTTCCCATAAATACTTCGCTGATGCTTTTGATATACATACCTACCCTCCCATCTTCCATCTTTTCTTTGTCTGATATAGCCTTTGGCTTCTCTTCCCATAGATTCAACTCCTAAAAAAAATCGCCCAGTAATAGGCATTGGTAAGTATAACACATTTATTCAAATTGTTTTTGATAAAATGTATTATGCATTGAAAATCGACTAAATTCGGTGTATAATTTTGACAAAGCAAGTTTTCCATTATGGACAAATAAGAGGAAGAATAATAATGATTACAAACCAAAATATATCTTGGTCACAATTTGAAATCTGCAATCAAGATTCAAGAGTTGCATTTGAAAATATGTGCCGGCTTTTATTTAATCGTTTTTTCTTTCATAACCAGGCTATCCTACATTCAAATCCTAACAATCCCGGCATTGAAGTTTTACCGACACTTGAAGTTAAAACTAATAAGCGAATTAGTTTTCAAAGCAAATATTTTTCTAGTACTGATTATTCACAAATTATGCATTCGGTAGAGCAAACCATTAAGTACTATTCTGGGGAAATAGATATCCTGTATCTTTATTGTAATAAAGATTTAACCACAACGAGTAAATCTTATAAAAACATTGAAGCTAAACTGAATGCTGTCAATATAGAGCTTGTTTCCATAAACAATCAAACCATATTAAATCAAGTTGTTGACCATCCAGTCATAGCCTCTCTATACTTTAATCATCATGGTTTGACCCACGATTGGTTTAATGAGCAACTAAAAGTCAACTTAGAATCTTTAGGTGCTCGATATAATGAACAGTTTAATGTCAATACAAAAACTGAAGAATATATCAACATATTCTCAAAAAACCGCGAAGCCGTGGCATTGATAAATCAAAAGAAAACTGATACTTTGAACGAAATTCAAAATAATCGGTGGGCATTTAGAAGTCATGACAATCTGCTTGAAAAGTTTTGTGATTATATTGGTTCAATAAATGATATCACACAGAACACTATATTGGAAAGCCTTAACTGGTCAACAGCCTTCCTAGAAAAGTTTGCAAATGATATTGCAGAATTAAATACCGAAATTGAAATGAAAAAGCAATCTTCTGAAAAAGAGCTTGATAAAAAGAATCGTTCTGAATTAGAACGTGAAATACGACAATTAGAATATCTCTTGGATATCTCATCACTTCTTGAGTTTAATGAAATTGAAAAGAACTTACTTATAAGAAAAGTACTTATCATTCAAGGGGATGCCGGAATCGGAAAGTCACAACTATATGCCAATGCTTCCGAAAAGACAATACAAGAAAATGGTTGCGCATTATTACTTTTAGGACAATCATATTTATCTGGTGATCACATTAACCTGCAAATCCCTGTATCGTTAGGCTTGGATTTTGGCATAGACGAACTCTTAAATGTATTAGAATGCGCTGGCGAAGAAAAAAATCAATGTTCACTAATATTTATTGATGCTATCAATGAAAGCGGTAACAAAGACATATGGAAATCAGGACTCAATCAACTTGTTAATAAAGTAGATAGGTTGAATTACGTTCGGTTGGCGATTTCTGTTCGGACAGGCTATGAGATATTAGTTTTTGATGATGCTATTCAACAAAAAATCAAATCCCAAGAAATGGTTCGGCTGGTTCACACGGGATTCCGCGAAGAATCAATTGAGGCAACAAAAACTTTTTTAAACTATTATCACATTCCGTTTTCTCCATCATATATTCTCCAATATGAGATGACCAATCCGCTTTTCCTTATCCTCTTTTGTAAAACTTATACCGGCGAAAACTTCGACATATCAACTCTTTTTGAAAATATTATTAGGAAAACAGATCGAGAAGCCCAAAACGCAGTTGGATTTGACAGTTCTTCTGAAATATTAAAATATTTAGTTAATGAAATTGCAGAATATTTTCTTTGTATGAGTAAGAGGTCTATTACGAAGAAAGATCTGCTTGAACTTGGGTTTTGGAACACATATGGCTTGTCTAATAATAAAATTCCTTTCATTTCCGCAGTTGAGAAAGCGGGATTGTTCATAAGCTCTGCTTATAATGGAATTGAGTCTTATTTTCTCGGGTACAATTTGCTTGAGGATTTTGTTTGCGCAAAACTTATTATAGAAAAATATTCAGATAAGGAAAGTTTGAGAGAATATCTGCAAAATAATCTTTTAGAAATAAAAAATGGTAAAATTACAAATTATTTAACTCGAGATATTTTCATTGTTGTTTGTGGTCTTTATGCCGAAAAATATAACGAGGATTTCATTGATATTATTGACAGTTTGAGTGATGACATTGATAAATATCATATCATTGAAAGCTATGTTGATTCTTTCCTTTGGCGAAAATCAAGCGCTGTGAATGCAGATGCTTTTACTTACTTTTTAAATAAATATAATGTGAATGCTGACAAAACGTGGCGGATATTTATCGAAAACAGCATTAAAACTAACCACCCGCTAAATGCAGAGCTATTACATAACATTTTACTAAAAAAATCAATTAGCCAACGTGATTACCTGTGGACCACGTACATTAATGGCTTTTCCGATGAGGAGGAGAGGCTTTTTCAGCTTATCACTTTTTTTGATAAAGGTAATAGCTTGGACGGGTTAACCGATGAAAATATTTGCTTGATGCTTATTCTTTTCGCATGGCTGTTGACTTCTTCAAATCGCTTCTTGCGCGACAAAACTTCTAAAGCAATGATTGAGCTTTTGAAGTCCAATTTTCAAATGTGTAAACCATTGCTCAAGATGTTTGAAATAGTTGACGATCCATATGTAATACAGCGCCTATATGGCGTTATATTTGGCGCAACTATGAAACGCACTCAAAAATATGAGGCTGAATTCAAAGAATTATCCGAATATATATTTAACGCGATTTTTGACAAAGATATGGTGTATCCGGATATATTGTTGCGCGATTATGCAAGGTTAATTCTTGAACGCTGGACATATGAATTCCCCAATAGTAACGTGTTTGATATTGCAAAAATCAAACCACCATATAAGTCTGTTGCAATCCCTATTGTAGAAAAACAAAAATATTATGATGAGGACGTACATAATAGTGGACTTAATTCTATTGATCGGTCAATAAAGCCTAATTGTGCAGATGTCCCAGGTATGTATGGCGATTTTGGAAGATATGTTTTTGAATCGGCGGTAAGAGACTTTGATGAAATTGATTTAGAGAATTTATATCACTATGCTATGCAATTTATCAGAGATGAGTTGGGTTATACTGATAAGTTGTTCGGAAATTATGATACCTTTGAAAGGAATTATCGCGGCAGACATGAAACTAAAAAAATTGAACGGATTGGTAAGAAATATCAATGGATAGCTATGTATAACATTCTTGCCAGAATTTCTGATACTCACTTAATTAAAAGTTGGAATGATGAAGGATGTCAATTTGAAGGCGCATGGGAGCCATACGTACGAGATTTTGATCCGACTTTGAATTGCAACTTTTTACTTCCATCAAATTTGCCTTGTTTTGAATTTTCAAAAATGTGCATGAATGAGTTCTATGACGGCAATTCATATGATGAATCTAAAATAAAAGAGTGGACAGAAGCAAACTGCAACTTCTTCAATAAACATAGTTTAAAACTGATGATTAACGATACTGAAGGCAAGACGTGGATTTTGTTGAATCAGTTTGAAAAAGTTAAAAATGCGCAACATTCACATGGCAAGCATTCCATATATTTTGACAAAGGATCGCAAGAGATGTGGTCCATGTCTCACAGTTATATTGTTAAACAAGATGAGTTTGATGTTTTTAAAAGAGAGCTTGAGCAAAGAAGCTTTTTAGGAAGATGGTTTCCGGAGGGACAGGACGCTTATCAACTGTATAATCGTGAATATGTTTGGTCTCCCGGATATAAAATTTTCTTTGAAGATACATGGGTAGATTATGAAATTGATACCGATGAAAAAATAGTGACAAAGCATTCTGGCTCTATCCCCAAAATAATGAGTCTGTTAAGTGAAGATGATGATGATGTACTGACTTTTGAGGAAAAAGAGTGGGAGCAGGTTGAAATTGTAAAAAAGATACTCGGACGAGTGATGCCAACTTATTCTCGTATCTTGTGGGAAGAACAATACAATGCCTCACAAGAAGAAACCACTTCTTTTGATATCCCATGCAAAGATATTCTTAATAGCTTGCGCTTGGAACAAAAAGAATATGATGGGTATTTCTACAGCGAGGACGGAACTTTAGTTGCATTTGATGGAAACTTATCTGATATTTGTGATGGATTATTAATACGAAAGGATTACCTTGACAGATATCTTGAAGAGCATGGCTTAAGATTGTTTTGGGCTTGTTTGGGCGAAAAACAATATTTTAACGGTGATAGTAACCAAATATGGGGTGATTGGAGCGGCTTTCTTTACCTTGATGGAAATAAAATCAATGGGAATGTAATCTGCAAAAAAGTCAACCTCTAATGTCACATTTCCAATTAAAACAAAAGGTGATGTGCACAAGCAAAAATTGCACCTTTGAATCTTGTTTTTGGAACTGAATTAGTGTATAATTAGGTTTTATAATCACTGAAGGATAATATAGGATTATCCTTCAGTGATTGTGGAAGAAAATTTGTAGGAGGCCTTAATGAGTATAATAGGGAATAACGAATTTAAATTCACGGACAGAGCAGAGCTGATAGAACTTAAAGAAAATCTGCGTTTTAATAAGCAGACAATTTTGGAATACGTCGAAAATAGCGGATTAACTCATATATTAAAAAAAATTCAAATTGATTTCGATGCTGCTGATAATATTTGTTTTTACCTTGATTGCGAGTCTGAAATAGAACTCAGCCGTCAAATAGTTTCGCAAATAACAGATGCCAATAGTTTGTCAGGGTATATTAAAAACAAGAAAAAACATAAAATATTTGAAAAGATACTTAGCAGTGTTATTTCAGGACTTGATATAATCCCTTTTGTAAGTTTGGGCAAACTCGCAAACGATTTATTTGTTGCGCTTAATGACACAATAGATGTGGATTTTGAGCACATAAATGACTATAAACTCGAAAAGGCTGTAATTAAATTGCTTTACGATATAGTCCCTAAGTATCCGAAAATTTTCTTTTTGCTTGACAATTTCGGCGAATTAAAAACATTCGAGAACAAGTTTGTAACAAGTATTTTACTTTTGCAAAATATGCATACTCTCCTTACAATATCAAAGCGAACGTTGGAAAATGGTCTTGAGATTTTTTCAAAATCGAACGGTATTGTTAATCCCAATGTGGTAGAGGGGACTTTTTCGCGCCCCGATAAAAATTTAACAAGGAAATTGTTTGAGAGTTATCACACTTCTTATAACGATGATTTTGAAAACTACTTTATTCAAAACAACTGGAATATTCATTATATAATGTCTGTAATTTACGGATTCCCATTGTCTTTATCAGATATCAGCATAGAGCAAAAATATATTCTTAAAACAATGCAAATTCTCGAAACGTCAATCAATCGTGAGCTGTTGTTGAAAGTATTAATGTTTTCATAT
>JGI994J12354_10005729_pt1 | contig 10605 bp, 8 predicted proteins | sample IntmicLarv3ML3BL_FD_12354 | JGI IMG/M metagenome (IMG submission 12354)
GGGGGGATTTACAATGGCACATATATTAGTTGTTGAAGACGATAAATCCATTAACGAGTTAATTGTTCGCAATCTGAAGCTTGTCGGTCATTCTTATATNCAAGCCTTTNATGGTGCGGAAGCAGTCAGAATAGCTTCNGAACATGATATAGACTTAATCCTTTTGGATGTTATGCTTCCCGGCATGGATGGCTTCGAGGTTTTTCANGAAATACCGCCGACCCCTGTTATATTTATTACAGCAAAAGACGGACTGGAACACAGATTAAACGGTCTTTCGTTGGGAGCNGATGATTANATTATAAAACCCTTTGAAATGCTTGAGCTGCTTGCCCGTGTGGAAGCCGTTCTTCGCCGGACAAAAAAGAACAATTCAGTATTTACCCTTGACAATGTGGTCGTGGATTTATCAAGCCGGACAATAGTTGTCAGCGGAAGGGAAATTGACTTGTCCCCGCGTGAGTTTGAGCTTTTGGAAGTGCTTATCACAAACCGAAACATTGCATTATCTCGTGATAGACTTTTAGAGCTCGCATGGGGTTATGACTATGCAGGAGAAACACGAACAGTAGACACACATATTCAAAAACTCAGGAGCAAGCTGGGGTGGGAAAACCGGATTAAAACACTTTATAAACTGGGTTACCGGTTGGAGGTGCAGCCATGAAATTTTGGCAACGCGCTTTTTTCTCTATGCTGCTGCTTTTTACTGCATTCTTTTATATGAGTATTTTCCTGGTATCAAACTTTTCCTATCGCACAAGCCTAAACAGTGAGCGGGAGCGCTCATTTGGAGAAGCGGGATTTATTGCAACATCAATGGAAAAAGATATATCTGATATTGGACAAGAAAGTAATAATTTCAGCAATGATGGCTACTCGTTTTTTCTGAGATATGCAAACTACTATAAAAATCGCGGCATATATCTCGAATTGTGGAAAAACGATAATTTATTGGATGGGAATATACCAGATTCTCCTTTGGAAAAATACAACTCCGCCCCGGGAGAGCAGATTTCAAAAGTAGCAGAATATGATAAGACTAAATATATGCTTGTTGTTACTTCTTTTCGGTGTTATTCAGACGAATATACTCTTGTTTATGCCCACGATTTACAAGGCTTTACACATGAACATGCTTTACTTTCCCGCTTTCTTATTATATCAAGCTTGGTATTAACGGTTCTGTTAGCAACCGGTCTTTATTTTTTATTACGCCGCTTGTCGAAGCCCATCGAAAGTTTGGACAACGCAGCCGGACTTATTGCGAGCGGTGATTATTCAATGCGTGTTCCGCCAGTACGGGGACAAGATGAACTCGCGGCACTGGCAAGAAATTTCAATAGTATGGCTGATGAAATAGAAAGAAAAATAAATGAATTACAAATAACCGCTGGTCAAAAACAAAGATTTATTGATAATCTTGCCCATGAACTTCGTACCCCGCTTACTGCAATTCGCGGATACGCAGAATACCTGAAAAACGCCAATATCAATGAGGATGTTAAAATCACATCACTAGACCGCATTATTTCAGCGGCAGATCGAATAGTTGAAATGACCAATAAATTACTCGACCTTGCGCTCTTGCGTAACAATGCGCTGGAAATTGAAAGGATTGACTTGCCGAAACTATTTAATAGTATTTCAGACAAAATACACCTAAAACTCTCAGAGAAAAAAATACAACTGGAAACACACTGCGAGATAAACGATATCAACGGTGACTGGGTTTTACTAGAAAGTCTGCTTAATAATCTTCTCGACAATGCGATAAAAGCCAGTAGTGCAGAATCCACTATTCAGTTGTCCGGTGTGATGGAAAATGAGCACTGTGTTATTAAAGTAAGTGACTTTGGAAAAGGCATTCCGAACGCGCACTTGGCTAAATTGACTGAACCGTTTTACCGGGCAGATAAAGCTCGCTCCCGTTCAGATGGAGGCGCAGGCCTTGGACTTGCTTTATGTGAGGAGATTGCGAAATTGCACAACGCAAAACTTGCATTTATTTCTGACACAGGACAGGGTATGACTGTGAAAATAACTTTTACATCTCCATGACAACTCCATAAAAAATCCCGGACATATATGCTATAGCATGTGTCTACCAAAACAATAAAGGGGTGCATTATAATGAAACGGTGTTTTTGTGGAAAAGTCACAGGTATAGTTTTAGTTGCAGTGCTGATTCTCGGGAGTACAGCAGTGCTTGGATTTGCAATGGGAGAGTCTCAGGCTAAAGCAGATAACAAGGTTGTAGTGAACCCGATTTCCAATAACAATCATGGGGTTGCCTATGATATTCCTGTACTTAGAGAATCCAGCATGGAAACTTTAACAGGTATGACCGGTGCCTTCCTGTTAGTTGATTCAATCAGCGAAAAAGAATATGACGACATGATGAATATACTCTATCCAAACGGTATTATTGACGAGCAGGGCTTGGATATCTCCAGTGCAGACAATCTTGAAGAACTCCGCGCAAGATTCATCGCTGAACATACAAAGGCATATTCCTTTAGCGGAACAGGTGTGTCCGAAGTTCAGGTCACTCCGTTTAATATCACCTTAGAGAGTCATATGGACGGCAAGTACGAGTGCCTGTTTTATCAAGCAATTATAGGTGAAGACTGTTTTGTTTATCCTTCAGAATGGGGAAATCAATCATGCGGCTTTGTCACTGCCGGAGAGATTGGTATATACCTTGCATATACCGATATTGGTATATGGCAGATTGACCCGCACGGGTTGACGGCTCGAAAGATCACATCCGACACATACGCGGGGAAAAGCCGCTCTGAGATCCGTGATAATTTTATAAGTAAGAATGGGTATCTTTTCTGGATTGATAGTGTTCAGCTCAGTCCCGATGGTGAATTTGCAGTTTACCGCACGAACAGGGACTGCATCGCGGGATCTGACGATACCTCGGTGTGGGCTGTCAATCTGCAAACCGGAGAGGAACGCCAGGTCGCTGCGCCAACACTTAATAATGATATTGCAGGCTTTTTATCGGATAGTCATATTGCAGTTGGAGCGCTTGCCGATACGCGCATAATAAATGTCGAAACCGGCGGAGTAGTCCCGCTGGATTTTCCCCAACTACCCAATTTTCTTGTGACCGGTGCCTGTAATGGAATCATTGTTTATTCAAGTTATTCAAACGGGTCTTCTGATACCACGGCGTATATCAGCCGCATTGATGTGTCAACAGGCAAACTGACGCCGATCACGAAAGTCGATGGTTATCTAAACAATGAACCGCGGTTTTCACTTTCCGGAAAAACAGTAGCCATTGGATATGGTACCGATCCAATGGTCGGCACAACTGATGTAATGCTTGTTAATCTGGAAACCGGAACGCAAAAACTGTTGACCGCTTCCGTAGCAAACTCTCAAGATATTGACGGAATGATAAGAAATTATCAGTGGGCATATAATGATACGATTATTGTTACCGCTCAACGTGAAAGTGAGTCGCGCATTTACCTGATTGCTCCGACGGCATAAGCTAGAAAGGCGAGTGGTGATACTGCACCTAAGATGCAGTATCACCACTCGTTTGGTTTTAGCGTTTTGATAGGAATCTCCTGAATAAGTCCGTAATATCAATAGAATTTCGGTAGTTAATACGCGAATTTATCTCGTAGCTTTAAAAATGATATCTATATCCAAGAATATTATTCTGCTCATTTTAGCAGCTCTATTATATCATAAATCCTCATAAATAAAGCTGCTGCTTCCGCCCTTGTTGTTAATCCCAGCGGATCGAACACGTTACCATCTTTGCCGGAAATAATCCCAGCAATTTGCATTTTATAAACCCACTCATATGCATATTCTGCAATATCTCCATCATCAGCAAACACCACTGCCTCTTTTATCGCAGGAAGTTCTATACCCGCATAATCAAAATAACGTCCTATTAAAGTTGCGGCGTCTTGGCGGGTAATCGGGCGGTCGGGGCTAAACAGACGCTCACCGGTTCCATAGACCAGACCCCACCTCGAAGCCCACCTCACCGCGCTGGCATAATAGGCGGATGCATCCACATCGTCGAAGTTTGTATATATATCATAGTTTGGGTCTATCCCCTCCAAACGCGAAAGCAGTGTTACAAACATACCACGAGTGAGTGATCCCTGCGGCTCAAACTGTGTCTCGCTTACGCCGTTAAACAAGCCTATAATTGTCGCTTGAATGATTCTATCTTCCGCCCAATGACCATTTATATCGTTAAACTTCGGTTCTTGGCTGAAATAGATGCTGTACGCCTTTTTTATGGCTCCGCCGGCACCAATAGTAATAGTAGCTTTTCCCGGGATAGAGGCCGGATATTCGATTTTCACGTCAAACATTTCATTTGCACTAACGTTAATTTTTGGTACTTCCTGCATCCACGGCGGCATGATTATGGTATATGAGAGGGTGCTTTTATTAAATCCAATATCCTCTCCCAATATATCAATGTAGTCGGCATCAACGGGTGTGCCGTCATCGATATATGTTTTGTATATTTGCCCCTCACGTTTGTCGAAGCAGTAAATCAACTTGCCACCTCTGGAAAAATATGCCTTCCCAGAATAGAAGCCTGTAAATGAACCTATAGTTGAAATTAGAGCATGGGTCTCAACATCGAACAGTTTAATGGAGTCGGAAGTTCCGACTATAAAAAATCTGTTATCCCACGAAAAACATCCGCTCCTCGGATACGAGTTGCAAATAAATACACCGAACCTTTGATTAAAATCTTGCGGATCAAAATCGTGAATATCATATATCACGCGCTCGCCATCAGGGGATACCTTAAGATCCATACTGTTGCCACCAAAGCTGCCATGCTCAGATTTTTCAATTAAAGACATGGCACCGGTCTGTGGGTCATATGAATATTTCCAAAGGGTAGAAGGACTCGTGTCTGTATTTCCTATGAACAGGTAGTTGTATTTAGCATTAAACGCATAGAGCTCTCCATAGCTGAATCCGTCAATGTGATACATTTCGGTGCCTGTACTGAAAATAATAGTATCCGATACATAATCAACTACACATGGTTTTGCGCCATACCAAGCACTGCTGTCATGAACCAGCCTCACAAACACTCTTCCGCTGTCTGCGTTTTCAATCGTCGAGGCTTGGTAAGGCAGTTCTATGTAAGAAACTACTCCATTGAAAATATCGATTTTTGCAAGCCTTGAGGAAGCGTTCATTGTTACCAACAATAAGCCTCTATCAAAATCTATAACCATATCATTTGGAGTAGCATTTAACTGAAAAGATTTTCCCACCTGTCCTGTTAGCACATTAACTATCAGCACCTTGCTGGAATTGTCCGCAGTAATAATCCAACCATCTGAAAGGGGTATTGTATTCTTAAACGAATATTCAAGGTGTAACGGTCCTGAAATGCTTTTAAGGTCAATGTCATCAATATTCGAATCAAGTGCCTTGGCTCTGACAATAATAGTTTCTTCTTTAGAAGCATTAACTCCGTCACTTACTGTCAGTCCGATTAAATACTCCCCTAAAACATCCGGAACAAATGTTGTTTTTACATCTGCCGCGTTGTTAATAACTGCCGTGCTTCCCTCAGGTTTGCTTAAAAAACGCCAGAAACATGAGGTAATATCTCTGCCATTTCCCCCTTCACTGCCCGAACCGTCAAGCTCAACCTCAAACCCGCAATAAGTATTAATATTCGCACCGGGGTAAGCAGTGATGTTTGTACCTTCGTTGCTTGCAAATGCACTTCCCGCTAAAGCTATTACCAAGATAGCAAAAACAAGCAACCGCCAAAAATAATTCTTTTTACTCACTCTAATCATTCCTCTTTGACGATTAATTAATCATCATTATTTTCCTGCATCAAATTATGGTTTTTTTGTATATAAATAAAAAAACCAAACACATTATACCACAACACTTTTTAACTGTGAAGATACTTATTATTCATAACATGTATGCAAAAAAATGCTCGTACAAGAACAAAAAACACCTCAATTGCAAATCAGTATGATGTACTGAAAACAATTGAGGTGCTCATATTATATGCCCTTCAAACACAAACCATGTGTCTGTTCGCTTCTTGCCGACAATTTGAAATTAAATCGCTCCGGCTGCCTGATATCCCTGCATTGTAGCGTCCAATACCAATCCTATCCCGCCTGCATCGCCGATGACAGCTACAGGGGTGCTTTCCTCAAATCCGATCTTATTGGGTGATACTCCTAGTCAATTCAACTAATAAATCGCAATTGGACCATAAGGACCTTCAATGATTTCTATTTTTGTTTCAAAAATACCGGTCAAAAGCTCTGGATTCATGACCTCTCTCACTGTTCCGAAAGCGGCAATTTTCCCATCCTTCATGGCGCAAATTCTATCAGAGTATTTGGCGGCAAAATTTATATCATGCAAAACCGTCAGAATCGTCCTCCCGAATTCGTCAGCCGCCTGCCTCAAATGTTCCATCATCTGAACAGAGCGCGCAACATCGAGGTTGTTCAGCGGCTCGTCCAAGAGCACATATTCTGTCTCCTGACACAAAACCATTGCCACGTACGCCCTCTGCCGTTGTCCGCCGGATAGCTCATCCAAATATCTGTTCTCCAGCTCTGATAAATGCAAGAAGTCGATATATTTTGATATAATTATCTCATCCGCCTTCGTCAGGCGACCCTTGGAATACGGAAATCGCCCGAATCCAACAAGCTGCCGAACGGTGAGCCTCGTTACAAAATGGTTTTCCTGCCGCAAAATGGTCAGTATCTTTGCCAAATCCTCTGATTTCGATTCGGAAACATTCATATTTGCCACAGTGATTTGCCCTTCGTCCATCTGCAACAGCCTTCCAATCATTAAAAGAGCTGTGGTTTTCCCCGCACCATTTGGTCCGATTAAAGATGTGAGTCCGGCTTTTGGTATCTGAATGCTTAAAGGCCCTATTTCAACCTCGCCTGAATACAGCTTTCTGGCACTGTGAATATCTATCATAAACTTCCCTTCCTTAACAATACAACTAGAAATACAATACCGCCGAACATCTCAATAATAATTGAAACTACACCTTGAGCCCTAAATACGTGATACATAAAGAAGTAAGCCGCAGTTATCGTCAAAAATCCTATGGCGAGAGCCATGGGGAGAATGTATCTGTGATCATAAGTCGGCGCTGCCTGATATGTCAGTGTTGCAACCAGAAACCCATAGAATGTTAGCGGTCCGACCAGCGCGGTCGAAACTGACATCAGAACAGAAACCAATATAAGTGTATACATCACGCCAAATTGATGCTTAATGCCCAAAGAAGTGCCGGTGTTCTTTCCAAGTGCCAGTATGTTCAGTTTTTTGGCATATGCAAAAATAAGTATTGCGGCAAATATGATTATTGGAATTGCAATGGGAAAATACTCGGCTTTCGCATTGCTTACAGATCCAAACAAGCGTGACTGCAAAAGGTCAAACTCAGACGGCGCCAGCAGGTGTCTCATAAACGAGGATACAGACCGCAGTCCGGTGCCGATAATTACGCCAATTAAAAGCATCAGCTGCAAATTTCCATACTTTCCTCGGAGCAGCCATCCATAGAGCAGCAGGCACATACCGACCATAACAACCGTTTGAAACAGAAATGATCCAATGCCTCCGCTGAACTTCACAAACGCCGTAGCCCCGAAAAAGAATATTGTACTGGTGTGTATCGTGGAATAAAGCGCCTCGAACCCCAAAAGTGACGGAGTTATAATCCTGTTGTTTGTGCTTGTTTGAAACACAACGGTAGCCAGGCTCTGACAAATGGCGGAAATTAGCATAGCAATAACCGCCACCATCCTTCTTCTGGCAATTGGAAGAAAGGAGGGCGAATCTATAGGAACAGGGTTCTTATATACCAAAAGCCCGAAAGAGGCCAATGCACCCAGAGCAAATAACGTTATCAACAGAATCCAGTAGCGGTGTTGCTCTTTCTTGGAGCGAAAAGCTCTTGTTGCCCTGTTTTTACTATCTGGACCGGAATAGACTTCGGCTTTATTACATGTAAGTGCGCTCATCTCTGCCTCCTCCGTCTTAACAGTATGATAATAAATGTGACAGCGCCCACGGTACCGAGTATCAAAGAAACGGGAACTTCAAAGGGCATTATAATTGTGCGTGAAATGATATCGCAAAGAGTAATGGCACCCATTCCCAGCACGCATACCCAAGGCAAGTTGCTCCTTAGATCATCTCCTCTGTACATGGAAACAACGTTCGGTACGATCAAGCCCAAAAAGGGCAGATTCCCGATAACTGCCGCAACGATTCCGACTGCCAGAGAAATAAGACCTGTTCCCAAAATGATGATTCTGTTATAATTCGCACCAAGACTTGTCGCGACATCTTCCCCTAATCCGGCTAAAGTCAATCTGTCCGCATAGATAAAAATCAAAATGGTAACGATCACAATTAACCACAAATACTCATATCTTCCTATTTGAACCGATGCAAAAGAGCCTATAAACCAGTTTGAAATGCTTTGTGTCATTTGGAATACAAGCCCGACAAACGTGGAAACAGCGGAAACTACAGCTCCCAGCATCATTCCTATAATCGGGACGATTAATGATGAGCGCAGTTTAACTCTTCTTAGGAATAAAAAGAAAACCATAGTCCCTGCAAAGGAGAAAACAATTGCTCCCGTCATTCTCAGGGCAAGCGACGGCGCGGGGAATATCAAATAGACAAACACAAGTCCCAAGCCTGCCCACTCAATAGTTCCGGTTGTGGTGGGTTCGACCATTCGGTTCTGTGTAACAAGTTGTGTTACAAGACCTGACATTGACATTGCCGCACCGGTAAGCATTAACGAGGCAGTTCTTGGAACACGGGTTATGAAGAACATCTGCATTCCGTCCTCTTGCCCCCGTATATCGTAAACTCCGGTTAATAGAGAGATAACACCCAGAGCAAAGACAGTAATGACTGCCAGCACAAAGGGCTTAGTCCATATTCTGTTGTAATCAGAATGCGGGGGCTGAGAAATCTCAGCCCCTGCATTTACGTGCATTATGTTTTTTGGCATCTGTTATATTTCCTTTAGCTTACTTTGCCATAGCGTCCGCGATTGTTTCAAACAGTGCTGTAAAGGTCTGTATTGATTCATTTGTGTAAGTGTCGTTTGGCGCAAGTATTATCTGATTTTCAGTAACAGCGGTTATGTTCTGAAGGGCAGGAGCATTGTTTATAACATCTTGTGCCGGAAGCGCACCGTCTGCTGCGGATGTTGCTGCATCGCGGTCCAGCACGAAAAGCCAATCGGGGTTGCTCTGTGCAATAGCCTCAACAGAAATATCGTCTCCCTGATGGTCTGCGCTGGCACTGTCGATCTCTAATGACGATGTCCAGTCAAAAATTTCATAAAGCGGACCCCAAACACGACCGGAGCGAGGAGCAGCAAACCTAATATCTCCGCCTGAAACAATGACTGTCATAATGGTTTCTGATGCATCATAGGCAGCTTTGGCTTTTGCGATAGCGTTGTCAAAATCCGCTACCAGCTGTGCAGCCTCAGCGTTTTTATCGAAAATTTGACCTAAAGCAATTGTAAAATCCTTAAATCCGTTTACCAGATTTTCACCTGCTGATTCAGCATCCACAGAAACGTCAAAATTAAGATTAATAACCACTGCGTTTGGTACCAGTTCTTTTATCTCTTCATAACGTCCGGCAAACCGCTGTCCAACGATGACAATGTCCGGATTCACAGCTGCTATGACTTCAAGATTCGGGTCATTATGCGATCCGATATCCTGAACGGAATCATCGGTTTTATATCCTAATCCATCGGGCATTATAGCCTTTGGTCCTGCTGCCAGCTTAACTCCCCAAGTTTCCAGAGTCTGAAAAGTCCTGTTATCCAAGGCAACTACCACCTGCGGATTTACGGGAACAGTCACAGTGCCGTAAATATCTGTAATCTCAACAGTTGTTGGTGCATCAGGCTCAGTTTCCGGCTGACTGGTTTCGGGAATTTCGGTTTCCGGGGCAGCAGTTTCGGGAGTGCCGGTTGCCGGTGCAGCAGTGTTAGCACCAGAATTTGCACAGCCTGTCAATACGAAAGCAAAAACTACTATAAAAACAGTTAATTTCAGTAAAGGTAATTTTCTCATGTTTGTTCTCCTCATAGATGTTTGATATTCAAGCAAATTATATAGAATAATCACTATTTCAATAGCTATATTGTAATTCCAATAATCATCCTCTCTGTTACTATATTGTATGTCTTCTCTACCATAGAATAAAATGCAAAATCACAGATTACTCAAAATTAGCAATGGCTAACTTTCTTNCTAAAAATATAAGTTAGTTTTTGCTAACNTCTTAGTAGTTTACTATCATAAGCGCTTATTGTCAAGAGTTATACCATTAATTAATAGGTTTGTTGCTGTTTTTATGTATCAAAAATCACTTCACCACATAGCCCGCAATTTCCAAGTTGAACATTTCTTCCTCAAAGGCTTTTCCGCTCGTTGTAAGGTAATTGCCGGCAAGCATAGAGTTGATTCCTGCTGTATACCCTCTGTATTCCTCGCTGCCCAAGGCCTTTTCTCTGCCGCCTGCAAACCTGAG
>JGI994J12354_10005730_pt1 | contig 10605 bp, 10 predicted proteins | sample IntmicLarv3ML3BL_FD_12354 | JGI IMG/M metagenome (IMG submission 12354)
GGCGGTACGGTTTTGCACCAGTTGGGCAACCAAGGAAGAGTCTATTGCTAAATTAGAAGCAGATATCGAGCAAATGCCAAAAAAGGGTTAAGTGTTTTAGTGTAAGATGAAAGTTTGCCTATTCATGGGAATGTGTCCACATACTATTGATTAATACAACGTTTTCTTCTTCGATAATTTCGTATATTAGGTGATGTTGCTGACTGATTTTTCGGGAAAACATACCCTTAAAATTTCCTGTCAAGGCTTTAAATCTAGGCGGATTTTGATAAGTTTAATAGAAATTTTATTGCTTTTTATGTAAACTTCAAGTATAATTCGAACATAAATACGCACATGATAGCGAAAGAATCAAACAGGAAACAAGTATCAGAAAGGTGGCGAAGCAGGTGAAAAAAACAGAGTATGTACAGCGAGTAAAGGAGTTGTCAGCAGTCTGTAGTGAAAAAGGTAAAATTGATATTGATTTGTACACAAAATACGATGTACAGCGAGGGTTACGTGATAAGGCAGGAAAAGGTGTTTTAGCAGGCTTGACAAAGATTTCAACGATAGAATCATTTGAAATTGTTGACGGAGAACAGCAGCCTTGTGATGGAAGATTATTTTATCGTGGGTATAGTATTCGTGCCTTGATTGATGGTTTAGTAGAGCAGAAACGCTTCGGGTTTGAGGAGGTATCTTATCTCTTACTATTTGGTGAACTGCCAACAAAGCTAGAGCTTGTAGAGTTTCGCTCATTATTAGCAAAAAGCTGGAAGTTACCAACAAATTTTGTCCGTGATGTGGTGATGAAAGCACCTAGCAGTGACATTATGAATTCCTTATCACGAAGTATCTTGACCTTGGCATCTTATGACCAAACAACAGATGATATTTCTATTGACAATGTTTTGCGGCAAAGCTTGGAGTTGATTGCGGTATTACCACTCCTAGCGGTCTATGGGTATCATTCCTATAATTACTATGAGCAAAATGGAAGTATGTATATTCATAGACCTGATGCAAAACTATCAATGGCAGAGAATATTTTGCGTATGTTAAGACCAGATATGCAGTACTCGAAAGTGGAAGCAAGAGTCCTAGATATGGCATTGATTTTGCATATGGAGCATGGTGGCGGTAATAACTCAACATTTACAACACATGTGGTTACATCGTCAGGAACGGATACCTATGCAGCAATTGCATCAGCACTTTCTTCATTAAAGGGACCAAAGCATGGCGGAGCTAATATCAAAGTGGTTGAAATGATAGATGATTTGCGTAAGAACGTGAATGATACAACCGATGAAAAAGAGGTTGGCAAATATCTAGCGAAACTGCTTCATAAAGAGGCCTTTGATAAGAAAGGGTTGATTTATGGAATGGGTCATGCAATTTATTCAAAGTCAGACCCTCGTGCGGAGGTATTTAAGACATTTGTCAAGCAGCTTTCAGAAGAGAAACAAAGGGGAGATGATTTTGCCCTGTATTCAATGATTGAACGTTTGGGACCAATGATTATTGCCAAGGAACGTAAAATCTATAAAGGTGTTAGTGCTAATGTCGATTTTTATAGTGGTTTTGTGTATAGTATGTTAGATATTCCAAAGGAGCTGTTTACTCCAATATTTGCTATTGCGAGAATTGTTGGTTGGAGTGCACACCGTATAGAGGAATTAGTGAATGTTGAGAAGATTATTCGTCCAGCATATATGGGTGTCCAAGACAATCGGGACTATATACCATTAGGGAATCGATAAGGTGAAATAGAGGAAAAGAAGTAGAACTGTCATAGACGAGAGAACGAGAATTGTTCGTTCGCCTAGTTTGTGGCAGTTTTTCATGTAATTGAAGAGTATATGTGATTGAAACTAAATGCAATAATGAATTTTATTACTACCAGTGTTATGAAAAAGGAAAGGACACATGTTATGTTAAGAATATTTCGATATATCAAGGATAAATGGTATGTGCTGCTATTAATTATTACATTGTTGTTTTTGCAGACCTATTGTGACTTAGCATTACCAAACTATACCTCAAAGCTTATTGATATAGGAATCCAGCAAAAAGGCATTGAAGATGGTGTACCAGATGAAATTCAATCAGAATCATTGCAGAAGCTTTTTTTATTTATGAATGATGATGATATTGAAACCGTACAGTCGGCATATCAAGAATCTGATGATGTATATATTCTTAAAAATATTTCAAAGACGGAACGTGAGTCACTAAATCATATTTTAGGGATACCAATGGTCCTAGTCTTATCCTTATCAGGAGAGGGTGAAGAGGTTAGAGAGCTAAAGCAGCAGNTGGGACTTGCGGCAGATGGTGATATTTTGGCAATGTTAGGACAGTTACCAAAGGAACAGCGACAGCAAATATTGGCTGAAAGGTCAGCACAGTTTGAAGAAATGCCAGAAGCATTGGTAACACAGATGGCAATTACATATACGCAGCGGGAATATCAAGCACTGGGTGAGAATTTAGATGACAGGCAGACGAATTACCTAATGTATGCAGGTCTTAAAATGTTAGGGATGGCATTGCTGACAGGGATATGTTCCATTGTTGTTTCTTTTATTGCCTGCCGTCTAGCGGCAAGGCTGGGACAGCGTTTGCGAAACAATGTATATCGCAAGGTGCTTTCCTTTTCGGGAAAGGAATTAAATCAATTTTCAACGGCTTCCTTGATTACACGCAGTACGAATGATATTCAGCAGGTACAGATGACCTTTACGCTTTTTTTTAGACTGGTGCTGTATGCACCAATCTTAGGTATTGGTGGTATTTATATGGCATTTAAAACAGAACCCTCGATGACTTGGATTATTGTTTTAGCAGTGGGGATATTGCTGTCAATTGTCATCATATTGTTGAAAGTAGCAATGCCTAAGTTTAAGCGATTACAAGTATTGATTGATAAATTGAATTTGGTTATAAGAGAAATTCTCACAGGAACTTCCATAATTCGAGCATTTAGTGCCGAACAGCATGAGGAAACACGTTTTGAAGCGGCAAATGGTGAATTGACAAAGACACAGCTTTTTGTCAATCGTGTTATGACAATGATGATGCCGCTGATGTTGTTGATAATGAATGGAATTTCCATTTTGATTATCTATTCGGGTGCACATGCAGTTGATGCGGGAAGTATGCAAATTGGTAATGTTATGGCATTTATTCAATATGCAATGCAGATTATTATGGCATTTTTGATGATTACAATGTTGTCTGTTCTATTGCCAAGAGCGACGGTATCTGCTAATCGTATTATGGAAGTAATGGATACAGAGGTTTCAATCCTTGATGTAAAGCAGCCAGTAAATGGTAAAAAAGCAGTGAGAAGTGAAGCGGTGCAAGGTGTTGTTGAGTTCGAGCATGTTTTCTTTTGGTATCCAGAGGCCAAGGAGCCAGTTTTAAGTGATATTAGCTTTACTGTAAACAGGGGCGAAACAGTAGCAATTATTGGCAGTACGGGCAGTGGGAAGAGTAGTTTGATTAATTTGATTCCCCGCCTATTTGATGTAACCGAGGGTATCATCAAGATTGATGGGGTTGATGTGCGTGATATGGAACTATCTGTCTTGCGGGACAAACTTGGCTATGTTCCGCAAAAGGGCGTTCTTTTTTCGGGAACGATAGACACTAATATTCGTTATGGGTGCGAGGAAGCAAGCGCAAAAGAGGTACAAAGAGCGGCAGAGATTGCTCAAGCATGGGAGTTTATTAATGAAAAGGCAGAGGGGTTGCAGTCCCCAATTGCCCAAGGCGGAGAAAATGTTTCGGGCGGACAAAAACAACGCCTGTCGATTGCAAGAGCGATTGCCAAACAGCCAGAAATCTATATTTTTGATGATAGTTTTTCTGCTTTAGATTATAAGACAGATGTAGTTCTTCGTCGGACACTGCAGCAGGAGACACAAAATGCAACAAAGATTATCGTAGCACAGCGTATCAGTACGATTCTGCATGCTGATAATATTATCGTCTTAGATGAGGGACGAATTGTTGGACAGGGAACTCATAAGGAATTGCTTAAGAACTGTGAGGTATACAAGCAGATTGCAACGTCACAGTTGTCAGAGGAGGAATTGGGCCATGAGTGAGAAACAAAGACGAACAAAGGGTGGGAGTACTTCGTTAGGCGGAGGTCCAAGAGGTATGGTACCAGGCGAAAAGGCCAAGAATTTTGGTGCTAGTATGAAACAGTTATTTCGCTATATGGGAAAGTACAAGATAAAATTAATTGTGGTCTTTCTGTTTGCGATTGGCAGTACGATTTTTAGCATTGTTGGACCCAAAATATTAGGCAGAGCGACAACCGAATTGTTTACAGGTTTGCAGGCGAAGCTTCAAAGAACAGGCAGCATTGATTTTGAAAGTATCGGTCAGACCCTCTTGTTAGTGCTGGGACTTTATGTCATCAGTGCAATATTTGCGGCGGTACAGGGCTATATCATGTCAGATGTATCAAATGATGTGGCATATTCCCTTAGAAAAGAAGTTTCGGGAAAAATGAACCGCATTCCATTGCAATATTTTGAAAATAAGACACATGGCGAGGTACTATCACGGGTTACAAATGATATGGATACTTTACAGCAAGGGATTAATCAGAGCTTGGTTCAACTGATTACCTCGATTACGAGTATTGTTGGAGTATTTGTGATGATGCTTTCCATTAATGTTTGGATGACGTTAGCGGCACTTCTCATTTTACCGATTTCGGCGTTTATTTTAATGACAGTAATGAAATATTCGCAAAAATTCTTTACAGACCAACAACAGTATTTAGGTGATGTGAATGGTCAAATTGAAGAGGTATTTAGCGGTCATACTGTTGTTAAGGTATTTAATAAGGAAGCGGCGGTCGTTTCAGTATTTGAGAAAACCAATCAGAAATTATATGTATCAGGCTGGAAGTCGCAGTTTTTTTCTGGAATTATGATGCCAATCATGCAATTCGTAGGCAATCTCGGTTATGTAATGGTTGCAATCCTAGGCGGCTTTATGGTGATTCGAGGTGCAATAGAGGTAGGGGATATTCAAGCATTTTTTCAGTATATCCGCAACTTTACGCAGCCAATGCAACAGATTGCACAGGTTACAAACATGCTCCAGTCTGCTGCCGCTGCTTCTGAACGAATTTTTGAGTTTTTAGAGGTAGAAGAAGAGGAGCAGATGGCAGTTAATCCTGTTACGCTGGAGGGAATTAAAGGTGAGGTTTGTTTTGAGCATGTTAGTTTTGGATATCAACCAGAACAGATGATTATTCATGATTTTACGGTGCAGGTAAAAGAGGGTCAAAAGGTGGCTATCGTTGGACCGACAGGTGCAGGAAAAACAACGATGGTAAAATTGTTGATGCGTTTCTATGACGTTAATGCGGGGGCAATCCAGGTGGACGGTCATAATATTAAGGACTTCAATCGTAGCGACCTGCGAAAAATGTTTGGTATGGTGCTGCAGGAAACATGGCTTTTTCATGGAACAATTATGGAAAATATCCGTTATGGTCGTTTAGATGCGACGGAGGAGGAAGTTATTGCGGCGGCGAAAGCGGCACATGCACACCATTTCATCATGGCTCAGCCAGGCGGATATGATATGGTATTAAATGAAGAAACAAATAATATCTCACAGGGACAGAAGCAATTACTAACGATTGCTAGAGCAATTCTGGCAGATAATAAGATTATGATTTTAGATGAAGCGACTTCTTCGGTAGATACTAGAACCGAAATTCGGATTCAAAGGGCAATGGATAATCTAATGGAGGGACGAACCAGCTTTGTTATTGCACATAGACTTTCAACGATTCGTGATGCGGATATGATTTTAGTTATGAAAGATGGCGATATTGTTGAACAAGGGAAGCATGAGGAACTATTGAGGGCTGGCGGATTTTATGCAAATCTATATAATAGTCAGTTTGAGAGGGCAGAGGCAGTATAGGGAGGAAATAAGTATGGAATTATTATTTGATACAGCAAATATAGCAGAGATTAAGAAGTATAGTCAGTGTTATCCAATCACGGGAATTACAAGCAATCCAACTATTTTAAAAGCAGAGGGGAAAATTGACTTCTTTTCACATTTACGAGAAATTCGAAAAATAATAGGGTTTACCAAAACCCTGCATGTACAGGTTTTGGCGACTACTGCCGAGGGGATTTTAAAAGAAGCAGAAGCGATTCTAAAAAACATTGATGATAAGGTCTATATCAAAGTTCCTACAACGGAACAGGGATTAAAAGCAATGCTACAGCTAAAGGCACAGGGTATTGGAGTTACAGCAACCGCAATTTACACAAAGATTCAAGGTTTCACAGCGATTATGGCGGGAGTAGATTTTATTGCGCCCTATTGCAATCGCATGGAGAATTTAGATGTAGACTTTGAAGAAAGTATTGCAGCATATCGGCAGATGATTGAGGAAAATGAGTCGGATTGCAAAATACTAGCGGCGAGCTTTAAAAATATTGCACAGGTCAACAAAGCATTTCTAGCTGGGGCACATACCGTGACCGTGCAGCCAGCAGTATTGCATGCATGTTTTGAAATGGCAGCAGTGGAAAAGGCAGTAAGTGACTTTCAGGCTGATTGGGAAAGTGTTCAAGGGGCAGTTTCGATTACAGAATTGTAGGGAACTTTTTAGAAAAATTTTATACACCAAATACCCCCACTCCTTGATTTTTAACAAGGAACTGGGGGTATTTAAAATATAACACTCACTAATTATAGTTCTGTTGTGTTAGGTTTCTCCTTTAAGTGTTCTCGTTGTTTGCGTAGCACCATGTTGACATACTGAGAAAGCGAGCGACTATCTTCCTCGGCTAACATCTTGTAATCAGCAACAATATCGGAATCTAGGGTTAGACTTACTTTTAACTTTAAGGGTTTTTGATTTATTTGCATGATAATTTTACCTCATAAAAAATATTTGTATCATTTAAACTATAGCATTTATCACACAAGTGATTGAAAAATAGCTTAAAAAAGTATAAAATACTATCAAGTAGGATAAAATGCAAAAAAGCGAGGATGTGACAAGATGAATTATAAAAAGGAAAATGAACGGATATTACGTTGGGCGGGCATGAGTGATGAGGATTTTCAAAAACGTTACCTAGACGAAATCAAAATCAAGGACACAGCAGAGGGTGAAATAGAGGAATCTTCAGACGCATCAGAAGAATCTTAGGCTTGAAGTTCTTTCCTAAATGTAATAGAATTTAGGGGTAGGAAATTTATTATGTAACCTAGCAGTTGAAATGATTTTAGGAGGGGCACAGATGAATGAAGTAATGAAATGTATCAAGGAACGTCGGAGTGTTAAAAAGTATAAGGCAGAGCAGATTAAAACAGAGGATTTGGATAGTATTTTAGAAGCAGGTACTTATGCAGCAAATGGAAAAGCGATGCAGGCGGCAAAGATGGTGGTGGTACAGGATACAGCATTGATTCAGGAACTGGCAAAGATGAACGCAGAGGTCATGGGAGCAAGCGGCAATCCCTTTTATGGGGCGCCAACAGTTGTGATTGTACTGGCGGATAAGAATATTTCCACGCACATAGAAGATGGCAGTTTAGTTATCGGAAACCTCATGTTGGCAGCGAAGTCATTAGGAATTGGCTCATGCTGGATTCATAGGGCAAAACAGGTATTCGAAACAGCAAGGGGCAAAGAGCTTTTACGTCAGTGGGGAGTTGAAGAAAATTATATTGGTATTGGTAATTGTTTGCTAGGATATGCAGATGGCGAGTCAGTACCAGTAAAACCACGCAAGGCTGACTATGTTATCAAGATATAATAATAGTAGGAGGGTATAATGAAAAAAGGTTTGATTAGGGGAGCATTAGTGCTTGTCGGAATTTTAATGCTTCAAGGAATCATAGGTATGGAAACTAAGGCGGCTAGATTAAATAAAAAGAGCATTGTAATAGATAGAAAAACGAACTACCAGTTAACCATAAGAGGAACAAAAAAGAAAGTAACATGGAGTTCGGAAAATGAGCGAGTAGCCACTATCTCCCCGAAAGGGCGAGTGCGAGGAAGAAGTGTTGGAGAAACGGTTATCACGGCAAAATATGGGAAAAGGAAGCTTATTTGTAAAGTTACGGTTCGTGAACCAATGCGATATTATGGACACCGTGGTTTTCGCAGTCAATATCCAGAAAATACAATTCCAGCATTTACAGGAGCGATGAAAGCAGGTTTTCAAGGGGTTGAGATGGACGTATTTGAGACTGATGATGGTGAAATTATGGTTTTTCATGATGATACAATTGACCGCATGTGTCGAGGAACGGGAAGTATTTATGATATCACCCCTAGAAACCGTAAAAAGTACTGGATTAATGCAGGAAAGAATATTGCAAAATATAATACACAAAGGAAACGGCTCTATATTCCGACCTTAGAAGAAGCAGTAAAAGCGATGAAAAAGCGAGATGCAACGATTTATATCCACCTAAAAGGTGCAAGATATATTACAGATGCAGGGATAAATAAAATGGAACAAGTGCTGCGTAAGCACGATATGGTAGACCAAAGTATTATTTTTGCTACTGGCGGAAACATACTGAGTCGGTTTGAGGCACGAGGACTTAATATAGGAATTGGAATAGGAGTAACACCAGTATCAAAGGCACAAGTGGAGGAAAAGCTACAAGAATGTATTGAAAGAGGAGGAGATTCCTTTATTGTCTTTTGGCCATCAGACGTAACAAGAAAACTTGTTAGGCGTTGTAAGGAGGAAGGAATTGACTTCGGGGTTTATAATGTTAAGACAAAAGCAGAGGCAAGGAGATTGCATAACATGGGAGTAGATTTTGTCTTTAGTCGCTTTGCATTGTTTAAGTAGAAGAGGATTGCTTATATGCTTTAACAGATTGTAATTGTTTTCGTTGAAAAATTTACAAAGGTGGTATATAATGAGACTTTAATTTGAATAAGATATAAAGGATGGGACAAAAATGGGACTATTAGAAGAATGGAGAGCAGGAGCCTACTCTCAAGAGGCAGATAAACAAGTGATACAGAAATTTTGGACAGACTATTTTCTCGTTGAAAAAGGAGTTTATGAACAATTACTGAAAGAACCAGAGGAAGTTGTTAAAGGAACAGTAAAGGAATTAGCGGATAAATACGAATTACCGATTTTAACAATGGTAGGTTTTTTAGATGGTATTGATGATAGCTTAATAGAGAAAAATCCAATTGAAGATGATTTAGCGGAAGATACCAAGGTGTCACTAGCTTTTGACAAAGAAAAATTATATAAAAATATGGTTGATGCAAAAGCAGATTGGCTCTATGAATTACCAGCCTGGAGTGATATTTTTGACGAAGCAAAGCGTGCCGAGTTATATAAAGAAGCAAAAAAGGCAAATACGATTGTTAAGGGTCCTAAGGTGGGGCGTAATGATGTGTGTCCTTGTGGCAGCAAAAAGAAATACAAGAAATGCTGCGGTCGCTAATATTGTTGGGGAAAGTAGGTAGTAAAAGGTGTCTGTCCTTGGATAGATGCCTTTCATAATATCCTTTTGTTAGGTCTGAGGAATAAGCAGTAGATAGAAAGGAAATCAAATATGTTGACAGGACTCATCATTATAGGGATTTTGTGTCTTTTATACTATATTTTTAATTTTTTACTCGGAATGGATTTTGCGATTGTTTGGTTATTAGGGGCTATTGTTTGTATTGGTAGTGGTGTAGGTGGTAAATACCTAAAACATAATCATATCGTCTTGCCATTACCAATAAAAGTGATCGGCGGTATGGTTGTGACGATTGGAGTATTATTTTTTATTCTTGTGCAAGGATTTATTATCAGTCAAATGAGAAGTGTTGGTGAACCAAACTTGGATTATATCATTGTGCTAGGGGCGCAGGTAAGAGGTGATGTTCCAAGTCGTGCATTATACAGCCGTATAAAAAAGGCAGGAGAATATTTAGAGCAAAATCCAAGAACCAAGGCAGTGCTTTCAGGTGGACAAGGACCAGGAGAAAATCTTTCAGAAGCACAGGTGATGTTTAATTATTTAGTAGAGTGGGGAATTGAAGAAGAACGTTTGATTATGGAAGACAAATCAACATCAACCTTGGAAAATTTGGAGTTTAGTGCAAGATTGATGGAAAAAGGTAAACATGTGGGAATTGTTTCGCAGAATTTTCATATTTATCGGGCAATTCATTTGGCAAAACAGCAAGGCTATGAAAATGTTTGGGGAATTGCTTCAGCAACAGAACCTCAATATTTGCCCCATTATATGGTAAGAGAGGCTTTTGCAGTTGTAAAAGAAAAAATTGTTGGGAATATGTAAAGGGAGGAACAAAGATGTTAGAGAAAATCAAGGCAGAGGCAAAAGTGGCTGCAAAACAATTATTAGAAAAATCAGAAGTAAGGGCTGGTGAAATTGTGGTGGTGGGTTGCTCAAGCAGTGAGGTGGCGGCACATCGGATAGGTTCGTATTCCAATGTTCAAATTGGTCAGGCAGTATTCGCAGGATTACAAGAAGAATTACAGAAACAAAAGATTTATCTGGCGGCACAGTGCTGTGAGCATCTAAATCGTGCCCTTATTATTGAGGANGAGGCAGCGTTAAAAT
>JGI994J12354_10005731_pt1 | contig 10605 bp, 11 predicted proteins | sample IntmicLarv3ML3BL_FD_12354 | JGI IMG/M metagenome (IMG submission 12354)
ATAATAGTCATTTTTGTAACATTGATTATAGGTTTTACTGGAATAGCAGTTGCCTTTGATTTCATGGAACTCCCTATTATATTCGTATTCTGGTTGACACTAATAATCTTGCTTTATTGCTTCTTAGTGCAGTTTATTAAATCACGCTACATGAAAAAATTCGGTGAATGGTATTAAACGGGAGGGAATCTGAGAATTCACAGTTATATTATTTACTTTCAGCCAGGAATGAGGTAAAATAGTCTTTGCCTGCCGCTGTGATGAAACTGGTAGACGTAGTGGATTCAAAATCCACCGGTAGTGATACCGTGCCGGTTCGAGTCCGGCCAGCGGCACCATATTTAAAACAAACACTCAAACTAGATTTGGGTGTTTTTACTTGAAGACATATGGTAAACTACCCTTAGATAAATAAGAATTTGTCGTTGCCCTGAAAAATATCAATTTCGGACATAATGTGGAGGTATGCTATGGATGTCATAAGCTATATTCTGGAAAATGGAGATACGTGGCTTCAATACGTCGCAAGTATAGACATACTCAAAACGAGTAAAAAAAGCTTGGAGGATTTGAAGTTACAAGCACTTTCCGAACCGAAAATCAAAGAATACCTAAGCGACATAAGTGATTTTCACAGCATACTTGTAAGCAACCATAAAAACCCCAATTTACCTATACACAAACTCCTGTTTCTTTTAGACATTGGGTTTGATACTGACGTACCTGAAATACAGGCAGCCATAGATAAAATCATGGAAAATAAAGACAACAACGGAGTTTACCAATCTTTGACCAATATTCCAAAACGCTTTGGAGGGAGCGGTGCAAATATATTCGGCTGGTGTCTTTGCGATGCACCGTTATTATTATTCGCGTTACTTAAAGCAGGGCTTGACTATGAAAAGTACATAAAACAAGGTGTGGATTACCTCGTGAATTTACATCAAGATTACGGCTTTCCCTGTACTGTTTCACAGGAATTAGGCAAGTTCAGAGGGCCGGGTAGAAAAAATGACCCCTGCCCGTATGCTTCATTGATTATGCTGAAATTATTATCCGAAATTCCTGAATACACCGAATCCGATATGGTAAAAGAAACCGCAACGACTTTGCTTTCATTATGGGAAAACAGTTTAGAACGCCATCCGTATATGTTCTACATGGGAACCGATTTCAGGAAACTTAAAGCCCCTGCTATGTGGTATGATTTAGTGAGTGTTATGGATGTGTTAAGTCGTATAGAATCTATTAAGACAGACACGCGTTTCATAGAAATGGCATTACTAATCAAAAGCAAACAAGACTGCAACGGGTTATTTACGCCAGAGGCGGTTTTCCAGAAATTCAAGGAATGGGATTTTGGGCAAAAGAAAAGCCCATCACCTTATTTAACGTATTTATGTCATCGTATTTTGGAACGGATAGGGCTTTAGGGATGATGAAAGGGAGGGCTGTGCATGAATGATAATCCGAAAGATTTTAAATTTGACAAACGCGCATCATCATATGATGATGGCTTTGAGGGGAAATTCTCACAGAGATTCTACAATGTTTTGCTTTCATGCCTTGACCTAAATACCTCCGACACAGTGATTGATGTCGGTTGTGGCACAGGATATTTGCTTTGTAGAATGGCAGAACAGCAGAAAATTATAGGCTATGGTATTGACCTTGAGCCCAAAATGATTGATGAAGCAAAGCGGAAATGTCCCGAAATGAACATACAGGTATCGCCAAGTGAAAACACACCCTTTGACAGATGTACCTTTGATGTGATGACCGCTTGCATGGCATATCATCATTTCTTTGACAAAGAGGGGTTCATAAAAGAAGCGGCAAGGATTATTAAACCAGGAGGCTACCTATACATCGCTGATCCATGTTTCCCATTCCCTGTGCGGAAAACGATAAATGGAATACTTAAACTGTTCAAAGTAGCTGGTAAGTTTTTTACTGCACAAGAAATGGCAACAGATTTTGTGCAATTAGGATTCGAGTTTGACAGTGTTACCCGTAAGGGAATTGTACAAGTTGTAAAGTTCGTGAAGACGGAAGTATAGAACGAAGTTAAGTTAATGACAAATTGAAGTTTGCTGAATATAGGATTTATTCAAGACAACTTGTAGCATTATCAGAATAGCGAAGATATAATTATTTCATAAGAGAACTATCTGGTTCGTAACCTGTTTCTCAACCGCACCATGTTTAGAATGAACACTCAAACTAGATTTGGGTGTTTTTATATGATAAACTATCCTCAGATAAATTAGAATTTGGCGAGGATCAATGATGAAAAATGTTTATATAATTGGTGGTACGATGGGTGTTGGAAAAACAACAACTTGTAACTTGCTGAAACAAAAATTAGTAAACGCTGTATTTCTCGATGGTGATTGGTGTTGGGATGCGGACCCATTTCAAGTAACTGCTGAAACAAAAGAAATGGTGCTTGATAATATCTGCTATCTGCTGAATAACTTTATTCGGTGTTCAGCCTATGAAAATATAGTGTTTTGTTGGGTTATGCACGAACAAAGTATTATTGATACTATACTTTCGCGTTTGAAAACAAGAGAGTGTACAGTCAAAGTAATATCATTGATTTGTAATAAGGCGACTCTATCAGTAAGGTTGCAAAATGAGATTGAATTAGGGCATAGGCAGCCTGATATTATAAAACAAAGCTTAAATAGAATTTTATTATACGATAAACTGAACACCATAAAAATTGATGTGTCGAACATTACCTCAGAAGAAACAGCAGAAATGATTATAAAAGCATAATTCTGCTTTAGTAAAGCGACAAATTCGAGTTTGTTGTATTATCAAAATAGCAAAGATATAATAGTTTCATAAGAGAACACTTTGGTTCGTAACCTGTTTCTCAACCGCACCATATTGAAATAGCACTCAAATCTAGATTTGAGTGTTTTTGTTAATTGCAGTCTTGTGATAAAATGCTAGTAGATAAACAAGAATTTGTCTTATTATTAGATAAATAGAAAATACCAAGAATAACTTGCTATCAAACTGAATGCAGCGCATCAAACAAGCTCTAAATGGACAAGGGTTAAGGGTGAAAATATGGGGAAATACGTAGCACTATTGAGAGGCGTTAATGTAAGTGGTAAAAATAAAGTATCTATGTCAGAATTGAGCAACGCATTTGAAGGCATTGGTTTTTCTGATGTAGTAACTTATATCAATAGTGGAAATGTTATTTTTTCTAGCCCAATAAAAAATCAAAATAAATTGATAATGGAGATTGAATCTATAATACTAGAAAAGTTTAAGTTGAAAATTCCTGTAGCTGTTTTAACAATGAAAGAACTGGCAGATATTTTCATAAATGCACCTGATTGGTGGAATACAGGAAATAAAGAAATATACGATAATACAATTTTCGTAATTCCGCCTATGAGTGTGGAAGAAGTCTATGCCGAGATTGGTGAGGCAGTACCAGAATACGAAAAAATAGCGTGCCATGGCAATGTCATTTTTTGGTCTGCCACCTTAAAAACATTTAATAAAGCGAGATGGGCGAAAATTGCAAATTCATCAGTAAATAATAATGTCACAATTAGAAACGCAAATACTGTAAAAAAACTTTTTGAGATTGCTGGGGGTAAAAAATGAAACTGGTTATGGGTCTTCAAAATAGCAAGTTACATTATCGAAAGGCAGCAGTATAATAGATAACGAAGAGCACCGTATAGTTTTAACAACCGCCCAAAATACAAAACGAACATTAAAACTGAATTTGAGTGTTTAGGAATTGTGATAAACTTCAATGGGTAAACTAAAATTTGAAGATGAAAGAGGATATTTATATGGAACATAGAACCACGCTGATTGCCGTAAAGGATATCGAAAAAGCCAAAGTTTTTTATAAATCCGTGCTGGGTTTAGATGTTGTAATGGATGTAGGTGCAAATGTTGAGTTGACAAAAGGAATTTCCCTTCAAACAGCGGACAGTTGGGCGAGCTTCATCTGTAAACAAGAATCTGAAATTGTTTTTTCGAATAACGCGATAGAGTTGTATTTTGAGACAGATGATATTGACAACTTCATTGAGAAGTTGAAATCATTCGCAGATATTGAGTACCTTCATCCGTTGATAGAACATAGCTGGGGGCAGCGGGCTGTGCGTTTTTATGATACAGATCACCATATTATCGAGGTGGCAGAAAACATAGCAATGGTAACAAAAAAGTTTATCGACTCCGGCCTCACCATTGAGCAAACAGCAAAGCGAATGGATGTTGGCATTGATTATATTAAGGCGACTTTAGAGCGATAATACCTTATTATCAACTTGCGAATTCCAGTTTGTTGAATAGTAGAGTTTGTTCAAAACAATTTGTTGCATTATCAAAATAGCGAAGAAATAATCGCCTCATAAATGCGTTATTTGTTCGTAACCTGTTTTCTAGTGGGATAGTCACAATAAGGCCCTGTATGAAAAAATACTTGAATGAGGAATTGCTTCATAGATAGATTTTTATCACTAAATGTTTAGTGTGATTAAGATATGAATAAAGAAAAAAATCTCTAATCTAGAGATTTTCAGTTATTATTATTTTTAAGTGCTCATGTTCTTTTCATTAAACTGTAAAAGTTTGATATTTAACTACACTATATGACAAAAAACACATCAAAGTACTCGTTGCTGCTCCACTATACTTATGTTAGTTTGCTGACTAGTATTGCTAAATTGTTTATCAATTAAATTACTCATTTTGAAAAAGGTGGAAAATGCAAGTGCAAAAATCATAACTACTATTAATGCAATAACTCCCCAAAAAACTAAGTAACCAATTGCAATACCTTTTACGACTTTAAAACCTGTTCTACCTGCTCTCTTTATTCTCTCTTGATTATCTTCATCATTCACATAATTTCTGGCAGAACGTACTTTATCATTAATAAAGTTCTTTAGTTCTTCGTTAGTTGAATTGTCAACATATTTTTCATCATCTGGTATGTATTTTTCATCTACCCCAACATATTGTCCGTTTTTTTTCATGAATTATTACCCCTTTCTACTCTACAATTACAGCGGTTCCTGTAGCAACAACCATAATCATTGAGCCATATTGATTAATGCTTTCAACATCGATTTTGACGCCTACTAAAGCATTTGCTCCTATTCTTTCTGCTCTTTTCACCATTTGATTAACGGCATCAGCACGAGCATTAACAACTTCTTTTTCATATTCTTCGACTCTTCCACCAATTATATTTGTAATATTCGCCGTAAAGTCTTCAATAAAGTTAATGCCACTTATAGCTTCTCCAAATACTATCCCTCTATACTCTTTGATTGTTTTACCCTCTAATGTTGATGTTGTTGAAATTATCAAATTTTCACCTCATTTCATTATGTGGAATATAATCCGCAAGCATTTGCATTATTGCACGTTTTTTGTGTTTTTTCAATACGAATTTATTACATTTTTATAATCATATCATGTTCAAAAAACTACGTGGACAAATCATACTGAAAAGTGAATTGAAGGTAAAAAAACGAAAGAATCAACTAACAGAGAAACCTCAAAGTAGAATCATCATTTCAGCAAAAGCAGAGCAGTTAAGAATAACTATTGCAACACTACTACTAAGCCTTTCAACGTTTAAGCGGATTTTGACTTTTTAACTTCACTAGTGCTAATATGTAAAAGCGGAGGTGATTAGAATGTATATTATTACTTGGACTGGAATGGGGTGGCTGTTTCTTGTTATACCTGGTGTAATACTCATTGTGTGTGGCTTAATAAGCGATGTTATTGGAACGGGTTATTTACCACATCTTTTTGGGGTAGGACTCATTTTGTCTGCAGTAATTTGCTGGTTTTTTGGTAAAAAAGTAAACGAGGAAAAAATAATCNCCTACGATGAAGAAAATGGAGATCCGATAATTCAAAAGAACATGCATACTTTATGGTCCATACCTGTTCAATATTTTTCATTTATCTTTGCAGGGATTGCGGTGATTTGTGTTTTAATTATTATTTTTATCTAAAACGAATCATAGTTTTTTCTATGTAACTTGATTAAAGTATTACGAAAAAACTTGCTAGGAGATTTGTTTTGGTTTATATAAAAGGCTACTAGAAGACAAGCTAGAAATTGCTGGTTTTTGATGATTTGTTTATTGTTGGAGTACTGGTGTAATCTTTTGCTTGGTATCGGTTAAGGGAGACATAACTTAGCAAGCTATTGCATTAATATTTGACACAATGAATGTAGTAGTATATGCTGTCTGGAAGAAAAGGTGGTATGTAATCTGAACAAAACGACTCTATTTCTTTCGCTAGTTTGTCTTGCAATATTTATTGTATCAGTCATTGCGCCTGCAATATCTTCCGAGAAGACTAAATTGTATCTTATAATACTAGATGTTGTGTTGTTCATTAGCGCAACGATTCTTTTGTATTCGCTTAGACACAAATAAAAAAACGAAATGTTCACTTGCCTCACGAAAGCATGGAAGGAATTGCTTGGGCTTCTGGGTGTTAGCTCTTCCTTATTCTAATCGCAGAATTGTCTGTCAAGGAGGTTATTATTAACTATTGTTCTTAAGGCAAAATGATTTACCTATACAATAGAGAGCTGGAGATTTTTGCTATAACTAAATTGTAATATATCCATCCATACACTTGCAAAATGAGTGTTTTTTTTCGAATCAACAAAAGAAATATGATAGACTACAACTAGAAAGATTTAAATACATAAGTTAAATAGGTGAGAGAAGTATGAAACATTGCGGAACAAAAAGACTGGAAACAACAAGGCTTATACTTAGGCGATTCACTATTGAAGATGCGGATGCCATGTACAATAATTGGGCAAGCGATGACGAAGTAACTAGATTTTTAATGTGGAAAAGTCATGAAAGTGTTGATGTCAGTAAAAAAGTATTATCAGATTGGTTAGGACATTATCATGAAAATGATTATTACCAGTGGGCAATTATATTGAAAGAAAATGGTGATGAACCAATAGGGTCTATTGGAGTTGTACATAAAGATGAGCAAACTGAAATGGTTCATATAGGATACTGCATAGGAAAGAAAATGTGGCAACAGGGCATTACTTCAGAAGCTTTGGAACTTGTTATTAAGTTTCTTTTTGAAGAAGTTGAAGTGAAACGTGTAGAATCACGCCATGATCCAGAAAACGAGAACTCTGGTAAAGTGATGTTAAAGTGTAAAATGCAATATGAAGGAACAAACAGGTCAGCAGACTGGAATAACCAAGGAATATGTGATAGTGCCATGTACGGCATTTTAGCTAAAGATTATTTCGCTACTAAAGTTAAAGAAAACCAATATTTGGGATATGAAAGTGGCAATGCTGTAATTGATATAATCATTATGAATGGAATCCTTGTTACTATGGAAGGTAAAGGTGTGGGTATAATTAACGATGGTGCGGTAGGTATTAAAGGAAATCGCATTGTCGCTGTAGGTGAAAGTAAAGAGGTGCTAGACGGTTACAAGGCACACCGCTACATGGACGCAACAAATAAAGTCATAATGCCTGGACTAATTGATGCTCATATGCATTCGGGGTTAGGTATTTTACGGGGTCTTTCACAAGATATCAATAATTGGATGCAACAGGGATTATGGCCTTTTAGTGCAGTCTTAGCAGAAGAACCTGCTGTTTTGGGTTCAATGATGAATCTGACGGAAGTAGTGAAAGCGGGGACAACAACTGTCTGTGATTTTGATCGACCTATGGAAAAACTCATTCATAATCACGTTAGAATAGGCTTAAGGGCGCGCATTGCTAGTACGATAAATGAAATGCCACCCGATTTAAGTAGGTTACCGATTGGTGAATTATATCCACTTGATTCCACGCGTGGCAATGAATTATATAGGAAAAATGTGGAACTTTTTGAAAAATGGCATGGCTTTGACGATAACAGAATTACTGTTTTGATGGGGCCGCAAGGGCCGGATATGGTTTCTGGTGAACTATTAGGTGAAATACAAAATTTTGCCCAACTAAACAACACAATGATTCATATGCATGTGGCTCAAGGTGATCGAGAAATAAATCAAATGTTGAAGCGTCATGGAAAACGCTCAATTCAATATCTCGATGAGATAGGATATCTAAATAGCCGTTTAATGGCTGTGCATCTAACTGAAGCAACCAAAGATGAAACACAGCTTCTTGCAAAAAGGGGTGCGAGTATGATTTTATGCTCAGGCAGTATTGGAATTATTGATGGTATTGTGCCACCTTCTGCGGAATTTTTGGAAGTTAGCAAACGGTTAGCTCTTGGTTCTGATCAAGCGCCTGGAAACAACTGCAATAACATTTGGAATGAGATGAAATTTACTGCAATACTTAACAAGTGTAAAGCAAAAAACCCTGCTGTTTATAATGCTGGTAATGTTTTACGCATGGCTACAATTGACGCTGCAAGAGCAATTGGCATGGAGGATGAAATTGGCTCAATTAAAGTAGGCAAAAAAGCCGATATTATCTTAATTGATATGAATGAACCATGCCTTGCTCCAATATATCTCGCCCCTTTACGGAATATCATACCTAATCTTGTTTATTCTGCTAAAGGAAGTGAAGTGGTGACTTCTATAATTGATGGAAAAGTTGTAATGGAAAACAGGAAGATTCTAACAGTAGATGAAAAAGCCGTTGTTTCAAGCGCACATAAAGCAGCAAAAACAATCTCGGATCTAACAATGGACTCTTATCCTGAATACGATACACCATTGTATCATTTGATGGTTGATGATGAACTTTACTAAACATATAAAAAGCCACTTATTTGTGTAAGGAATATCGATTATTTATCGTAAGCGATAAAAAACTTTTGACCTATAATAATGAAAGAGCTAATTTGTTTCTAAGTTAAAGAGCGTTAAAACCAATTAGTGAAAAGGGTTTTCATTACCTGAAGTAGCAATAGCATTTCTTACACTTATACCGTAATTCACCAGATGTTCAACATACAACCAAAATGCAAATGACTCTAAGGGGGAATACTTTGCAATGGAATTCACTTTAGAACCGATGTGGATGTTTATTTGCTTCCAAAAGAAGAATGAAATGTTAGTTAACTCATATTTTATATCTATCAGAGGGAAAACTAGGTGAATTAAAAAGAGTATTTATGCCATAGTGTTGGTAATTATGAAAAAAAAACACAAATATTGTGATTTGGTGTTTATTATTTCACAAAAACAGGGTATAATACCATCATAACTACAGGCGGATATCATATTATTTATAAGCATACGTATAATTGTTTTTCTATTACAGGAGGAGAAAGTTTTAATGACGAAAATTAGAAGAAGATTGAGTATTTTATTGACAGTATTGTTTATGCTTGTGACTATTTTCCCGACAACCATTTCTGCGTCTAGTTGGCCCTCACTAAAAAAGGGAGACAGTGGTACAGAAGCGTATGCAATGCAATTATTACTGACGTATAATGGGCATTCTGTAGGCATAGTTGATGGTATCATTGGTAAGAAAACGGAAACGGCTGTAAAAGCGTTCCAGAAAAAGAAAGGCTTAGTTCAAGATGGTATTGCTGGTGAAAAAACACTAAGTAAACTTGTTGTTACAGTTGAAAACAAGGATTCAAACGATGCTGTTCGGGCAGCGCAATACTTATTGAAAAACAAATTTAATTACGACATTGTAGTGGATGGCGTCTTTGGTAAGAATACTCTTGCTGCTGTTAAGTCATTCCAAACCTCGATGAAACTTACAGCGGATGGAATCGTTGGTCCAAACACTTGGAGAGAATTGTTTGGAGTGGCAACTAGTAAATCCACCGGAAATCCTGGTATGGGTAAAGAAACGACAACACCAGCGAAAACAGATACTTCATTTGGCTTACCTGCTAAAACTGGTAGTAATATAACTTCAAAGTTTGGAATGAGAGATGGAAAACTTCATAAAGGTATTGATATTGGTTGGGGTGTATCCAAAGATGTTTATGCAAGTAGAGATGGAGTAGTAGTGTATGCATCGCTTGCAAGTGGTTATGGTAGATTGTTGGAAATCGACCATGGTGATGGCTATTCAACTTACTATGCTCATTTAGCAAACTACAATGGCTTGAAAGTCGGAAGTAAAGTCAAAAAGGGTGCCAAAGTTGGAACCATGGGTGGTAGTAACTATTCTGGTGGTAAACTAATTGAAAATGGATATGCAGTTCATTTGCACTTTGAAATTCGTTATAAAAATACTCCAAAGGATCCGTTAGGTTTCATTTCCCATACATCGACGAAATTAAAATAGAGGAAAGTTCTACGTCAAATGTAGGGGTGTAATTATAAAAATACAGCTCTAAGAAACTAGTGTTGGTGATACAATAGTCACTGACACTTTTTATATGCAAAAGCAAGGTGAAATCTAGAAATGCTCAAATTCTGGTTTTTGTGTTTTTTTGATAATTTCTCAATATAAGTGTAAAATAGATTTGCAAAAGGAGTAATTGGGTATGAACATATATGAGGAGTTGTTTGACAGGTTTAACTATGAAGATGAATATACAGTAATTCCTGCTACTGATGAAGAGATTGAACAATTTACCTATCATTGTGGTATCTATG
>JGI994J12354_10005732_pt1 | contig 10604 bp, 9 predicted proteins | sample IntmicLarv3ML3BL_FD_12354 | JGI IMG/M metagenome (IMG submission 12354)
CGCCGGCCCCCGAAGCACCCGTTGTGCCTACACCGCTGGACGGACCCATCCAGCCCGGCATACTGGCGCTGCGCGAGGAGTTTCAAAACGACGATATTGTAGGGTATATCACCATTGCCGATACCAATATCCAGCACGCGGTGGCGCAAACGGAAGACAACGACTTCTATATCATACACGGGCTGGACAAGCAGACAAACGCCGCAGGCGCCGTGTTTATGGACAGCTCGAACAACCCTCAAATAACGGATTACAACACCGTTATATACGGGCATAACATGCGGAACGGGGCGATGTTTCATAACCTGCAGTATTACAATGACAAGCGGTATTTCGATGCGCATAAGACGATTATCTATTACTCATTGTATGAGGAAATGACATGGGAAGTGTTCTCGTTTTATCCCACGTCAACGGATTTCGATTATATCCGAACCGTGTTCGACAGCCATGAAAGCTATGAAGAATTTTTGGCGGAGATTCAAATGCGGTCGGTAGTCGAGCCGGAGGTTGCCGTTACGGGGTCGGATGTTATACTTACGCTGTCCACCTGCACAAATACAGATGACAATATGCGCTATGCCTTGCACGCGCGGCTTGTAGAACGGAAATAGAATCATAGTTAAGGAGAATTATAGAAGATGATCAGTACAAACGGTGTTACACTGCAATACGGAAAACAGCCGCTTTTTGAGGAAGTGTCTATCAAATTCACGGAAGGCAACTGCTATGGTCTAATCGGCGCGAACGGTGCGGGCAAGTCCACCTTCTTGAAGGTGCTTTCCGGTGAGATTGAGCCGTCTAAGGGTGAGGTTATTGTGCCGCCGAAGCAGAGGCTGGCGGTCTTGAAGCAAAACCAGTACGAGTATGATGAGTCCTCCGCCATCCAGACTGTCATTATGGGTCACGCGCGGCTGTACGAAATCATGCGCCAGAAAGAGGATTTGTATAACAAGGGCGCAGACATGACCGATGCAGACGGGATTTTACTGGGCGAGCTGGAAGCAGAGTTTGCGGAGCTGGACGGATGGAATGCCGAGTCCGACGCGGCGATGCTTTTGAACAATCTTGGCGTGCTTGATGAGTTTCAAGAGAAGCTGATGGGTGAGCTGGAAGCTGCCATGAAGGTGAAGGTGCTTCTGGCGCAAGCGCTGTTTGGCAACCCCGATATATTGCTGTTGGATGAGCCGACAAACCATTTGGATTTGGCGGCCATTACGTGGCTGGAAAATTTCTTGTCAAACTTCGAGAATACGGTTATTGTGGTGTCGCATGACCGCCACTTCTTAAACCATGTATGTACACATATCGCGGATGTGGATTACAAGAAAATCAAAATGTACGTGGGCAACTACGATTTTTGGTACGAATCCAGCCAGTTGGCGCTGAAACAGGCGCGGGATTTGAACGCCAAAAACGAGGCCAAGGCCAAAGAAATGGAGGAGTTTATCCGCCGCTTTAGCGCCAACGCCTCCAAATCCAAGCAGGCTACTTCACGTAAGAAGCTGCTGGAAAAATTGACATTTGAGGACATCAAACCCTCCAGCCGCAAATACCCGTTTATTGACTTTAAGCCCACACGCGACATAGGCAATGATTTGCTGTTTGTCGAAGATTTGTGCATATCGGTGAATGGCGAAACGGTGCTGAAGGATTTTAATTTGACATTTAACCCGGGCGAAAAAATCGCCTTTGTGGGGACGGATCACATCGTTAAAACCGCGCTGTTTCGCGTGTTGATGGGTGAGGCCGAGGCGGACGCAGGCTCCTGCAAATGGGGCATTACCACCTCGCAGACGTATTTCCCCCGTGATAACACGGAATACTTTGACGGGGTAGACTTAAATCTGATTGACTGGATGCGGCAGTATTCCGTAGAGAAGGATGAAACCTTTGTGCGCGGATTTCTGGGTCGGATGCTGTTTTCGGGCGAGGAGTCTTTGAAGAAAGCCTCGGTGTTGTCCGGCGGCGAGCGGGTGCGCTGTATGCTGTCGAAGATGATGCTCTCGGGCGCGAATGTGCTGATTTTAGATGAGCCGACAAACCATTTGGATCTGGAGTCGATCACATCCCTTAATAACAGCTTGACCAACACAAGCTGTTCCGTGCTGTTTACTTCGCAGGACAGGCAGTTTGTGCAAACAGTGGCCAACCGCATTATCGAGATTACGCCAAATGGAATCATTGACCGTTTGATGACGTATGATGAGTATTTGGCAAGCGCAGAGGTTGCGGAGCTGCGCGAAAAGCTGTACGCCGCGCAATAAGCGGATTCATTAATGAAGCGGTAGGATAAGCCTGCCTGTGCAAGCTTGGCAGACAACACGTTTGCCAAGCTTGTTTTGTTGCCGGGCATATGCGGGGAGGGTTTGTTCTGGGTACGATACTGGCTTTGGCGGTAACGGTAACGTATATGGTGTGCGGCGTGCTGCTGAGCCGCTTGTTTTTCCGAAAATACAGCGGCGAGGAGCCGCTTGCCGTGCAGATAAGCGTTGGGCTTGCGGTGGGACTTGTCATTATGATGTGGCTGCCTGCGTTGCTGGCGTTTGTTGCCGGGTTTAATCCGGTTACGCAAGCGGTGGCGTTTGTGTGCGTGTTGGGCACGATAGGATTCATCATATGGCGTGTGCGCTTTGTATGGAAGGCAGAGGCTGAAGGCGCTTGGCTTTGGGCGCTTTTGCCTGTGTTTTTGCTGTGCCTGTATCTTCTGCATACGCATGTTTTGCGGGCAAACGCAAGCGGGGGCTGGGAAAGCGGGCAAAGCACGTATGGCGACATGCCCATGCACCTGGGGTTTATCACATCCATCGCGACACAAGGCACGTTTCCGCCTGTATACAACCTCCTTGCTACAGACACACCACTGGGCTATCCTTTCTTGGGCAGCAGCATAAGCGCCGGGCTGTATCAGTTTGGTGCGTCGCTTAGGGCAGCGTATATTTTGCCGATGGTGTTTGCATTGGCGGCGGTTTTTATTAGTGCGTTTGTGTTTTTTCGCAAATGGCTGGGGTCGCCTCAAAAAGCGCTGTTGGCATGGGTGTTGTTTTTTATCGGCGGCGGGNTTGGGTTCGCGTATTTTTTTGATCACCTAAGAGCCAACCCTACCGCGCTGCAAGATATGATGCGCGCCTTTTACCGCACCCCCACCAATTTGACCGGTGAGAATATCCGCTGGGTAAATGTGATAGCCGATATGCTGATACCGCAACGGGCAACACTTTTTGGATGGGCGGTGCTATTTCCTGCGATATATCTTTTGTACCGCTTTGCCTTTGACGGAAAGAAGGCGTATTTCTTGCCGTTGGCGGTTTTGGGCGGGGCGATGCCGCTTATCCACACGCATTCTCTGCTGGTGCTTTGTTTGTTAAGTGCGGTGTATGCGGTTCGCGCCGTTATAACGCGGAGCTTCTCGAAGCATTGGCTGTATTATGCCATGCTGGCGGGGGCGCTATGTGTGCCGCAGTTGTTGCTGTTTACGTTCAAACAGGCATCGGCAGAAGGGTTTTTGCGTCTGCACTTTAACTGGGGCAATATAGACGATCACTATTTATGGTTCTATATAAAAAATCTGGGTTTGCCGTATTTGTTGGTAATCCCCGCGTTTGCAAACGCCCGAAAGGACGACCGTTGGATGTACGGCGGTGGTTTGTTAATCCTTCTTGTGTCGGAATTTGTTGCGTTTCAGCCGAACGAGTATGACAATAACAAACTGCTGTTTGTATGGCATCTGCTTACCTGCGGGCTTGTGGCAGGGTATCTTTTGGATGTGTATGGACGTATGAAGGGGATGAAGGGCCGTGCCGTTATAGCAGGCATTGTCATTGTCATCTGCAATTTGGGCGGAATGATGAGCCTTGCGAGGGAAACTGTTTCAAGCTACGAAGTATTTAACCGCAGCAATATAGAGGCGGCGGCGTTTGTTAAAGAACACACGCCAACGGATGCCATTTTCTTGACTTCGGATAACCATAACAACGCGGTGGCCGCGTTAAGCGGGCGGCGGATTGCGCTTGGCTCCGGCTCGTTTTTGTATTTTCATGGCATTGATTACAGTGAGATGGCGGTGTTGGTGGGCGCGCTGTGGCAGGTGCCGGGGCGGGAGGCTTTGTGTGAGGCCGGGATTGATTTTGTGTACTACGGCGATTATGAACGGGCACAGTATCCCGATGCAGGGGAGGCGCTTGCGCGGGCGTTGGAGTTGGTGTATGAAAACGACGGGGTGAAGATATACAAGGTTTCGCGGTAACGATGAAAGCGGCTTCCACCTGTGTGCGGAAGCCGCTTTGTTTATGCCTATTTGTACAAAATTTTCCGAACCGTTTCATCCGACAGGCCGTATTCTTCACAGAGTGCGTCTATCGACACCTTGTGGGTGAAGTATTTGTGTCTGATTTCCTCGTTTCGCTGTTCGTAGAACTGTCTGGCCCCTGTATCCGCGCCCCACTTTTTGCGGCCCTTGTCGGAAGGCACATAGAGGATTTCACCCGGCGCGTATTTTTGGAGCTCCTTCAATAATTCGTCCGGCAAAATTTCCGAAGCGTTTCGATATTTCATCCGCGCCCCCTTCCAGTTGTTTCCGTCGCCTATCCTTTATTTCGCGGCGGCTAAAAACGCCTCCAGCGTATCATAGCTCTGTATGGTGATGTCATGCGCCTCGATGGTTGCCACGATGAATTTCTCAATTTCTGTGGCGCGCGCGGCCAACGGTTCCAGATTCTGTGCATCGAAAACACCAAGCAAATCCATCTCCGCAAGGCCGAAGCGCTCTTCCACTTGGAAGGAATTGAAAAAGTCAAATTCCTCGTTTATAACGCTTAACTCGTTTTGCAGGCCGCACGCGTCGATGAATGCCGCGTCGCCATTTTTACTTTCGCAATGGTGGTAAATGCGATTCCATGCCGTGCGAAGCTCTTGATACCAATCAGCCAAATCGTGATAATTCGTTGATTTGACGGAGGCTTCCTGCGGCTTATGACCGGCAATAAACCGCCGCGCCGAGGCAATGAGCAGATGCGCGATACTCCTAAGCTCGCCTACCGTTTTGGCTGATAAAATTGACTCGTAATACTCCACAAAACGTTCGGGCAGATGTTTCCAATCCGTAAAGGCAGGCAGCATCCCTTGGTGATAGTTGGCGGCACCGATATAAGTCTTGTTAAGGTATGCCACGCCCATGGCGAGGTAGTAATGAATGAACCCCGCCAAGCCCCGCACCTTGTAAAGCCGCTCTTCAAACAGCATGGTGCGGTACATATCCATCGCGCGCTCAAGCTGTGCCAAGGCTTTCTTGTAGACAAACGCCGGGTCATTCAGATTGGCAAAAAGCGTTTGCCGGATGGCCTCGAAGCGGTCTACATCCTCTTGGGAACGGCTGTAGAGAATCTTGGCCCTGCCAAGGCACTGACTTGCCCAGTCCTCGAGGTTTGCCGTGCGTTCGCAGCGCTCCCATGAACGCGGGTACAAGTCGTTGCCAACGCCGTTAATGATGAAGGTTTGCGACAGTTCGAAGCCGCGCTCGGTGGCGGGAACGAAGTAGTCAAACACCTCGCCGTGCCCGTCATTGTTTACCGATGCGCCTTCCACAGCGATTAAGAGCGCAATGTCATCGGGGTATTCGGTTTTGATTTTGTTGATCACCCATTCGGTGAGGGGATTTTGTTTGTTTGCCATAAAATGACCTCCTTGTGTGTTTGACAGCGGCCGCGCCGGTCACCCTTTCGGGATGATTCCAGTATAGCTTTTGCGGGCGTGGGTTACAAGGTCGATATTTATTATAACTATTTTGCGTGGGCGATGATGTTGTGCCCCAGTATTCGAGCCTGCTCCAATCGTCGCGGCTGGTTTAGTATGTCCCCCGGCTTATCTGCTGATGCTGTCACGCCGTTTAACTCTCCCGGCACACACAGCATACCGCAGGACAGATAGAAGTTGTGTATGACGTTCAAGACAATCGCCTGCCCGCCGCTTGCGCCCCTGCCTACGCAGATAGCACCACCGAGTTTTCTTTTGAGCGGGCGACTGCTTCCAACGGCGAAGGTGCGGTCAAATACCGCCTTCAATTGCGCCGGCACATTGCGCCAATACGCGGGCGCGGCAATGAGAACCGCGTCGCAAACCTCGTATGTTTCATAGAACTGCCGCATGTCGTCATCGATGAAACAGGAGCCTTTTGTTTGGCAGGTTTCACAGCCAACACAGGGCTGCACCGCTTTTTCGGATAGGAGAAACCGCGTGATGTCCCAATGGGCGGATTCAAACGGTTCCAACGCGGCGTTTAGTAAAATTTCCGAGTTGCCGCCCTTTCTGGGGGTGCCGGAAATGGCTAAGATGTGCATATGTATGCCTCCTTTATATAGTGGACAAGCCTAATAAACGGCACACCCCGATAGAGGTGTGCCGTTTACTGTATTATCTATTAAGAAAAATCTCGTTCCAAGCGCGCTCATACTCCCTAATGAAATCACCCAGGTCATAGAACACTTCACAGCGGTCAAGGGTTTCTTCGTCCGGCCAGTATGCGGGGTGCGATATGAACTCAGGATCCATATACGCGAGGGCATCCACGTTTGTGGTGGAGAAACCGATGTATTCCGAGTTAAGGGCGGCGATGTCGGGGCGGCACATGAAGTTGATGAACTTCTCTGCGTTTGCCTTGTTCTTTGCGCCCTTAGGGATAACCATGCCATCGCACCAGATATTGGAGCCTTCTTTAGGGATGCTATAGGCAAGGTCGGGATTGTCCGGAAGGCTGTACAGAAAATCGCCCGAATATGTCAGTGCCAAAGCGCCTTCGTTGCCGATCATTTTGTCTTTCACCGAGTCGCTGAGGTAGGCCTGCACAAGCGGTAACTGTTCCGAAAGGGCTTCTTGTGCGGCGGTAAGCTCGGCCACATCGCGCGTATTTAGGGAGTAACCGAGGCGCTTAAGCGCCGCTGCGAAGGCATCGCGCTGGCTGTTGTACATAAAAATCCGGCCTGCATAGGCGGGATCCCAAAGGATGTCCCAACTGTCCACCGGCTCTGTTACCATGGTGGTGTTGTAGGTGATGCCCAATGTGCCCCACATGTAGGACACGGCATATTCGTCGGTGGGATCATAATCCATATTCTTGAAACGCTCATCGATATGCACGATGTTCGGCACGTTGGATATGTCGATTTTCTCCAGCATATCTTCACGAATCATTTTTTCAATCATATAGTCGGATGGGAAAAGCACGTCATAGCCGCCGCCGCTGTTTTTGACCTTGGCATACATGCCTTCGTTAGACTCAAACACATCGTACACGACCTTGATGCCTGTTTCCTCTTCGAACATGGCGATAACATCTTCGCCGATATAGTCCTCCCAGTTATAGACAACCAGCCTTTCGCCTGCGCCTGCCCCGCAGCCGGAGAGTAAAACGGTGGAGCCGAGCATCACTGCCGCTAAAAGTACAGAAATCCATTTTTTCAATTTACTTCGTTCCCTTCGTATATAGATTAGTTTGACAGACTATCCGAATCTCTTCGGTTAATCAAGAACAACAATAGCATGACCGCCAAAAACATAATGGTGGACAGGGCGTTCATTTGCGGGTTGATGCCGCGCTTGGCCGCCGAGGTGTAGATGATGATGGAAAGGTTATTGACCCCCGCGCCTGTGGTAAAGAAGCTGATAACGAAATCGTCAAGCGACAGGGTGAACGCAAATATAGCACCGGTGACAATGCCGGGCAAAACTTCGGGCAAGACGACCTTCATCCATGCCGTAAACGGGGGCGCGCCCAAATCCAGCGCCGCCTCATACACCCGTTTGTCAAGCTGGCGTATTTTAGGCAGCACAGACAGGATGACATAGGGGATGTTAAATGTAATATGCGAAAGCAGCATTGTGGTGAAGCCGAGGCCTGCGTTTTCAAAACCCGCGCGGCGCAGTATGTTGATGAAAAACATATACAGAATCATCAACGATACACCTGTCACGATGTCGGGATTCAAAACCGGCAGGTTTGTTAAGTTCAGCACCACTTTCCTGGGGCCGCTTTTCATGGCGTTGATGCCGAAGGCGGCCGCTGTGCCTATAAGTGTGGCGGCAACCGCCGATATGGCAGCAATCAGCAATGTGTTGTACAAAGCGGTCATAATTTGCGAGTTGTTAAATAGCTCGACATACCATTTCAAGGAGAAACCGCCCCACGAACCGCGGGAGCGCGATTCGTTAAACGAAAAGATAATCAAAACCGCAATGGGCGCGTATAAAAACAGAAGGATCAGCCCAAGGTAAATCCGCTTGACGGTTTTCATGCTTACACGACCTCCTTTCCGCGGTCAACCGCCGCGAAAATGCCCATGCTGAGAAGTATCAGCGCCATCAGAATGAGGGAAACGGCCGAGCCCATGTTCCAGTTATAGTACATCATAAACTGATCCTCTATCAAGTTGCCAATCAGTTTGTATTGGCCGCCGCCGAGGAGTGTGGACACAATAAAGGTTGTCACGGCGGGCATAAACACCATGGTTACGCCGGATATGATGCCCGGCACACTTAAGGGAAACACCACGCGGCGAAACACCCGCGCGGGGTTGGCACCCAAATCCTGCGCGGCCTCCAAGAGGCTCTTGTCGATTTTGGTAAGCACCGTGTATATAGGCAAAATCATGAACGGCAGGAAGTTGTATACCATGCCCAGAAGCACGGCCCCGTCGGTATAAAGCATGGTAACCCTGGGAAAACCCAGAAACGCCAGTATGTTGTTGATCACACCGTTTGTTTCCAAAAGGGTTAGCCAGGCATAGGTGCGCAAAAGAAAGTTCATCCACATGGGCACCGCGAACAAAAACAGCAGATTGCCGCGCTTGGCACGGCCGCGCTGAGCCAGTATGTATGCCACGGGATACCCAAGCACGAAGCAAATCACAGTTGATACGGCGGCCAACTGCAGGCTGCGCCATATCACTTTGATATAGTTCGGGGTGATTGCGGTATACAGGTTTTCAAGCGAAAACTGCACCGCCCCGTCGCCGACAGGAATGGTGACGGCGTAATACAGCACAAGGAACATCGGTATAACGATGAACAACGCCAGCCAGAACAAAAACGGGGAGGCAAGCCATTTGCTTTTCATGCGCTCACCGTCCTTCCGCGCGGTGCATGATGTGAATTTCCTCCGGCTCGATGCTGATGCCGACGATGGAGTCCGCCTCTGCTTTGTCCGTGCTGTGCACCTTCCAGGTCATCGAATCGGTTTGGATCAACATTTCATAATGCACGCCTTTGAAGGTAACGGAAGTCACTTTTCCGGTAAGCATGCCCCGCTCTGTCGGCACGATGTCCACGTCCTCGGGGCGCACCACCACTTCCACGGGTTCATTTTCCGCGAAGCCCTTGTCCACACATACGAAGTCATGCCCGGCAAACTCCGCAAGAAAGTCCTTTTTCATTATGCCGGACAAAATGTTGCTTTCGCCTATAAAGTCCGCCACGAAAGCGTTTTTCGGCTCATTATATATATCGAGCGGGGTGCCGAGCTGCTGAATTACGCCGTTGTGCATGACCACAATGGTGTCGGACATAGTGAGGGCCTCTTCCTGGTCGTGCGTTACGTAGATGAACGTAATGCCCAGCTCTTTCTGCATGTTTTTCAGCTCAATCTGCATTTCTTTGCGCAGTTTTAAGTCAAGCGCGCCAAGCGGCTCGTCAAGCAGAAGCACCTCAGGCTCATTCACAAGGGCACGGGCGATGGCGATGCGCTGCTGCTGTCCGCCGGAAAGGGAGGACACCGAACGCTTTTCGTACCCGGCCAGATTGACGAGGCGGAGCATTTCGTTTGTTTTTTCTTTGACGATTTTTTCGTCCGTTTTTTTGATGCGCAGACCAAAGGCGATGTTTTCCGCTACGTTCATATGCGGAAACAACGCATATTTTTGGAACACGGTATTTACCTTGCGCTTATAAGGCGGCAAGTCCAGCACGCTTTTGCCGTCGAACAGCAAATCGCCGCTTGTGGGGTATTCAAACCCGCCTATAATACGAAGTGTGGTGGTTTTGCCGCAGCCGGACGGGCCGAGCAGCGTGACAAACTCATTTTTTCGTATGGTCATACTGACATTGTGCAAGACGGTGGTGTCATTGTCGAAGCTTTTACAGATGTTGCGAAGTTCAATCATTTGCTCGCGCAAGGTGGCATACCCCCTGTTCTAAAAATTGGGTGGTGACGATACCCACATGATAACCGCGTCGGTTTTTCCTGTGTTTTCCAGATGGTGCGGTGAGTTGGCTTTGTAGTAAAAGCTCTCGCCTTTTTTGATTTTGTAGCGAACGGTGCCCAAGTGCAGGGTTACGCCGCCTTGTAAGACATAGCCGAAAATTTCGCCCTCATGCGGGGAATAGGTTTCCGAGTGCCCGCCGCCGTGGATGGTCAGCAAAATCGGCTCCATCACGTTTTTTTGGGCATTGGGGATTAACCAAAGCAAATCATAGCCTGCCTCCGCGTTTTCCTGCAAAACAAGATTGTCTTTGTGGAAGACAACGGTGGCGTTGTCCGTGTCGTTAAAAAAGTTCTTTAGGTCGGTGCCGAGGCACTCCAGAATATCCATCAAAGTGGCGATGGACGGGCTGGTAAG
>JGI994J12354_10005733_pt1 | contig 10602 bp, 7 predicted proteins | sample IntmicLarv3ML3BL_FD_12354 | JGI IMG/M metagenome (IMG submission 12354)
GTAATGATGTTTTGGATACCGTGATTGATTTCGGGATCAATATGGTATGGTCTGCCTGATAAAACTATACCTTTAATATTGTGTTTTTTTATGTAATCTAAAGCATTTTCGCCGGCTTTTCTTATATCATTGCGTGCGTTTTCTTCTTCGGAAAACGCTTTTTTAAATGCTGAATTTATTTCGGATTTATCTATTTGCGGAAATTCTTCGCACAAACGTTTTAGTAATTTTTTCTTGTTATGTAATGCAAAAAACGGATTTAAAAAAGTGATATCTTTTTCTTTCAATGTTTCCACATTATTTTTAATAACTTCCGGATATGACGTAACAATCGGACAATTATAGTTGTTGTTCGCTTCTGAAATTTCTTTGTTTTCATAAACAATACACGGATAAAAAATCGTTTTTATACCTTTATCGAGAAGATTTTCGATGTGTCCGTGTGCGATTTTTGCAGGATAACACGCCGATTCGGACGGAATTGAATCGATGCCCGATTCATATAATTTTTTCGAACTGTGATTGGATAAAACTACGGAATAACCCAAATTTGTCAAAAAAGTATGCCAGAACGGATAGTTTTCATACATGTTCAAAACTCTAGGGATTCCGATTTCACCACGTTTTGCCTGTTCTTTGGGTAATGATTCATAACCGAAAACTCTGTTGTATTTATATGTAAATAAATCGGGTAAGTCCGTATTTTTTTTCTCAATTCCCGCACCTGTTTCGCAGCGGTTGCCTGAAATAAAACGTTTCCCGTTGGTAAATTTCGAAATGGTAAGCAAGCAATTGTTTGTGCATGCACCGCAGCGTCTCAGTGTGCTTTCGATAGAAAAGTTTGCTAAATCATTTTTAGTTATTAGTGTCGTTTCGGGTGTTTGAATATTTTTATAATATTGTTCTTTGGCGAACAAAGCCATGCCGAAAGCACCCATAAGTCCCGCAATATCAGGTCTCACGACATTTCTGCCGGAAATTAGTTCGAAACAGCGAAGAATGGAATCGTTGAAAAAAGTTCCGCCCTGAACGATGATTTTTTCACCTAATTCTTTGGGATCTTTAATTTTTATAACTTTTTGAAGAACGTTTTTGACGACAGAATATGAAAGACCCGCCGAAATATCAGCCACGCTCGCTCCGTCTTTTTGTGCTTGTTTGACTTTGGAATTCATGAAAACCGTGCAGCGAGAGCCCAAATCAACGGGTGACGCTGCTTTTAACGCTTCTCCTGCGAATTCCGCAACATCCATTCCAAGTGATTTGGCGAACACTTCAATGAACGAACCGCAACCTGACGAACATGCTTCATTAAGCATAATGTTTTCGATTGTGCCGTGTTTTAAACGAATACATTTCATGTCCTGACCGCCGATATCCAGAATAAAATCGACATTCGGCAGGAAAAATTCCGCCGCTTTATAGTGTGCCATAGTTTCGACTTCACCAATGTCAATTCCATACGCTTGCATCAGCATTTTTTCGCCGTAACCTGTTACACCCGAATAAATCAAATGTACATTTTCAGGTAATTTTTCATATATTTCATTGAGAATAATTCCGATTTTTTTAAGAGGATTTCCTTCGTTACTGCCGTAAAATGAATATAACAAAGTGCCGTTTTCGTCGATTAACACGGCTTTTGTCGTTGTCGAACCTGCGTCAATTCCGAGAAAACAGTTTCCGCTGTAATTATTTAATTCGTTTCGTTTTACTTTATTTTGCACATGCCGTTTTTGGAACGATGAATATTCTTCTTCATTATCGAAAAGTTTCGGTAATTTACCGATTTCATCGTATTTATTATTGCCGATTTCGCTGATTGTCTGTTTAATATTTTTTAAATTATGTAGATTTAATGTTTTGCTCATAATCGCAGCACCTAAAGCCACAAAAAGATGCGAATTTTCAGGAAAAATAATCTGTGCTTCGGTCAACTTCAATGTATCTATAAAACGTTGACGCAATTCGGATAAATAATATAACGGACCACCCAAAAATGCAATATTTCCGCGAATGGGTTTTCCGCAGGCGAGTGTGCTGATGGTTTGCGTGACTACTGCTTGAAAAATTGAAACAGCAATGTCATTTTTGTTCGCACCTTCATTGAGCAACGATTGTATGTCGGTTTTGGCAAAAACGCCGCAGCGTGCTGCAATCGGATAAATTTCCGTGTAATTTTTTGCCATTTCGTTGAGTCCCATGGCGTCGGTTTGCAATAGAGAAGCCATTTGGTCGATAAATGCACCTGTTCCGCCTGCACATGTGCCGTTCATGCGTTGTTCGGGTGTATTTTGAAAATATGTGATTTTGGCGTCTTCACCGCCTAATTCAATGGCGACATTCGTTTGGGGTGCATGTGTTTTCACGGCAGTTGTACCTGCAATGACTTCCTGCACAAAATCTATACCGAGATATTTTGAAATACTCACGCCGCCCGAACCTGTCATGGCTATAGTCGCGGAAATGTCGCCGAAGATATCGTAACATTCGGAAAAAAGCGTCGAAAGCGTGTTGCGGACATCCGAAAGATGACGACGGTATCTATAAAAAACAACTTCGGATTTTTCGTTGAGAACCAGTATTTTTACGGTTGTTGAACCGATGTCTAAACCTATATGATATTGCATTAAATGTGTATCCTCCGTAATAATTTATAGTATATCGTTGATTTCGCTGTCGATTATCGAAATAATCGACGTTTTTGTTTTATAAGTTTTATTTAATTTTAATAAAATAACTAACCATGCAATTACAGCCGAAACGCCGATAATCACGGCTAAAATGATGTTGATATATGAAATAAAAATGGCTGTAAACAATATAATAATCGGTACCATGAAAATGTAACCGATGAGAAATATTGATTTGTTGTCGTCCGTTTTTTCCAATTCGACGATATCGCCTGATTTTGCTCCGATTGTGTTTAACGCACGCATTTCGAAATCATTTTTCATGCAATCGTGTTTGTTTACGCAATCTTCGCATTCTTTTTGGCGTTGTATTTTGACGTATGCAATTTTATCCGCTGATTTAACGACTGTGCCGTTGATTATCATAAAAACCTCAATTTACTGTAAGCAGAACTGTTCCGCAACTTTTATTCCGTCCACTGCCGAAGACATAATCCCACCTGCATAACCCGCGCCTTCACCGCACGGAAAAATACCCTTAATACCCACTGTCTGCATATTTTCGTTGCGTAAAATCCGAATGGGTGAGGAAGTGCGTGTTTCAACGCCTGTCAGGATTGCATACGGATCGTTGAAAACCACTTGCTTGAAATTATTTAAACCTTTTTTCAATAAATTCGTTGTTTTCGATGAAAAAAGAGTCGAAATATCATAAAAAAATGTTCCCGGCTGAAAAGTAGGTCTGACTTGCCCGTATGTACGTGACATTGTGCCGTTTATAAAGTCTTTTGCCAGCATAATCGGAGCCTTACCGTTTGCTGCGTTGTATGCTTTTCGCTCAAGATGCTCCTGATATTCAATACCTTCGATAGCTTTTGAAAAACCGACACCCGTGCAAAGTGCCGAATTGGCATTTTTGTTATCACGAGAAAAACTGCTCATTCCGTTTGTTACCAGCATTTTTTCGGCAGACGACGCATTTACGACTGTTCCGCCCGGACACATACAAAAAGTGTATACACTTTCATTTTCGGAATAATATTTCGAAAAACTGTAATCCGCTTGTTTATAGATGCTTTTATCGTAATTCTTACCGAACATGGCAATGTTGATATCTTCCTGCAAGTGTTCCATGCGAAAACCGACGGAAAACGGCTTGGGTGCGATTTCTAATGAATTATTTATCAGCATTCGGAAAGTATCTCTCGAAGCATTGCCGATTGCTAAAATTAATGTATCGCAATCGTGCCAATTTTCATTGATTTTTATCATTTTTATCGCGTTTTCTTCAATTTTTATGTCATTTAACGTCGAATTGAAGCGAATTTCACATCCTAAAACGACTAATTCCAGGCGTATATTTTCCACGACTTTTTTAAGAATATCCGTACCGATATGTGGTTTGGCAAGATAACCCAGTTCTTTGGGTGAACCAAAATGTATAAATTCTTCTAAAACTTTTTCGCAGCGCGGATCATTAATACGGGTTGTGAGTTTTCCGTCGGAAAATGCACCAGCACCGCCTTCGCCGAACTGTACATTGGAATTGGGGTCAAATGTACCGCCGTTCCAAAAATTCTGTACTTTTTTCGTGCGGTTTTCTATATCTTCGCCTCGCTCAATGATGATTGGTTTTATACCGTTTCTTGCTAACATGAGTGCGCAAAACATACCTGCCGGGCCGAAACCGATAATATATGGACGAATGTTTGGTTTGTATGTTCCGTTCATATATTTATAAGATTTCATTTCAGTTAGCTTGGGATGCTCCATGTCGCTGTCTACGGCGATTGAATAAATTTTTGAGGGAATAACTCTCCGAGCGTCAGTACTTTCTCGTTTAACGAAAGCATATGTATTTTGGGGCAAATTTAAAACTTTCAATGCCTCTTTGATTGCCTGTTCGTGGGTTGAACTGACAGACATACGTATATTGTGGATTATTTTCATGTTAACCTATAAATTCTACGTCAATAAATATTTGATCCATAAATCCTGCGCTGACGCCTTCAGGTAATGTAAAAACTATCGGATATTGGCCGTTTTCGTTGATGTTAAGCAGATCTACTTCACACTTGAGCGAGTTCACGTCTATCTTATCAAGCATGTAATCAAGTGACCGAATGGAAACTAAAAACGATTCTGTTGTAATTTTTGGTGTTGTATTCGACATTTGATTTATAAAAGTAAATTTTTCTATATTGCTTTTACTGAATTTTATATTTTTTATTTCTGTCTGCGGCATATTAATGGTTACATCCACAGAAGATATGTCAGAAACGTATTGCAATCCCATATAAGTAGGTAAATTAAATGATTCGATGTATGGCATTAACGTGATATCGGCAAGATCAATTTTTCCTAAATTTATTTCGGATATTGCCGAGAGAAGCTGTTCGTTGCCTTCCATTGTCACATAACTGGTTGAATAACTGATTTTTGTGTATGGATTTTCGTCTTTTCCGAATCGGTTAAATGTTTCGACTATTAATTTTACTTGTTTTTGATATGCAATCGTCAGTTCCGCTGATGCTTCCGTTTCGTTGATCACCAAATATCTCGTGTCAATTTTTTCGCCGTTTGCGTTTAAAAGAACTAATTGCTGAATATCTGTCAAGGTTTCGGTGCGTTGGTCGATATTTAAAGGAACGCAAATTCTTGATATAGAATCAACTATACTTTTCGGACCGATAACTGTAACTTTTGAGGGAGTGAATTTACGGGCTGTGATGAGATATCCTGCAGGTAGTTTACCCGTGGTTTGAGCGGTTATATTCATTTCACGCGTTACGCGTTCTTCAAATTCTATGGAATAAAATTTAGGATTTATTGATTCAATACTGACATTTGCAGGCAATTTTGAAGCGTCTATAAACGTGTAAATATCATAGACTCCTGGTGAAATAACGGAACTGAAATCCAAATGAACCGTTATATCTTCCGATTTAAATTTCAAAAAGTCGCTGTTTGAACCGGATAATACTACATTTGTAGTAAGATTTCCGTTATTATTAAGGAGCGGAGCAAGATTTAATTTATCAGGTACTGATCCTGCATAACCGACGGTTACGGCAACATCGAAGTTTTTGGTATTTTTCGGATTTACGGTTGTATTTATATAAAACCATACGAAAATGGCAATTAATACGGACATAACCCGTAAAAACGATTTGGAATTTAATAATTTGCTTATAAATTGCGACATACTATTCATTTTTATTTTTTCCTTTCAAAAGAGCAGACAACTTGTTTTCTTTCTTTTCTTCATTAGGAATCAATTGTTTGCGTAATGTTGCGGACAAAACATCGGGTGTTATGCGTCTTTTCAGCTCACCGTCCATAACTGTTGAAATTATTCCCGTTTCTTCGCTGACAATGACAATCAAAGCATCGGAAACTTCGCTCATTCCGACGCCTGCTCTGTGGCGTGTTCCTAAACCGTAACCCAATTCACGGTTTGTTAAAGGCAGCCAGCAGCCTGCCGCTGCGATACGGAAATCCCGAATGATGATAGCACCGTCGTGAAGGGGAGATTTGGGATAAAATAAGTTCAAAATAATTTCCTGCGAAACCTGTGCGTCTATTATTGTCCCGGTTTTGACGATTTCACCGATTTTTGTGTTTTTTTCAATAACCATAATCGCACCTGTTTTGGTTGCGGAAAGATTTGAAGTCGCATCGGTTATATGTCCGATGAGATCAGTAAAACGGTTATCGGAATGTCTTTCATCTTTTCTGAGAAAAATGTTGAAAAATCCTTTTCTGCCCACACGTTCGAGTGCGCTTCGCAATTCGGGTTGGAATACAATGATTATTGCCAATATACCAAAATCAAGAGCACTGTTTAATAAATAAGTTGATGCGCTTAATCCGAGTATATTGGAAAACAGGTATAAGAAAAATAAAAAAACTAAACCTTTTGTTAATTGTGCGGCACGCGTGTCTTTTATAAATTTTATAATTGTGTAGATAAAAAACGAAACAAGAGCTATGTCAACTAAATCTAAAAAACGAAAATTGTTGACGGCTATTTGTAAATTTTGAATAAGTAAATCAATCGAGCCCATTATAATCCTTAAAATATTTATAAATAAATTAAAATTAATTATTAAAATCGTTGCACATATTATTTTAACAAGAATTTGAAATAAAATCAAGCGTTTATTGCAAATTTCACAAAATATTTTAATATAACAAAAAAAATAAACCGTGAATGTTCTGTTAAAACATTCACGGAATTAAGTTTATTTTATTTTAATATTTCTTTTATACCTGTTGCCAGTCCTGCAAGTCCTTGAATTTCTGACGGAATGATAATTTTTGTCGCAGTTCCATTTGCCGCTTCTGCAAAAGCTTCAAGACTCTTTAAAGCGATTACAGCTTCGCTCGGATTGGCTTGATTGATTAGCTTAATACCTTCCGCCGTGGCTTCCTGTACGCTTAAAATAGCCGCCGCTTCACCTTCCGCTTCTCTGATGCGTGCTTCTTTCATCGCTTCGGCTTGTAAAATTCTGGATTGTTTTTCACCTTCAGCTTTGAGAATATTGGATTCTTTCTGACCTTCTGCAATCAGGACAGCCGAACGTTTTTCACCTTCTGCGCGGAGAATACTTTCACGTCTTTCACGTTCCGCTTTCATTTGTTTTTCCATTGCGTCGCGTATTTCTTTCGGCGGCAAAATGTTTTTCAGTTCAACGCGGTTGATTTTTATTCCCCAGGGATCGGTTGCAACGTCGAGAATGGAACGCATTTTTGTGTTGATTATATCTCTTGAAGTGAGTGTTGTGTCTAATTCAAGATCACCAATGATGTTACGTAATGTCGTGGCTGTCAATGTTTCAATGGCAAACATCGGATTGCTGACACCGTAGGCATATGCTTTTGAATCGGTAATTTGGAAATATACGACTGTATCGATTTGCATGGTTACGTTATCTTTTGTAATAACCGGCTGGGGAGGGAAGTCAACAACTTGTTCTTTGAGCAGTACTGTTTGTGCAACACGTTCGATGAACGGAATTTTTACGTGAAGACCTGTTGACCATGTTTTTGCGTATGAACCAAAACGTTCAATAACCATGGAATGAGCCTGAGTGACGATTTTTATATTGGATATGATAAGTATAATGAATGCAATGATGATTATTACAAGCATGATAAGCGCCATGTTGTAATTACCCGAACCTGCGAGTAAAATTGATAATAAATTTATAGGCATATTCTTTCTCCTCATAACTAAATAAAATCTGTTAGATGATTTTTTCAACAATAACTTTAACGCCTTCGATGGAAAGGATAGTTACTTTTTCGTTTATTTCTATAGTTTCGTCATTTTTTGAGCGAGCCATCCATTCGACGCCGTTTACGGATACATATCCTTCTCCCGAGAGATTGTCGATTTTTATGCTGACTATTGCCGTTGCACCGATTATCGCATCGGAATTTGTTTTTGTATTAATCGGATTTGTCAGTTTTTTTACCAAAGGACGTGTGAATAGCAATGAAACGAATGAAACGATTGTGAAAATAACGATTTGCAACCAGAAATCAGCACCCAAAACAGCACTGAATAAAGCACATAACGAACCTAATGCGAACCAAATAGCCACTAAATTTACAGTGGATGATTCAAGCACCAATAAACCGATTACCAAAATTAACCAGATAACGCTGAAATCTAAGTTTGAAAGCCATTCCGACATATTGAACACCCCCTTATATAAATTATATCATATAAATAAATATATTTCAAGAATATTTAAAAGAATAACTTAAAATTATATCATTTTTATTTTCACGTTTAGAGAGTTATTAACATTCAATGGTACTAAAAATTTAAAAGATATGGGATTGTTTAAAAATTGGTATATGAAAAACCGGGGACAACGTGAAAAGAGCTTGTCTGCGTCAGTACGGGATTTTTGATTGTTTGAATGAGGTTGATAAATCTTTCAAAAGTATAAAAAATAAAAGTTTTTGGTTATTACAAAATTTTATCTGCTTTTTTAAAATTTTTTATTAAAAGTACTTTCAATTTTGTGAAAAATATAGTATACTTGTTAAAATGTTTAATATTTACATTTATATGGAAAGGTAAAATGATATGAAAAAATTTATTGCCGTATTTATATTGATTTTAATGACATTATCTTTTATATCGTGCGGAACGACGGAAGTCATTGATGATGAAGATATAAAAACCAATATTGAAGACATGTATAACAGCGACGGAACGGTTAAGCTTATCAGTGATACAAATGGTTATGAATTTAAATTATTTGCACGCAGACATGGTGCAAATCCTGCGGAATTATGGCCTGAAGTCGGCGCTTATGACCGCGGAGATAAACTTTTATTGCGTTATAAAGAGACAGAAACAGCGTTTAATTGCACAGTCCTTGTTGAAGAAAAAAATGTTGAAGTAGTAAACATTCAAAAAGACGTATCTGCCGGACTTAAATGTGCAGATCTTATCGATACGGACGCTTTGATATTGTCCCGTTCGGCTGAAATGCTGCTGGTTGCGCTTGATGACATTGATTATGATATAGATTTAGAAAGCGGGAAATGGGGCTCAAAATCGCAATTGGAAGTGGTAAACATTCGCGGTTTGCAATATGGTTTCCGATCGGCTTATTGGTCTCTTCCGTGGCCATCTGCCAAAGGCGTTTTGTATTTCCGTCCGAATGTTCTCAGAGAAGCACAACTGGCAAATCCTTTTGAATTGTATGAAAAAAGAGACTGGACTTGGAAACAATTTGAAGTTATGCTGAGTGCTTTGACATTCAAAGGTGAGACAAAAAATGACGACCATTATGGCATGTGCGCGCCGACTGCCGCTATTCTGCCCGAAGTTGCAGTTCTTGCGAACGGCGGACGATCTGTATATCTTGACGAAAAAGACGGTTTATATAAATTCGGTATGAATGATCCGAAAGTGCTTGAAGCACTTGAATGGGTCAGAAAATTGATCAGAGAAGATGAAAGTATTAAATATATTGCCGATTGGTCAACAGTCGGTCACAGAGGCTTTATCAACGGTTTGTACGGTTTTCATTTGGAACAGGGTTGGAAAGGTTTCCAGACAGGTCCCGATAATTTCCCTATGGAAATTCTTGAAGAATATGCTTGGTGTTCGTTCCCAATCGGCCCGAACGGTTCGTATGACACAGTTTCGGCAGTTGCAACCAGCGAAAACAGATATTTTTGTATTCCCATTTCGCCTGATCAGGAATATGAACTGACTTTGCAAATAATTGATTTCATGTTCAATCCGTTGCCGGGTGAAAATAAAGATTCATGGCAGGAAGAATTGTACAGAAATTATTTCTGGGACGGTTATGACGGTCAGCAATCGTTTAAACATTATCTGAACATGGTCACAAACGCGAGACTGGATTATTCGACGACAATCGAACAAGCGTTAAGAAGCGATTCGAAAGGTATTTTATCTGTTTATCAAAAAACGATCAATTCCACAAAATCCATTACGGAAGCGATAGCGGCGGTACAATCGTTTGTCGAAACGGAAATTAATACGAAATTGAATCATATTGAAGAATAAAATTTTACATAGCAAAAGGAAGATTTTCAATGTCGAAAATCTTCCTTTTTTTATTAACCGATTTTCATTTTCGGTACTAACTATATGAAAGCTTTCAAAATATAATTATATGGAAAGGATTAATTCAATTTGACTGAAAATAAAAATTTTATCACAGAAAAAATTCTGGATTCTATGAACAGCATTTTTGCTTTTTCTAAATCCCGATTATCTGATATAACCGAAGCGGAAGATTTATCGCAGCAGATAATTACAGAATTGCTTTCTTCCGCAAAAACATTGGAAAACAAAAATGCTTTTTACGGATGGATGTGGGCAGTTGCGAAAAATACTTACAGCAAATATATCCGAGCGAAGAAAAGAGTACAATATTCTTCAATCGAAAATGATGATTACTTCAGGGAT
>JGI994J12354_10005734_pt1 | contig 10602 bp, 10 predicted proteins | sample IntmicLarv3ML3BL_FD_12354 | JGI IMG/M metagenome (IMG submission 12354)
CCATAATCGGTGACGCACCTGAATTCAAGCCCTGAACGGGCATAAAAGCAATCTCGCGCACGGCGTTTATGACCGTCATGACGCCCACGTAGAGGTCTCCGCCGTGCGCAAGCAATGTCTTGTTGCACACAATCTGAATCAGCGAGTTCGTTAAGCTCATCACAAAGCCCGACGCACCGAGCGCCATAATGCGTCCGACGCGCGCCGCACCGAGCCGCATGCTCGTAAGGCGCAGGCGCACGATTGCCTTTTTACTCGTGAGGTACGCAAGTACCCAAACTGCCGAACAGCCCTGCGCGATAACGGTCGCCAGCGCTGCGCCGCGCACGCCCATATCGAGCGCGAAGATGAAAATCGGGTCAAGCACAATGTTCACCACCGCGCCGAGCGCAACGGTAAGCATGCCGCGCTTTGCCGCCCCCTGCGCGTTGATAAACGGGTTCATGCCGAGCGAAATCATCACAAAAAGCGTCCCGAGCGTGTACGTGTGCAGATAATCCGCCGCGTATTCATACGTTGCCTCGCTCGCACCGAACGCATTGAGAATCGGTCGCTGAAACGCAATCACGCCTATGGTCATAATCACGCCGAAAATCATCAGCAACGCGAACGAATTGCCGAGCGTTTTCTCCGCTTCCTCGTGGTCGTCGCGTCCGCGCGCAATTGAGAACAGCGGCGTTCCGCCTGTTCCGCAGAGGTTTGCAACGCTCATGAGAATCGACACAATCGGGATTACGAGCCCCACGCCCGTCAGTGCGAGCGAGCCGCTATCCGCCATGCGCCCGAGGTACATGCGGTCAACGATGCTGTACAGCAGATTTATAAGCTGCGCCACGGTCATCGGCAGCGCGAGACGCAATATCTGCCTACGAACACTTCCGACGGCGAAATTACCGTCGGAAGTCGTTTTTGTTATGTTGTTTTTTACACTCTTTTCCATTTTGCTCCCTGCGCGGTGTCCTCTACGACGATGTCCATTGCTTTCAGCTCGTCGCGAATCTCGTCCGACCGCGCCCAATTCTTCGCCGCGCGAGCCTCGCCGCGCTCAGCAACGAGCCGCTCAATCTCCGCAACGTCATCGCCGTTGTCCGAAGTTTCCGCCGACGTGTTTCTCAAAGCGTCAGCTCTCGCAAGCAAATCAAGCGACAGCACCTCGTCGAATTTCGCAATCAGCCACAGCTTTCCCGCGTCCGTAATATCGGCTTTCAGCACATCGTACAGCACCGTAATCGCAAGCGAGGTGTTTAGATCGTTATCCATCGCCGCGCGGAAAGCGTCGCGTAACGGCGCGAGCTCCGCGTCGTCCTCCGCCGCCGTGCTTGCGTCCAACGTTGCAACGCGAGCAATCAGCTTACCGTAAGCCGTCGCGGCGTTGTCAAGCGCGTCGTAGCTAAACGCGAGGTTTTTGCGGTAGTGCGATTGCAGGCAGAAATAGCGGTACGCAAGCGCATCGTAACCCTTGGATTCAAGCAACGAAACCGTTAGAAACTCGCCCGATGACTTGCTCATTTTCTCGCCGCTCGTGTTCAGGTGCAGCGCGTGGAACCAGTAATTGCACCATTTGTGTCCGAGCAGAGCTTCTGATTGCGCAATCTCGTTTGTGTGGTGCGGGAACGCGTTGTCGATGCCGCCGCAGTGAATATCAAGGTATTCGCCGAGGTGCTTTAAGCTGATTACGGAGCATTCGATGTGCCAACCGGGATATCCTACGCCCCACGGGCTGTCCCATTTTAACTCTTGGTCGTCGAACTTCGACTTTGTGAACCACAGCACGAAATCCGTCTTGTTGCGCTTATTGTCGTCGGCCTCAACGCCGTCGCGTGCGCCGAGCAGCAGGTCGTCCTCGTCCTGCTTGTTGAACACGTAGTATTCCTTTAGCGTCGATGTATCGAAGTAAATATTCCCGCCCGCGATATACGCCGAGCCGTTGTTTACGAGCTTTTGCACGGCGTCAATAAAACCATCGATGCAGCTCGTCGCGGGAATTACCGTGTCGGGCTTGCGAATATTCAGCTTTTCGCAGTCGGCAAAGAACGCGTCAGTGTAATACTGCGCGATTTCCATGACGCTTTTGCGCTCGCGCTTTGCGCCCGCAAGCATTTTATCGTCGCCCGTGTCCGCGTCGCTCGTCAAGTGACCGACGTCCGTAATGTTCATCACGCGGTCGACCTCATAGCCCGTGTAGCGCAGGTATTTCTCCAGAATATCTTCCATAATGTATGTGCGCAGATTTCCGATGTGCGCATAGTGATAAACGGTCGGGCCACACGTGTACAGCTTGACCTTTCCCGCCTCGTTCGGAATAAACTCACTCTTTTCGCGCGTGAGCGAATTGTATAGCTTCATTTGCTTAATTTCCCTCCTGTTTCTCTAACTGCTCAAGCCGCTTCTCCAAAATCTCAACACACCCGCGTAGCGTCTCAAGCTCAATCTCCACGGGGTCGGTGATGCTGATTTGGTCTATATTGTCGGCAAAGTGCGGAATCTCACCCGCAATTCGCACGACGCGCGCCGGTACGCCGACTGCCGTTGATTCCGGCGGAATCTCCTCCAAAACCACGGCACCCGCCGCAATGCGCGAGCCGTCGCCGACCTTGAACGGCCCTAGCACCTTTGCGCCGGAGCCGATAAGCACATTGTTGCCGATGGTCGGGTGGCGTTTGCCCGTATCCTTGCCCGTTCCGCCGAGCGTAACGCCCTGATAGAGCAGCACATCGTCGCCGATTTCCGCTGTTTCGCCGATTACGATGCCCGTACCGTGGTCGATTACGAACCGCCGTCCGATTGTCGCGCCGGGGTGAATCTCGATGCCCGTACAGAACCTTGACCACTGGCTTACGGCGCGCGCAAGGAAAAACAGACGACGCTTATACAGCCAATGCGCGACGCTGTGGCTGATATACGCCTGTATCCCGGGGTACAACAGAAAGACCTCCAAACCGCTGCGCGCGGCGGGGTCGCGTGTTTTGTATGCCTGTATGGTTTCGCGAAGTCCGTTAAACATGCGTTTGCCCCTTTCAAAACTAAAAAATTCCACGACCTTAGCCATGCTCACACGACCTTAGCCACCAGTATATCAAGACAAAGACGCAAAGTAAATTGTCACTCCTGATAAAAATAGTGGCAGTCAACACTATTTTTTATAAGGGCAAAAATAGTTTACAATTCCATCTTCCAAATGTTCCTCGGGATAAACTTCGGCACTCCATCCAAAGCTATAGTCAGGTTGAAGTCCATTAGCGTTAATTTCCTTAACCACAAGGTTGTGCGCACCCTGATATCTATCAAGGTAGCCTTTTGCAATATCACAGGCGGGCAAATCACGGTACTGCATACCTTCGGGTACAGGTGTATCTTCAACAGCAATAACACCTGCAATATACTTGAAGGTATTATCCTTTGCATCCCCCATCCAGCCAATACTGCAACCTGAAATGGCGAGTGGGAGTTTTTTTAGCATTTCAAGCGTTCCGTCTTTCTCTATTTGCTTCCACAGAGCGGGAACGGGGTTCTTTTTGCCCTCATGTGTAACCTCACGTCCGATAATACGAACATTAGGCATTTTGGTATATTCTACTTTTTCCAATTTCGCCATTTTACCACCCTCCAATAATATAGATCTTAATTAAACCATATTAATTTCACGACCGGTGGCTCGCTTGCGAGCCACTCGCCGCACGTGCGCAAGCATGGCATATGGGTGACCGCATGTTTTATCGTTGCAAAAACTGTCAATAATCACAATATTAGTCAGCTTAATATTGTATCATGTTCTTGTGCGCGGCGCAACTAAAAATTTTTCTGTAAAAAATATTTCATTTTGTTATATTTTCGTTAATTTTACCCTTGACATTGGCACCGTACCAAGGTTTACAATGGTTGCAGTATAAGAATAATCTTATTATTTTATTTTACATTTTTATCTTTGGGAGGAACATCACTATGGCTTACATGCCGCTCGACAAGAACAAGTTTTACCTCGACAAGTCCACGATGACAAAAATCTATGACCTGTCCAACCCGTGGGGCGTTGACACCCCGCTCTGGCCGTTCCCCGGCGCACGCTCTGACCTCGCGTTCCCGCGTGGCCAGTATCTCGGCCGCTTCCACAAGCGCACAATGACCTACACCGGCACCCTGCACGCAGGTACGCACATGGACGCTCCGAACCACGTTCTCCATGAGGAAGAAGTCGATCGCGCACGCTACGGCTACAGCTTCGACGAAATCCCCCTTGAGCACTGCATCGGCAGCGGCGTTATCCTTGACATGACGCACCTGTACGACGAGTTCAACGCCAAGTGGGATGCAGGCGACGGCGACCCCGCACGCTTCGGCGACATTTGGATTGAGCTCAAGCCCGAAGATTTCATCAAGGCCTGTGAGAAGGACAATCTTGAAATCCGTCCGAACGACTGGGTTATCGTCAACACCGGCTTCCATCGCCTGTGGAGAAAGAATAACGACAAGTATTACAACTACTATCCCGGTATGGGTCCCGAAGTTGCCAACTGGCTGATGTTTGAGAAGAAAATCAAGGGCATCTCCGGCACATGGGGCGCAACCGATGCTCCGCTGTGGCACATGCCGCTCAAGGAGCAAATGCCGTGGCTCGACACCGCCTACACGAAGGCAACCGGTAAGGACGCAGCCGTTCAGTTCAACGACTACGAGCCGTGCCACCGTCTGTTCATGCAACATGGCGTTTGCACCGTTGAGAACGCCGGCGGCGACATCGACGATTGCACCGGCCGTCGCCTGACGATTGCCGCGTTCCCGTTCCGTTGCGAAATGGCCGACGGCGGCTTTGTCCGTCTTGTCGCGTGGGAAGAAGGTTCTTTCTAAGACATGAAAACACTGAGCGATATTAAAAAGATCGCCGTGCTGGGCGCCGGGACCATGGGTCCCGGCATCGCTCAGATTTTCGCGATGGGCGGCTATGACGTCACGATGTGGACGCGCAGCGAGGAAACACGCGAAAAGGCTAAGGCGACACTAAAGAAGTCTCTTGAGACTTTTGTGAATGAGGAATTACTAAACGCAAGCGACCTTGACGCTACGTTCAACCGCGTAGACTTCGCGCTGACGGTTGAGGAAGCCATCGACGGTGCCGATTTCATCATGGAAACCATCGTTGAGAACAAGGATGCGAAGTCCGCGCTCTACGCGCAGATTGACGCTGCGGCAGGCACCGACTGCATCATCGCGTCAAACACCTCCGCGCTGAACGTATTTGAACTCGTCCCCGAAAACCGCCTGAACCAGATGGTCATCGCCCACTGGTACGCGCCGGCGCAGCTCATTCCGCTCGTAGAAGTCGTTAAGAGCGAGCAGGCTCCGCAGGAGTATGCTGACATCACGATGGCGCTGCTTGAAAAGTGCGGCAAAACGGCTATTCTGATGAAGAAATTCATTCAGGGCTACATCGCAAACCGCTTGCAGCAGTGCTTAAACCGTGAGGTTTTCTTCCTGCTTGACAATGGCTACTGCGACGCCGAGGCGATTGACCTTGCGGCCAAAGCGAGCTTTATCCCCCGCGCGGTCGTTCTCGGTCTCGTCAAGCGCGCCGACTTCGGCGGTCTTGATATGACGGCGAACAACTACAAAAACCACTCCTACACCATGCCTGAGCACGGCGACGACCTGCCCACCACGCTCGCGGCGCACGTTGCAGCCGGAGAGCTCGGCGTTAAGAGCGGCAAGGGCTTCTACGATTATTCGGGCGTTGACAAGCAGGAGCTTATCGCCAAGCGCGACAAGCAGCTTTTTGAAGTATTTAAGCTCGCAGGAAAGTTCATGGCAGATCCTGTTTAATAAAATCGACGTTTTTTTATTAAACTCCACCTTTCTACTGATATGAAAAGGAGAAAACGAAAATGGGCAATAAAGTTATCATTCAAGTATGCCTGTGCGGAGCCGGCACGAAGAAAGACCAAGCCCCCACAGTCCCCTACAACGCCGATGAGCTTGCCGAGCAGATTGTCGCCTGCGCGAAAGCCGGCGCGTCGATTGCGCATATCCACGTCCGCGAGGATAAGGAAGTCGACGGCAAGATGGAAATCGGCTACAAGTCGATGAGCCTTGAGAAGTTCACCGAAGCAGTTGAAAAAACGCGCGAAGCCTGTAAGTCCGCGGGCGTTGACATCATCATCAACCTCACCACCTCCGGCGGCGAGTACGAGGACGAGAAGCGCATTCAGCATCTCGCCGCGCTCAAGCCGGAAATGTGCTCGTTTGACCCGAACACCATCAACTGGGCGAACAGCTATATCTTCGAAAACTCCCCGCGCTTCCTCAACCACCTCGCCAAAGAGGTCGTCAAAGAGGACATCAAGCCGGAGTTTGAGGTATTCGATACGGGTCACATTGACTCTGTAATGTATTACGTCAAGAAGCACAATATTCCCGAGCCCCCGCACATCCAGTTCATCATGGGTGTAGGCGGCTCTATGCCCGCAACGACCGAGAACCTTGCGTTCCTCGCCGGTAAGCTGCCGAAGGGCGCAACGTGGAGCGTTTCCGGCATCGGCGGTCGCGCACACATGCCGATGATGCTCGCCGGTCTCGCACTCGGCTGTGACGGTCTGCGCGTCGGTCTTGAGGACAACATTCTCTACGAAGTCAAGAACGGCGAAAAGGTCATCGCGACGAACGTCATGCTCGTTGAGCGTGCCGTTACGCTCGCCGAGCTTGCCGGACGCGAAATCGCAACGGCGGACGACGCCCGCGAGATGCTCGGCATCACGCGCAACTGCCTGCGCGACGAAAAAACGCTTCCCGCAACGTGGAAGTCGCCGGACTAAGCAGAATTTACGGAGCAATGCGTAATCCCGTGCGGATTACGCATTCAGCTCCGATTTAACGAAAGGAACGGATACATCAATGGCTAAAAACAAGGTAGTTTCACTTGAAACCGCAATGGAAAAGATTCACGACGGCCAAACAATTCTCATCCCCGGCTTCGTCAACGTCGGCGTGCCGGAAATGCTCATCAAGGGCATGCTTGCTAAGGACGTTAAGGACATCAACGTAATTTCCAACAACACCAGCGTTAAGGGACAGGGCATCGGCCTTCTCGTCCACGATGGACGCATCAAGCACATCACCTGCTCGCACATCGGCTCAAACACGGAGACGGTCGAAAAGGTCGTCGCAGGCGAGCTTGACGTCACGTTCGTCCCGCAGGGCACGCTCTGCGAGCGCGTTCGCGCAGGCGGCGCAGGCATCGGCGGTATCCTCACCCCGACAGGTCTCGGTACGCCGATTGCCGACGGCAAGGATATCATCAATGTGGACGGTACCGATTACCTCCTCGAAAAGCCGCTTCGCGGCGAGGTCGCGCTCATCCACGCGTGGAAGGCCGACAAGATGGGTAACGTCGTTTATCACCGCACGGCACGTAACTTCAATCAGGTTTGGGCGACAGCCGCCGATTGGGTTATCGTGGAAGCAGAAGAAATCGTCGAAATCGGCGAGCTCGACCCGGATCTCATCATGACCCCGGGCGCACTCGTTGACCAAGTCGTTCTTATCGAAAAGGAGATATAGTCATGGCTGAAATTACAGGACGCGATTTAATCGCCTACAGAACCGCCCGCTTTTTTGAGGACGGCGACCTTGTAAACCTCGGCATCGGTATGCCGACTAAGTGCCTTGACTTCCTCCCCGAAGGCATCGACGTTTGGATTGACACCGAAAACGGCGCAATCGGCCTCGCGGGTGCTCCTGCCGAGGGCGAGTGGACGGACCCTGACGTCGTTGACGCTGCGGGCAACGTCTCCAAGCTCCGCGTCGGCGGCTGCTGCTTCGACAGCTTCACGTCGTTCGGTTATATTCGCGGCGGTCACGTTGCGGCGACCGTTCTCGGCGCATACGAGGTCGACCAAGAGGGCAACCTCGCAAACTGGATGGTTCCGGGCAAGACGGCCGCCGGTATGGGCGGCGCGATGGATCTCGTCGCGGGTGCTAAAAAGGTTCTCATCATGACCGAGCACTGCGACAAGAAGGGCAACCCGAAAATCCTTAAAAAATGCACGCTCCCGCTCACGGCGGCGAACGAAGTAGACTACATCATCACCGAACTTTGCGTTATCCACAAGACTGACGCGGGTCTCGTGCTTGAGGAACTCGCTCCCGGCGTGACGGTTGAGGAGATTATCTCCAAGACGGACGCCGACCTCATCATTCCCGAGACGATTGGTTCCATGATTTAACCTATCCGCATGTTTAACGGCTGCGCCCGATTTTATCGGGCGCATTGCACCGCCGCGAAGCAATAAATGCAAGCGTTTATTGTTTCGGCGACTATCTACAAAGACAATTTTATGTAATATTAAAAGAGGGTTTTTACAATGTCTATCCAGCTACTCATCATTCTGATATACATAGCCATCACCGTAATCATCGGCGTGTATTCTATGAAAAAGGCGGACAGCTCCGATTCCTTCCACGGCGCGGCAATGGGTCTGTTCGCGATTGTTGCGGCGTCCACGGGCGAATGGCTCGGCGGCACGGCGACGACCGGTGTCTCTGAATACGGCTTCGACTTCGGACTTTCAGGTGCGTGGTACACTATAGCCAACGGTATCGGCGTTATGTTCCTCGCTCTGCTGTTTGCGAAGCTCTACCGCAGCCTGAACTCCGTTACCGTTCCCGGCATCATCGAAAAATTCTTCGGCGTCAAGGCGCGCACGGTTTCAAGCGTTCTGCTCACCATCGTTATGCTCGCCGTCGGTCTGTCGCAAATGATTGCCGCCGGTAAGCTCGGCGAATCACTGCTCGGCTTTAACTTCAACGCTACGTGTATTGTTTTCGCGATTGTGTTCATTGTTTACACGCTGGCGGGCGGCATGAATGCTGTTGCGTCAACGGGTAAGATGCACCTGTTCGCAATGTATTTCGGCGTTATTATTGCCATCATTTTCGCGGTTATGAAGCTCGGTGGCTTCGGCAACCTCGTTACCGGCCTTGACAGCGCGAACATCTCCGCCGCAACGCAGGAGGCCATTGCAGCCGCCGGCGCAACGGTCTCCGAGGCCGCATCGAAGGACTACTTCAACATGTTCAAGATTGGTTTCCCGAAGGTTTCGTCGTGGGTTATCGCTTCCCTGCTCGGTGCTTGCACGGCGCAGGCAGGTATCCAGCCCGTTCTCGCCGCCAAGGACATCAAGACGGCGTACAAGGCGTGCATCATCACGGCGTTCGTCACGGCTCCGTTCGGTATCTTCACCGCCCTGCTCGGTATGTCCGCCAAGGCGATGTTCAACAACGGCACGCTGCTTTACGACAAGGCAGGTCACCTGATTAACGGCAAATCCGCGCTACCGTCGTTGATGATGAACATCCACGACAATCCCGCCGTCGGCGGCATTGTCGGCGGTCTCGTCCTCGCGGCGATTCTCGCGGCCATCATCTCTACGGTCTCCCCGATTATCCTCTCCGCCGGCACGATGGTCACAAAGGACCTGTATCAGCGCGTTATTAAGCCGTCGGCTTCTGACGCAGAGGTTCTCAAGATGTCTCGCGTTACGACCGCCATCTCCGGCGTCATCTGCTGCATCGGCGCAATTGCTCTCGTCAACCTCGGCAAGGTTCTCGATGTTGTTTACGCGGCATACTCGCTGCGCGGCGCAATCTTCGTCGTCGTTATGTTCGGCATCTACTGGAAAAAGGCCTCCGAAAAGGGCGCCTGCGTTTCCATGATTCTCACGGGCATCGTCGCTATCGGCTGGGTCGTCATTAAGATGGTTTCGGGCAGCTACCCGATTGCAAACTGGTTCACTGAGACGTACGCGGCTGTTATCGTCGCCGCCGTCGCAACGATTGTCTTCAGCTTTGTGTTCCCGAAAGAAAAAGAGCTGAAAACCGCATAAATTCAACCGAATAGGGCGAACCACGCCCTTCGCTACAGCGAATAGCAAACGCCCGCCCTTGTCTCAAGGGCGGGCGTTGTGGCGTCTTGCACAGGTGCTACGTCTTTTTCGCGTCATGTGACGCAAAACGCTTGCAAAGTCGCGAAAAATCTGCTATGCTGTCGTGTAGCGTAGTTCCTAAATCCGAAGAAAGTTTGGTTAGAAATTATGAATATCCCTATTTTTTCGTTCGTCGCCTACAGTGGCACCGGCAAGACGACGCTACTCGAAAAAGTCGTTGCGGCGCTGAAGGCTCGCGGCGTACGTGTCGCCATGCTCAAGCACGATGCACACGAATTCGAGGTCGACAAGGCAGGCAAGGACACGCATCGCTTCACGCAGGCCGGCGCGGACGTCGTTGCGATTGCGAACGCGCGTCACGCCGCGATTATGATTAACCGTCCCACGAGCTTCGACGAGCTGATTGCGCAAATTTCCGACGTCGATGTGATTCTCACCGAGGGTTGGAAAAGCGGCAATTTCCCGAAAATCGCGATGCGCCGTGCCGCCACGGGCAACGATTTCCCGACGGGTCTTACGAACGTCGTCGCGCTGATTAGCGACAACGGCGCGGGCTCGTATGGCGGCAGTGCGAGCGAATACGGCACCGCGCTCCCCTGCTTCGGCTTGAACGATGTGGACGCAATCGCGGACTTCGTGATGTGTGTAGGGGTGTAGGGGGGTAGGGGGC
>JGI994J12354_10005735_pt1 | contig 10600 bp, 12 predicted proteins | sample IntmicLarv3ML3BL_FD_12354 | JGI IMG/M metagenome (IMG submission 12354)
CAAAAGGCGGGCGGCGCCAAGCGCCTGAAAGAAGCCGTGGAGGCCCTGACAGAATCGCCGGTGGACCGCTATATCACCACGACGGACGACGGTTTCATGCGCGTGGTCAATGCCATGGGCGATCTCTCCGTTAAGGTGGAGGAGCGTATCGATTACCGTACGGAGGACTTCGGCGTCACCCTTTCGCAGGGCACGTATCCGCTGGACGGCGACCGGTTTTTGCGCTATGTGCGCTACCTCGGAACACTGCCGGACGGCCTGAAGGCGCAGGGCGATGCGCTGGTGCTGCTCCTGCAAACGTATCTCGTCCCCTCCAACGGCGGCAGCCCCGCGCAGCTGGAAAAACAGTTCACCAAGCTGGTGGATATCCTTGAGACGGACGTTTACGCCATGGAATTCCAGGCGCAGCAGTTGCTGCTGCAGGCGCTGCTGGAAGAAAGCGATCAGATCAAATTCGCTGTACATGTACGAGAAGGAGAAGCAATCGAGTGAGAAAGCGCAACGGTCTTTGGGGGTTTGTGCTCCTGCTGCTGATTGTCTGCGTGGCTGTTTGGGGGTATGCGGCGCTGCGGGAGGGCGTGATTCAGATCAATCCCACGGAGGTGCCCACCCAGGCGGGTTCGGCGGCGGAAAGCAGAGCGCCCCGCACAGAAAAACCAACAACGCTCCCGGAGGCGCCCCCGCCGACGGAGGCGGGCCGCGTGCGGCATTATTACCATCAGCTCAGCACGGAGGAGCGCAAGGCGTACCGGGATATTTATTCGCAGCTGCCCGCGTTCCCGGAAAGCATTGAGGTCAGCGGGTTGAATTCTGAGGGCATGGGCCGGGTGTTTCAGGCGCTGATGTTCGATCAGCCGCTGCTGTTCCAGATATCCTCCACGCATTATAAAACGGCCACGCTGCAGAACGAAATCATCGGCTTTTTGCCGGAATACCGCCTGACGCCGGAGGAATATAAATACCAGCTGGAGGACCTGATCACCACAGCGCGGGCGTATCTTGCGCGGGCGCAGGGGGATGAATATGAGGCGGAGCTTGCGCTGCACGACCAGTTGACGCGCAGCTGCAAATACACCGAGGACATCAGCAACCCCGTGCACAACACGGCCTACGGCGCATTGGTGGGCAATCAGGCCGCCTGCGAGGGCTATTCAAAGGCAATGCTCATGCTGCTGGAAATGCGGGGGATTGACGCGTACATCGTGACCGGCAACGCCGTGAACGCGGCGGGCGCGGGCGGCGGACACGCGTGGAACAAGGCGAAAATTGACGGCAATTGGTATCATCTGGATTCCACATGGAATGCCCCGGTGGTGGAGCAAAGCGACTCCCGCTATGTCAGTCACGCGTTTTTCAATTTATCCGATGAGGAGATTTCCCCATCTCACGAGCTCACGGATACCCTGAACCCCTGCACCGCGACAGAAGCCAATTATTTTGTCCGCGAGGGGTTGCTCTTCTCAAGCCTCGGGCGCGGCGACGACGACGTGGTGACGCAGCAGCTGGTGAGCTCCATCAACGCGGGCAACGGCTGCCTGGAGCTGCGCTTCAGCGATGAGCAGGTGATGGAGAAGGGCTGGAAGTATCTGTTTGAACAGCCGGAGCAGCGCATCTACCGCATGTTATCCAACGCCAATTCGGAGCTGATATATTCCGTGAACACCGAGTCAATCTACCGCTCGGAGATGAAGGAACTCAAGCTCATCCGGGTGTTCCCGGTGAAGAAATAAGAATGAACATAGCAATTCAGCAAAAGTGAGGGATTCAATGGATCAAGAACGCGTGCAGGCCGCCATGCGGGAGCTGCTGGAGGCCATTGGCGAGGATGCGGACCGCGAGGGCCTGCTGGAAACCCCGGAGCGGGTGGCCAGAATGTATACCGAGCTGTTTTCCGGCCTGACAGAAGACCCGGCCGCGCATTTGAAGTTATTTCAGGCGGCGGGGGACGAAATGGTCGTTGTGCGGGATATCCCGTTTTACTCCATGTGCGAGCACCACTTGCTGCCGTTCTTCGGCAAGGCGCACATCGCCTATCTGCCAAAAAACGGCCGTGTGCTGGGGCTTTCCAAGCTGCCGCGCATTGTGAATTGTTTTGCCCGCCGTCCGCAGCTGCAGGAGCGCCTGACCTCTCAGGTGGCGGATTTCCTCTATAAACAGATGCCGTGCGCCGGCGTGGCGGTTGTGCTGGAGGCCGAGCACCTGTGCATGACCATGCGGGGCGTCAAGGTGTCCGGCGCGCAAACGAGAACTTCAGCACTGCGGGGCAGTTTGCGTGAGGCCGAAAGCCGCGCGGAAGCCTTGCGCTTGCTCAAAGGAGACTGAGTTTGCCTTATACTTTTGATATCACAAGAACCCAGATTATGGGGATTTTGAACGTGACGCCCGATTCGTTTTATGACGGCGGTGCCTATGGTTCGCCGGAGGCGGCGCTGGCACGGGCGATGGAGATGCAGGCCGAGGGTGCGGATATCCTCGACATCGGCGCGCAATCAACCCGCCCGGGGAGTAAGCCTATTTCGGCGGAAGAAGAGCTGGAGCGGTTGCTGCCTGCGCTGGAAGCAATCATGCGGCAGATGAGCATTCCGGTTTCGGTTGATACGTATCACCCGGAAACGGCGCGGCAGGCGCTGGCGTGCGGCGCGCAAATCATCAATGACGTCAGCGGCATTGTTTCAGAGAAAATGGCGCGGGCGGTGAAAGACTACGGCGCGGGCTGGATTTTGATGCATAACGCGGGCGGCGCGGACGCCGTGCCGGACTACCGGCCGGACGTGGTGACTGTTGCGGGAAATGCGCTGCGGGAGATGGTGAAACAAGCGCAGGCCTTTGGGCTGGAACAAACGCAGCTCTGCATCGACCCGGGCATCGGTTTCGGAAAAACGCGGGAGGACGACTTGGCATTGCTTGCGCACACGGTGCGGCTGCGCATCCCCGGTGTGGCGTATCTGGTTGGGGCGTCCCGCAAGCGGGTGACAGCCCTGGCGGGAGAGGACGGCAGGCTGCCCGCGACCATCGCGGCGCACACGGCGGCACAGCTGGGCGGGGCAACCATCCTGCGCGTGCACGATGTGAAGGAAGCGCGGCAGGCGGCAACTCTTGTCGATTTCATCCGTGCCGAGGTTTGATGGGGATTTGAGGCTGCGGCTCGGATCCGAAACTTGTGTTAAAATTCTGCCATTAATTGCAAATCAAAACGGCTTGTTTGCTTGACAACTCACGCAAAAGCATGTAGAATAGAAGGGATTGCAATGGAACGAATCACAATCGAAGGGCTGGAACTATTCGCGTATCACGGCTGCAACCCGGAGGAACGCCGGGATGGGCAGATTTTTTTGCTGGACATCGTGCTGGAAGTTGACAGCGGCAAGGCGTGCCGGAGCGACAACCTGGAGGATACCGTGAACTATTCCGCGGTGGCAAAGCGGGCGGCGGCGATTTTCACAGACCCGCCCTGCAATTTGCTCGAGCATGCGGCATACCGCACGGCAAAGGGCATCAAGGAAGAGTTCGCACAGATTGAGCAACTTACATTGCGTGTGCATAAACCCGACGCCCCACTGAAAATACGGGTGACGGACATCATATACGAAATAACATTCGGAGGAACAGGGACATGAGTGAAGCGGTTATTGGGTTGGGGAGCAATCAGGGCGACAAAAACGGAAATCTGCTGCTGGCGCTGCAGGCGATCAGCCGCCTGCCGGGCGTCAAAATCACGGGCATTTCTTCTATCTACGAAAGCAGCGCCGTGGATGTGCCGGAACAAAGCGTTGAACAGGAGCCGTTTCACAACATGTGCGTGAAGGTGGAGGCGTTGATGTCTCCGATGGCGCTGCTGGGCGCGTGCCTCGGGATTGAGGCGGGGCTCGGCCGTGTGCGCGGCGGGCGCAATATCGCGCGGGTAATTGATCTTGACCTGCTGCTCTATGAAGGCGTAAAGAGCGAAAGCTTTGAGATGAGCCTGCCCCATCCGCGCATGCTGCAGCGTGCATTCGTGCTGCTGCCGCTCAAGGAATTGTATCCCACAGGCAGGGCGCCGGGCATTTTCTTCGATCCGTACATCAAGGACGCGGAGCCCAAGGGTGTGGTGCGGCTGGAAAAACGCATTGAAATGGACTAACCCCCAAAAACTTGTATGCAAAACCAGTGATGTTAAAAAATAGATAAGAGGCGATTGTAATGAAAAAGGCAACAATGAAAAAAGCAACAGGTTGGTTCTTGGCACTGTGCATGGTGCTGGGCTTCGCGGCATGTTCCACTGCCGGGCCGGAAAATCCAACGCAGCCTGAGCAAACCACGCAAACAACACAGCTAACGCAAACACAGGAAGCCACGCAGCTGGCCGTGCTTTATCTGCCCAATGAGGATGTGAGCGGGTTCGTCACAAAAGAGGAACCGACTGACGGCACGGCGGCGGATATCGTGGAAAAGCTGGTGAAAGAAGGGGCGCTGCCGGAGGGCTGCGCGCTGCTCTCGTTTGAAGACGGCACGGCGGACATGAACGAGGCGTTCGGCAACGCCGTCAAAAACACAGGCTCCTCGGAGGAGTATACGAAAATCGGCTCCGTGGTGAACACGCTGCTGGGGTTCTATGAGCTGGAGGAAATCACCCTCACTGTGGAGGGGGAAACGCTCGAGACCGGGCACAACATCTATGATTATCCCCTCGCTTTTTTTGAAGCGCAGCCCGAAGACCCCGCGCAGGCCGGGCAGCCGGTGACGCTCTATCTGCCGAACGGCGACGCGTATGGCTTCACTACAAAGGAAGCGATGACGGACGGCTCGGCGATGGATATCGTGGAAAAATTGGTTGCGGCAGGGGCATTGCCGGAGGGCTGCGCGCTGCTCTCGTTTGCAAACGGCACGGCCGACATGAACGAAGCCTTTGGCAAGACCTTCAGCAGCCTCGGCACGGCCGGAGAAATTATGCTTGTCGGCAGTTTGGTGAACACGCTGCTCGAGTTTTATGACATGGAGGAAATCACCGTCACCGTTGAGGGGAAAGCGCTCGAAACAAGGCACGTCGACTTTGCTCGTCCCCTTCATTTTTTTGAAAACAACCCGACTACGACTGATTAGGTAACGCTATGAACGAACTGCTCACAACGCTGTTTGCTGTCACCCGCTATGTGTTGGCCGGCCTGGCGCTGGCCATCGTTTTGATATGCCTGTTCTGGCTCGCGCGGCGGCGCAAGTTCGTGCCGCAGGAGGCGTTTTTGTTCAGCGCGGTCACGCGGGACAAGCTGCCGCTGGAGCGCTGTGAAAACGCCGTCGGCCGCTCGCCGCGGTGCGATGTGGTGCTCAACTACCCGACCATTTCGCGCTATCACGCGGTGATTGCCCTGCGCCGGGAGGGCTGGATGCTGTTTGACACAGGCTCCCAGGTTGGCACAAAGCTCAACGGCGAGTTGATTGATCTGCGCGCACCGCTCCAACACGGTGCGCCGCTGGAACATGGGCAGATGATCACCTTTGGCAGCATGGAATTTTTGTTTTGCGACCCTGTGGCCGAACGCGAGCAGGAGGAGCAAATCAGGCTGGGTGCCGCATATATATCCTCGCAACAAGGCAAAAAGAAACAAGACAGGAGACCCAAATGACCGACACTCAACCCACGATGTTCCAATTGCCCAACGGCCTGCGGATTATCTTTGACGAGATGCCCGGAGCGCAAAGCTGCGCTGTCAATTTGTGCGTGCGCTCGGGTCTGCGGTACGAATCGCAGGCGCTTTGCGGCATTTCTCACATGATGGAGCATATGCTGTTCAAGGGGACGCAAACGCGCACGGCACGCCAGTTGGCGGAAGCCGCCGATGATCTGGGCGCGAACATCAACGCCTACACAAGCAAGGAATACACCTGCGTGTACATCCGCTCGCTGCCGGAACACTTGGGCGAAATGCTGGTTCTGCTGGCGGATATGCTCAAAAACAGCAAACTGGCGGCGGAAGATTTGGCGATGGAAAAGGGCGTTGTGGCGGAAGAAATCGCCATGTACGAGGACATGCCGGAAGACTTGGTGTTCGATCTTTTTTATGAGATGACCTGGCCCGGCCATATGCTGGGCAAAAATATTTTGGGCACGCGGGAAACCCTCAAGGCGATATCAAGCGATGATTTACGCGCGCATATGGAACGCTTTTTCGCGCCGGATCAGATGGTGCTTTCTGTTTGCGGAAAGTTCGACGCTGCGCGTCTCAAAGCACAGGCGGAAGAGCTCTTCGGCGATTTGCCGCCGTCAAAACAGGCGGTGAGTTCAACAGAGGATATGCAGGCGGCGGTCTTCACCCCCGGCATGAAATTCACCGCAAAAAAAGCGGAGCAGAACCAGATTGTTTTGGCGTTTCCGGGCTGCTCTAACCGGGATTCGAAGCGATATCAGGCGGCGCTTTTGAGCACGATGCTGGGCGGTTCTACTTCATCGCGGCTGTTTCAGCGCCTGCGCGAGGAGCTTGGCCTTGTATATTCCGTTGACTTTTTCAATGTTCACCACTGCATGGAGGGGATTTCCGGCGTTTCGATGGGGCTCGGTGCCAAAACCCAGTGTCAGGCTCTTGAGGAGGTCGTGCGTATCCTGCATTCGTTCCCGGAGGAAGTGACCGCGCAGGAACTCAAGCGCGCGCAGGAGCAGGCCGCCGCAGGCCTCGTGATGGGGCTGGAATCCAACGCGGCAAGGGCTTCCCGCGCGGCAAGCCACACGCTGTTGCTGGGGTCGGCTCCGCGTGTGGAGGAGAGCATCGCCGCTTATCGCGCCGTGACGCTCGAAGAAATCCGCGCGTTTGCCCGGGAAATGCTGGCCGAACAGGCGGTGCTGTGCGTGTTGGGCAAGTTCAACCACAAAACGGAGCGGCAAATGAAAGAGTTGATAGAGGCATGAACGGTTCGATTTATTATGATAACACGCTGCGCTTTCAGGCCGCATGGCTGAATGTTCCGCCGGAGCGTTTGATTGAGGAAAACCACTTCGTTCATCCGACGAAGATACGCGGCGATCGAATTCCGGGCTACGCAAAACCCTTTCAAGTGTATGCCCTGCGCATGGAGGGAAAAACGGCGGTTTATGCCGCCTGTGTACCCGCATTGGAAAACGAGCTGCACCGCAGGCTTGAGAAAATCAAACCAACAACGGCGGCGCTTTGGTTTGAGGCGCTGAATCCCGCGATTGACACTTCACGCGCACGCCCTTTAAATGGAAAGGACATCGGAGCGTTTGTGCGGTTTCATCAAGAGGCATACCCGGAATGCAAAAACATTGATTGGGTGCCGGATTATGCCCGCAAGTTGATTGGCCGGGATGGCCTGTTTGGGATATTCGAAGGCTGCCGGCTGGTGTGCGCGGCGGATTTGCCGGACACCCCATACCTGCCGGAACTCATCGCGGAACCGGGCATTTTCACCTTGCGGGAACACCGCAGAAAGGGCTATGCGGCGGCAGTTTGCGCGGCGCTGATTCAAGCGCAGCTGCAGCGCGGGCGAACCCCATACTGGTCCTGCGGGGCGGATAACGCAGCGTCAATCAATTTGGCAAAGCATTTGGGTTTTCAGCCGTTCGGCGATATTTGGCGGCTGGAACATCTATAGAGACAAGGAGATTCCTATGTCACTCAGTTTTTTTGACAACAAAGCAATGATTCCCAATGATGATATGGTTGCGTTGGCAATCGGCGCAGGCAAAGTCTTTTGGGATGAGCTGCAGGCGCATGCGGCCTCCTATGGCAGCCCTGTTTGCGAGTGGAAGTTTTACAGCAAGGCGGCGGGCTGGTCGTTTTTGCTCAAGTGCGGCAAGCGCACGCTGGTCTATTTCATCCCGCAGGAAGGCTTTTTCAAGGTGAACTTTGTGTTGGGCGAACGCGCCGTGGAAGCCGCACGGGCGGCGAGTCTCCCGCCGGAAATTCTCGCGCTGATTGAAAATGCGAAGCCTTATATGGAAGGCCGAAGTTTCATGTTCGATATCAAAACAGAGGCGGATTGCAACACTGCCAAACAAATCATCGGCATCAAACATAACAATTAATTTTCAGAGGTATATATGAACCAGATCAAGGACGCAAAACGAATTGTCGTGAAGGTCGGCACATCTACGCTGACCCACGCAACAGGCAAAACGAATTTCCGCATCATCGGCCGCCTGGCCACCGTGCTGAGTGATTTGCACAACGCCGGGCGCGAGGTCGTGCTGGTTTCTTCCGGGGCGCTTGCGATGGGGGTGAGCGGCCTCGGGCTGCGCAGCCGCCCGCAGGATACTCCGAGCAGGCAGGCCGCAGCCGCCGTGGGGCAGTGCGAGCTGATGTTTCTCTATGACAAATATTTTGGCGAGTGCGGCAACACCGTGGGGCAGCTGCTGCTCACGCAGGCCGATTTTGCGCAGGACGACCGCAGGCAGAACCTGCTCAACACCTTCAGCAAGCTGCTGGAGCTCGGTGCTATCCCCGTGATTAACGAAAACGACAGCGTTTCCACGGAGGAAATTGAGGGCATCTTCGGCGACAACGACAACCTTTCCGCGCTGGTCGCCAAGCTGATTCAGGCGGACGCGCTGATTTTCTTCACGGATACCGATGGATTATATACCGCGAACCCTGCGGAAGATGACAATGCCCGGTTGATTCCCGTTGTGCCCAAAGTGACAGATGAAATTCTGGCACTGGGCGGCGCGAGCGGCAGCAGCCGGGGCACCGGCGGGATGCTCACAAAGCTGGAGGCCGCGAAGCTCGCCACGGAAGCCGGGATTGATGCCGTGATTCTGAACGGCGCCATGCCGGAGGATTTGTATCAGCTGATGGACGGGCGGCAGGTCGGCACGTGGTTCAAACGGCAATGATGGGGGATTTTGCTATGACAATACAGGAAATGGGCCTGCGGGCGCAGGCGGCATCGCGCGCGTTGATGGTGAGTTCCGGTGCGGTGCGCAATGCGGCGCTGGAGGCCATGGCGGAGGCGCTTGCTGCGAACGAGGCGAAAATTCTTGCCGCGAACGTGCTTGATTTGGCGAACGCACGGGATAATAACATGAGCGAATCGTTGCAGGACCGTCTGCGGCTGACCCCGGAGCGCATCGCCGGCATGCGGCAGGGCATTTTGGAGATCAAGGGTGCGGCGGATCCGATTGGCGTGGTGCTGGGCGGCGGCGTGCTGCAAAACGGCCTGCGCATGGAGCAGGTGAGTGTGCCGCTTGGGGTCATCGGTATGATATACGAGGCGCGGCCGAACGTGACCGCAGACGCCTCGGCGCTGTGCCTCAAAAGCGCAAACGCGCTGATTCTGCGGGGCGGCAAGGAAGCCATTCATTCCAACACGGCGGTTGCTTGGGCGCTGCGGGATGCCATCGCCTCTGTTGGGCTGCCTGCAGATTGCGTGCAGCTGGTAGAAGATACCTCGCGCGAGAGCGCAACTGCCCTCATGCGGGCAAATGGCCTGGTGGATGTGCTCATTCCCCGCGGCGGGGCGGGGCTCATCAAAGCGGTGGTAGAAAACGCCACCGTGCCCGTGATCGAAACCGGAGCGGGTGTGTGCCACACCTATGTGGACGCCCGTGCGGAGATTGCCATGGCGCTCGATATCGTGGAAAACGCAAAGGTATCAAGGCCTTCGGTCTGCAACGCGCTGGAAACGCTGCTGGTGCACGCGGATATCGCGGCGGAATTTTTGCCGAAGCTCGCGGAGCGGCTGGCCGGCGTGGAGCTGCGCTGCGACGAAACTGCGCTGCGCATCATCGGCGGAACACCCGCAGCGGAAGAGGATTGGGCGGCGGAATACGGCGAGCTCATTTTGGCGGTTAAGGTGGTTCAAGGGCTGGACGAAGCTCTGGAGCACATCTCGCGATACAGCACAAAGCACAGCGAATGCATCGTGACAAACGATTACGCGGCGGCGCAGCGCTTTTTGAACGAGGTTGACGCGGCGGCGGTGTATGTCAACGCTTCCACGCGCTTTACGGACGGCGGCGTGTTCGGGCTCGGCGCGGAAATCGGCATCGCGACGCAAAAGCTGCATGCGAGGGGCCCGCTGGGGCTGCGGCACCTCACAAGCGGCAAATACCTGATCTATGGCAGCGGACAGATTCGATAGAACAACAGATTATATTGCAGGGGCGCGCATGGCGCGTCCGTCACTAGGAACAACAGGAGGATAGAATTATGGCGGAAACAAGAGGGCATCGCCGCACGCATAAATGGGCGTTCCCGCTGGGGATGATATTGATTGCGCTGGCGGTGGTGGGCATTGTGTCTCTGGCACGCGCGGCAACCATCGGCATCCGGGAAAAGCTCAATAACCCGGAGGAAATAGCAAAATACGAGGCGTTTTTGGCGGATATCGTCGTGCACGACCCGGACCCGTTCGATTCCGTGCAGGGCGTGCCGGATAAAAACGTGCCGCAGCTGCTGGATATCTGCCTGTGGTCGCTCCTGCAATCTGAGGACAACACGCCCGACCAGTTTACGATGGACGACGAGGGCCGCATGCAGGTGCCCAAAGCCAAGGTGGAGGAGGCGTTCCAGCGGGTTTTCGGCACGCTGCCGCCAAGGCACGCCACGGTGGAGGGCGTGAACTTCGACTTTATCTATGACCCGGCCAAAGAGCTTTATCTGGTGCCTGTTAC
>JGI994J12354_10005736_pt1 | contig 10599 bp, 8 predicted proteins | sample IntmicLarv3ML3BL_FD_12354 | JGI IMG/M metagenome (IMG submission 12354)
CGTGCGCCCCTGCCGTGAGCAAAAAGGCGCCCATAGAGGCGGCCATGCCCATGCACGTTGTTGAAACATCACATTTGATATACTGCATGGTATCAAAAATAGCAAGGCCTGCCGAAACGCTGCCGCCCGGCGAATTGATATACAGGTTTATGTCCTTTTCGGGATCCTGCCCCTCAAGATAAAGCAACTGCGCTACAATAAGGCTGGCCGTCACATCGTTAACTTCGTCGGACAGCATTATAATACGGTCGTTCAGCAAGCGGGAAAAAATGTCGTATGAACGCTCGCCGCGGCTGGTTTGTTCCACTACATATGGCACTAAGCTCATAAAATGTATCCTCCGTTATTTATAGATTTTTAGTATACGCCGAATTAAAGCATGGTATTCCGAAAAAATTATTCTTCGTCAGCTTTCTTGGCTTTAGGCTTGGCCGCAGGCTTCTTGGCAGGGCTTTTAGCAGCGTTCTTAGTGGCGGGCTTTTTTTTGGTTGCGGCTTCAGGCGCCTTAACAACGGCGCTGCTTTTAATAAAATCGACAGCTTTTTTAACGGATAGATCAAGTTCGATTTCGGCGACAGGGAAGGCCTGTTTAACGCGCTCTACGTCCACCTTGAAATCTTCGGCATAACGCTCAAGCTCGGCGTTCACTTCGTCTTCTGTAGGCTTTAGCCCTTCAAGCTCGGCTATTTTTTCCAAAGCCAAGCGGGTTTTTACCTGCTTTTGTGCCGGCTCGGCAAGCGAATCGCGCAGCGATTCAATCGTGCTGCCCGTGTATTGCATATAGGTTTTCATATCCATGCCCTGCGATTTCATACGGTATTCCATATCACGCATATTGTCGTCCACGCGCTCGCTGAACATACACTCGGGAATTTCGGCCTCAACCAAATCTACAAGCTGATCTATAATATCGCTTTCAAATTTGTTATCAGTCGCCGCTTGCTTACGTTCCAAGGCCTTGGCCATAAAGTCGGCTTTAAAGGCATCAAGCGTGTCAAATTCGGAAACATCTTTGGCAAACTCATCGTCTATAGCGGGCAGCTCTTTTACCTTTACATCATGCAGGGTGCATTTGAATACAACGGGCTTGCCCGCCAGATTTTCCGCACCGTAATCTTCGGGGAAGCTCACGTCTACATCAAATTCCTCGCCGGCCTTTTTGCCTATGATTTGCTCCTCAAAACCCGGAATAAACTGGCCCGAACCAATGACGAGTGAATATCCGCTGCCCTTTCCGCCGTCAAAGGGTACGCCCTCTAAAAAGCCTTCAAAGTCTATCACAGCGGTGTCGCCGTCCTGCGCGGCGCGCTCAACCACGACAAGGCGTGAATTGCGGTCGGCCAGACGGTTTATCTCTTCCTCAACCTCTTCGTCAGTGACAACGGCTGTTTCCTTTTCGGCCACAAGACCGGTGTATCCGGAAATGCTTACTTCCGGTTTCGTGGTTACCGTGATTTTAAATTCAACGCCGTTTTCATCCATGGAAACCAGCTCAAACTCAATGTCTTTGTTGCCTCCAACAAGGGTAAGCGCTGATTCTTTTATAGCCTCTTCGGCCGTGTCGGGGTAAACTATGTTCAGGGCGTCTTCATAAAAAACGTCCTTGCCGTAAAGCTTTTCCACCATGGCGCGAGGGGCTTTGCCCTTGCGGAAGCCGGGAATACTAATTTTCTTTGAATTGCGTTGAAATGCCTTGCTGACAGCCGAGGCAAAGGTATCCTTGTCAACCGAGATTTCGAGGATATAGCGGTTTGTTTCTTTTTGTGTGCAAGATTTTAAGCTCATTATTATACTACTCCTTATTGCTTGCCGGGCTATTCCGGCAATAAAAGTTTTGCTATTCAATCCAAATTAATATATCATACATTGTGTTGTATTTCCAGTGTTTTTTGAAAAAACTTGCATATTTTTTCCTGCGATTCACAAATGCTTTACAAAGGGCGCAAAAAAACGGTTCGGGATAGGCGGTCCGAACCGTTGTTGATTTGCGTTATACTACAGATTTTGCGGTGGGCGGCCTTTTTTTGTTCGTTGAATTTCGGTGTCACGTTTGCGTTTGATTATAATGTAAAGGTAAACGGCACCGGCTGCTATAGCAAGGTTTAACAAAACCGTGAGTACAATTCCCGTAATTGAGTTGGAGGTTTTCATTTCGGCCAGCACAAAAGTGGTAAGAGTTTTTGAATTGAACACCAACATATTGTCTTGGATGGATGCTTCCATATCCGTAAAGCCGTCAGATATCTTTTTATAAACTCTGATTTTCCCCGGGTTTATTCCGGCGGGGAGGGGAATGGATACCACCATATCTTCGTCAAGCTCGGCCGGTTGGCCATTGTACATGAGATTGAAGGTGTAAACCTTGATATTGCTGCCAAATTCCGAACGTGCCTCATCATATACTGCGCCCGAGCTCAGTGCCTGTATGCTAAGCTCCTTGCCGCCCACCAAATCTCCGCTCACGGTTATTTTAGTAGCATCATCGGTAAGGATGGCATGGCTCAGGCTGCTTGCCGGCGGCTCGGTTGTTTCAGCAGTCGGTGCAGCGACCGCAGATGACGGCGCAGAGGAAGCTTTTGAAGATGCATTCGAGGATGCATCGCTCTTTTTGGTATTCACTATAAAAGTAACCGATTTGGTTTTGGCTGCTTTAAATGTCAGGGTATAGGTGAGCGTTTGTCCGGCCTTGACGGGAAGTTTAAATTCAAGCTTTTCGCCATTTTTCGTCACGGTGGGCTTTTCCGGCAGCGAAACAGAGCATGAAGCCGTGGCGGTTACGCCCTGATCACCATCGGTTACGGTGGATTTAAGTATAATGTATCCCGGCGCTTCGGCGGGAACCTCGCATTTATAATAATTGCCGAACATACCATCGTCAAGCTGGCCTTTTGCATAAGCAGATGCTGCTGTTGCTTCGGCTATTTTTTTGGCGATGTCGTCGGGCGAAGTGCCAGCCTTGTAATCTGTGCCGTATTTCAGACCGTCTGTTAGGCTGCCTTCATTTTGCCCCTTTCGTGTAAACATAGGGATTAGGCCGCGGTAATAAACCTCGTTCATACTTTTTGCGCTGGTATATTTATATTCGGTTTTGTTTATAAGCAACATGGCCTGATTTAATGTAACATCCTGCGGATAGGTTATATTCAGATATTCATGCATGCTGGCGATATTATCAAGCTGTTCCGCAGTCAAAGGTGCGTTGATATTTGACGTATCTCCGCTGGCAAGCGCCTTAAAACGGGCCAGCTCTTCGCCCTCCCATTCTCTGGCGCAGGCGTCAACATTAACATAAAGCGTGCCACGGTCTACCGTGACATCTTGCATAATAATTCCCGTGCCATGGTCAGCGCTCACGGGCAAACTGAAAACGGGTATTATTAATATTATTGATACCAGTGCGGCGAGCATCTTTTTCATGCAAAGCCCCCCTTTTCCTATATTTATATCATCAATTTGACATATTTGCAAGCGTTTATATAAAAACGACCTGTTTAGTCCAATTATTGGCAGGGATAATATTCCTTTTAATGCTTGATAATAGAGCTATAATAACAGAAAGGTTTTGGAAAATATGGATATACCGCTTTTGCTAAGAACCATGTTTATGGCAGCGAATAATATAGCGCCTTTGAAACGGGCGCTGATAAAAAAGCTTGTTTTGCCCGGGATTTTATCGCTGGTGCTGCTTGGGACATTTGTTTACAGCGTGTGCGCCATGCGAAAACGCTATTAAATGGCTATTTTCCGAATGCACCTGTATAAAGCTGATAATACCTGCCGTGCTGGTTTATCAGCATGTCGTGGTCGCCGCGCTCAATTATGCCGCCCTGCTCCATAACCATTATGGCGTCTGAATGTTTTATCGTGGACAGCCTGTGTGCTATAACAAACACGGTGCGCCCGTGCATGAGGCTGTCCATGCCTTTTTGTATCAGGGCCTCGGTGCGCGTGTCTATACTCGATGTTGCTTCATCCAGTATCATTACAGGCGGGTCGGCCACGGCCGAACGCGCTATAGCCAGCAGCTGCCGCTGCCCGCCCGAAAGGCTGCCGCCATCCCCCGTGATAACCGTGCTGTATCCCTCTGGCAGCCGCATTATAAAATCATGTGCGTTGGCCAGCCGTGCGGCCTGTTCCACCTCTTCGTCGCTTGCGTCCAGCTTGCCGTAACGGATATTGTCGGCCACAGTTCCGGTAAACAGATGGGTGTCCTGCAAGACGATTCCCAGAGATCGTCTGAGGTCATCCTTTTTTATTTTTTGGATGTTTATGCCGTCGAAGCGTATTTTGCCGCAGTCAATATCATAAAAGCGGTTTATAAGGTTGGTTATGGTCGTTTTGCCCGCGCCTGTTGCGCCGACAAAGGCGATTTTTTGCCCTGGCTTGGCATAAAGTGATACGTCATGTAAAATGGTTTTTTGCTCGGTGTATCCGAAATCAACATCGAAAAACCGTACATCGCCTTTTAGTTTTGTATAGGTGATTTGTCCGTTGGTGTGTGGATGTTTCCATGCCCACAAGCCCGTGTGTTCGGGGCATTCTTCAATTTTGTTGTTCTCGCATTTTGCGTTTACAAGAGTTACATATCCTTCGTCGATTTCTGATGGCTCATCCATCAGGTTAAAGATACGTTCGGCTCCGGCGAGTGCCGTGATAACGGCGTTTATCTGTGTTGATACCTGCCCTATAGGCGCGCTGAAGCTTTTTGATAGGGTTAGAAAGGCGGCAATTGTGCCCAATGTTATGTTTCCTGCGCCGCCAAGCGCAAGTGCGCTGCCCAAAAGGGCTATCAGCACATATTGCAGCGTGCCGATGTTCATGAGTATGGGCATTATGGCGTTTGTTAGGCGGTTGGCCGCTGTCATATGGTGCCTTAGTATCTCGTTTTGCCTGTCAAATTCGGCGGTGGCTGCCTGTTCATGGCAAAATACCTTTACAACGCGCTGGCCGTTTGTCATTTCCTCGATATAGCCGTTAAGGCTCCCGAGCGATTTTTGCTGCGCCATAAAATGCTTGGCAGCGCTTTTGCCAATTTTCTTGACAATGAAGAGCATAATAGCTACGCAAACAAACACCAGCAGACTGAGCAACAGGCTTTGTATAAGCATGGCAACTGTAACGGCTGCAACCGTTACTATTGAGGAAAAGGCCTGCGGCAGGCTTTGTGAAAGCATTTCGCGCAGCGCGTCGGTATCATTTGTGTAGCGGCTCATCAAGTCGCCGTGGGTGTGAGTGTCGTAATATTTAATGGGCAGTGACTGCATATGGGAAAACATATCATCGCGGATTTTTTTCAAAACGCCCTGCGAGATGGTTACCATCATGCGGTTGTACAACAGCGTGGTTACCACACCTATGAGGTATATTCCACCCATTATGCACAGCACTCTCAGCAGACCTGAAAAATCGGGATTGTCTGTCAGCAGAATGTTTTTTATGTGAACATCGAAAAGTTGCCGGATAAAAAACGAGCCGGAAACATTGGCCAGCGAGCTGATAAGAATAAAAATAAAAACCATCAAGAACGCAAACCTGTATTTGCCTGTCATTTCCTTTAAAAGGCGTTTTATGGTGTTGCTTTTATTCATCAAAATCGCCTCCACCGTGAATTTGCGATTGGTAAACCTCGCTGTATATACGGCTTGTTTTGAGCAGCTCTTCATGTGATCCGACCGCGCTGACGCCGCCATTATCCATCACAACTATTTTGTCGGCGTCCATAACTGAAAGAACACGCTGCGCTATTATAATTTTGGTTGTGTCTGCGATTTCTTCCTTAAATGCTTTGCGTATCATTGCGTCGGTTTTGGTGTCCACGGCGCTGGTAGAATCGTCCAATATCAGTATCTTGGGCTGTTTTAGCAGCGCCCGAGCTATGCAAAGCCGCTGCCGCTGGCCGCCCGAAACGTTTGTGCCGCCCTGCTCTATATACGTGTCGTATCCATCAGGAAAAGCTTCAATAAAACTATCGGCCTGAGCCAGGCGGCAGGCATGGCTCAGTTCCTCGTCCGAAGCGTGTTCATTGCCCCAGCGCAGGTTTTCTTTTATGGTGCCCGAAAAAAGAATGTTGTTTTGAGGCACCACAGCAACCTCGCTGCGCAGCGTTTCGATATCGTATTCGCGCACATCCCGCCCGCCCACAAAAACGGCGCCGCAGGTGACATCGTACAGGCGCGGAATGAGCATAACAAGGCTGGTTTTTCCGCTGCCCGTGCCGCCGACTATACCTATGGTTTCGCCGGGCGATATATCAAGATTTATTCCGCTGAGGCAGAGCTTGTCCGCATCGTTTACATAGCTGAAATCGGCCGATTTTACAGAAATTGAACCGTCCTTAACGGCCATAACAGGCTTGTCAGGGCTTTTGATGTCGGGCTCTTCACTAAGCACCTCAAATACGCGCTTGGCCGAGGTGCGCGAGATTATTATCATAACAAATACAATCGAAAGCAGCATAAGGCTCATTAGTATTTGCATGGTGTAGGTGAGAATGCTCATTAACCCGCCGGTTGACATAGAGCCGGACGAGATGAGCTTTGCGCCTATCCATGATGTTAGAATCATGCAGGCATAAATACAAAACTGCAATATGGGCATATTAAAGGCTACACGTTTTTGTGCCTTTGTAAAATCTTGATATATCTCATCGGACACGGCCATAAACTTTTTCTTTTCGGTGTCCTCGCGGACATATGATTTTACAACGCGTATACCGTGCAGATTCTCCTGCACGATGTTGTTGAGCTTGTCATATGCTTTGAAAGCGCGCACGAAAACAGGATGAACATTAAGTATTATGAAAAACAGACCGAACCCGAGAAAGGGGGCTATGCACAGAAATATCAGCGATATCTGCGCATTTATGCGAAAGGACAGTATCAGCGCGGAGGTTATCATAACCACGGCGCGCACGGCCTGCCGGATTATCGCCTGATAGGCAAGCTGAATATTTGTTACGTCGGTTGTAAGCCGGGTTATCAGGCTGGCCGAAGAAAATTTATCGATATTTGAAAAAGAAAAGCCCTGTATCTTTACGAAAACATCATGCCGCAGGTTGGCGGCAAAGCCACCAGCCGCGTTTGCGGAGAAAAACGCACTGAGCGAACCGAAGATAAGCGACATCAGCGCAAATATAATCAGGAGGATGCTCATTTTAATTATATAGTTCATATTGCTGTTGGCTATACCTATATCTATTATGTTGGCCATGAAAAAGGGGATAAGTACCTCCATAAGCACCTCGAGAACCATGAAAACTGGGGAAAGGAGTGAATCCCTGCGGTACTGCCGGATGGATTTTGCGAATTTTTTTAGCATACAAAAGCTTCTTTCTTTGCAATTGATAAAAATATAACACTAAATTCTAGTATAACATTTTTTTCGCATAGCGCAAATGTTTTTAAAAAATATTTTGCGGATGCAAATTTTAATATAAAACAAGATATGTATGAATAAAATGCGTTTTATTCATACGATTTCATCGTGCTTTACCAGCAACTCGAAATAATTTTTGCGGTATTTTATCAGGCCTTGCTTTTGCAGCCTGCTCAATTCGCCGGACAGCGCGCTGCGATCAACGCATAAATAATCGGCCAATTGCTGGCGTGAATAAGGGATATAAAAGGCGCTGCTGTTTTCTTGAACGGCGCATTTTGAAAGATATGACAGCAGCTTTTCGCGTGTGGTGCGGCGCATTATATGGATGGTTTTCTCCGTTAGACGCACTATTTTTTTCGAAAGAATTTGAAGCGCATTTTGTACCAGCTTGGCATGGCAGGCGCAGTTTTCCGGGCAGGAAGCGAATAGCTTTTCGGGCTCCATTTCGAGAATCACCGAATCCTCGGCGGCAACAACACTTACAATGTGGTGCTTTTTTAATGAAAGCACATATGCTTCACCAAACAGGGTGCCTTCGTACATAGTTTCCACAATAGACCTATTACCCCAAAAATCTTCGTTTACTATGTGTACGTTGCCGGATATCAGCAAATAAACCGAACCGACATCATCACCGGAATGAAAAACAAACGAATCGCGCTGATAAGTTTTCACACGTGCTTTTACGCAGCCGCATAGCGCTTCCAGATCTTTTGGTGGTATGCCGAAAAACAAGGTGCTGCTTTGTAAAGACAAAAAATCTATTTTCATACTAAAAGCCTCCGTTTGGTTGTAAATACAACCGACTTTTTTTCTAAATTATATTATTATATGAGCACAGAGTCAAGAGGGTATCTGTACTGACCCATTTAATACGGCATACTTTACAGTGCACTGAAGTATTCCGTTTATATATATATATACAAAAAGCAAAGGAGGATTTGACCATGGAAAGAAAGAAAAAAAGCAAAAAAAGGCTTGTGCTTATTGCGCTTTTGGCACTTTTGGTTGTAGTATCGGCAACTTTTATTGGAACCTTTGCCAGATATATAAGATCGGGCACGGTTTCTGATAACGCGGTAGCAGCAAAGTTTGGCCTAGGCATTCCCAACACAATAAATTTGTTTTCCGATTCGTATACCAATGTTCAGGCCGATGAAGCGGACAAAAAGATTATAGCTCCCGGTACTAACGGACAGTATAGCTTTGAAGTCACCGGTACATCGGAAGTCGCATATAAAGTAAGTGCCGAGATTTTGGTATTATACTCTGATGAGTGGGATGGCTATGCGCCTTTGGAGTTCAGTATCAACGGTAATGCTTGGACCGGGCTCGAAGAATTTACTGAAAATTTGAGTGCTGCGCTGGCAAGCGAAACAATGCTCCCCAATTCTACCTACACAAGCGAACAAACGATTTATTGGAGATGGCCTTTTCACGTTTCTGAAGAGAACGATGTCAAGGATACATCTGTAGGCTCTAAAGCTGCAGTAGGAACAGCTCCCAGAGTGACTGTTGAGATAGAAGTAATCGCAGCGCAGATTGGATAAATCACTGTCCGGTTTACGTAGATATTTATTGAAACGGGGCAATCTTTAAGGGCGGTGAGGACGAAGGACTCGCCGTCCTTTTCAAAGATGTGAAACGCAATTGTTTTTTTGGAGAAGGATTATGAAAAGAAAAATAACATCTGTAATTTCAAAAATCATTATATCTGTTTTTACCGCGATTTTGCTGCTTGTTCTGGTTTTAAATGCTTTTATGCTTGTATCTGTCAAAAGAATAAAAGGCGGAGAAAGGACATCATGGGGGTATGCCGGCGCTATTGTAAGCAGCGGCAGCATGGAACCGGCTGTTTCGGTGAACGATTTGATTATAATAAAGGGGCTTGATTTCTATGCTGAAGGGGATATAGTTACCTATTTTTCCGAGCGGGGGTCTTTAATTACCCATCGTGTCAAGTCTGTTTCCGATAATGGATACGTTTTGCAGGGCGATTCAAACAATGTATCCGACGGTGAAATTTCGCGTCAACGTATTATTGGAAGGGTCGTTTTTATAGCGCCGGGCGTAGGCGGGATTGTAAACTGGATAACTTCACCGGTTAGTATTGTATTGATGGCGTGTATTGCTTTACTGGCGGTTTTGATAAAAAAGATAATCACAAAACGAGACGAAGATGTTCTGGCTTGAAAAATATAAAAATCGGAAAGTGAGTGAAACTAAAATGAAAATAAAGACGACAAAACACAGAGTGGTTTGTTTTTTTGGTTTGCTTATGCTTTCGGTAGTTGTGCTGCGGATGCTCCCGGAAACATTGGGCGGCTTTGCGCAGGTGCTCAGCACAAAGGATTCGGCATTGGCTGCCAGCTTTAATATTGAACTTACCGCTTCAAAGGAGCTCGAAAATCCGGGCACAGATTATTATTGGTACTATTTTCCAACTGGGCAGGAATTAAAAGCATTGAATTTCGAGGTGACTAATAAGGGAGAAATCGCCGTTATGTGTGCCCCGCATATAAACAACGGCATTGAATACCGCGTTTATATAGACAATACGGTCAAACCCGAGTTTGTTGTTGAGGCCGGTGAAGCCGTTAGCTTCTGGATAGTTATTGCGGCCGACGGCTTGGATTTGAGCCCGATTGATGCAGCTCTTGTCATAGATTTACAGCAGGCAGAAGGAGGATAAACAAATTGAAAAATACAAACATAAAAAGAAAAGACATCTATACAGCTCTCATTTTGCTGTTTTTCACCGTTATGCTGACGGTTCCTTCTTCTTTAGCTAAGCATGTTTTTAGGCGTGAATATTCTTTGAAGCTTGCTATAGCCGAGCATTTCATATTTTCTGCGGGACAGTCCCATGTGTTTGCGATACCGTATGACGGATATTATGTGTTTCAGCTTTGGGGCGCCGATGGCGGAGATTCAAGAAACACATGGAGTGGCGGGCAGGAAATATACGAGCTTGGCGGGATCGGAGGAAAAATAATAGCGGGGGCATATTTTGAAAAAGATGTTGTTTTGACTATTGTTGTGGGATCAAAAGGCGACAGCAATGATGGCGGATACAATGGTGGCGGCAATGGCGGAGCGGATTTTGCTGCTGTTTTTAATAATTATTATGGAGGCGGCGGAGGCGGGGCCACAGATGTCAGGTATCAGGACGGGACCTTGATGGACAGGGTTTTAGTAGCCGGCGGAGGCGGCGGCGGGAGC
>JGI994J12354_10005737_pt1 | contig 10599 bp, 16 predicted proteins | sample IntmicLarv3ML3BL_FD_12354 | JGI IMG/M metagenome (IMG submission 12354)
ATACGAGATTGGTCAGTGACTGGAGTTCAGACGTGTGCTCTTCCGATCTCATGTCCTGTATCTTGGGGTTTATATCGGCGATGCTCTTTTCAAATTCTGTCAATGTATCGGCGGGCGCTTTGAACAGCGACGCGAAAACATCAGCGCTGGCCTTCGCGCTTCCGCCCATAGCTTGCAATTCATTATCTACGCCTGTCGTTGCGTTAATCAATTTCACAATACTTGATTCCGCTGTGTTAACCGCATCGACAAACGGCTTTGTATTGGCTTGGCTGAACGCACTGTCCATCTTGCCGCCCGTTTCCTTAGCTGTAGCAGCAATACCGCCAAGCGCGTTCTTTACGTCCTGTAAATCTTTTTCCAACGGTTTTTTATTTAACTCTACATCAATAATAACCTTCTGGTCATCGGCCATCTTTTCACCGCCTTTTTTCCCTGTTATACCGGGCGTAATCGCCTGACTTCTGGCACTCTTCCATCAGTTTGCGGTTGAACATCTCCACAGGGTCTTGTACCGACTGTATCGCATAGCTCTCTTGCAATTGCAAATGCTTTGATTGCCTGTCCTTCGCCACGTCCTGAACAGGTGTGCTGCGGATATGCCGGATGGCGTTCACGCTTGCGTCTCCTGACAGGTTGCGAAACAACGCCAGAAAGGTATACCAGTGCAAATCACAGACGTTCAGGTCTATGCGGTATTCGCGCCAGAAATCGGCAAAAATGGCGTCTGCATCAAGCAGGAAATCAAGCGTCACGGGTTCGTTGTTTTGCATGGGTTTATAGCTGCGCTTCCCTTTTTGCATCTTGAAATCAAACGTACATTGCAGGGCTTCCCCCAAATCGCTTGGATAAAACAGGTTCTTCCCACCCCCGACGGGGTAAAACAACGCGATTGCCTTCGCGTGCTTCACCCCGTCCGGCTCATCGGTTTCAAAATAATTCCGTTCGATTGCAAGCATCGTTTTGAAACCGCTGTTGATATAAAATACCCCGCAGCCCATTGCGAGGGTTGCGGGGAGTTCGGAGGTCAGCATATTGTCAAACATACCGCACCTACTCTGCTGTTTTAAATTCTTCCGCTGTTGCAGCCATTTCTTGCGATATTTCGGCGATTTGTCGGTTTAAGCAGTCATAGATTTCTTTCGCTGTCTTAATCGCCAAGTTGAAGCTATCTCCCAGCATCTCCATAACATCGCCGTCATCGTCTGTAATAGCGGCGATAAACGCCTTTGCAAGGTCGAACACATAGCGGAAGCTTTCCAGCGTCTTTTCTGTGCCTAACGCTTGCAACTTCTTCTGCTTTTCCGCCTGTGGACAGTTCAAAGCGTTGATTTTCGTCATCTCCGCTTGCAACGGTGTCTTTTTCAAGTCTTTGGCATATTTCTCAACCAGCGGTATATACTTTTCAAGGTCTGTCATATTTCCCAGATTGACTTCGCATTCCTTACCCAGAATCAACATGCGGCGTATTCCCCTTTCTTAGTCCTCATCGGGCTCGGTCGGCTCTTCATCCGACAAGTCAATCGCAACAGGCACCATCTCGCCCTTTGTGTTAAAATCAACATGATACTGCATCAAACGGCCATCCGGCGCAATATGCGATACGGCAACGTTTGCCATGTACGAATGCGCCATATAAACGGGCTTGTCCGCAACAAGCTGATGGTACAAAAGCACCCGATACAGCGGGTATTCTGTATCCGCGTTGTCCATCTTCGCAAAGTCCACGATGTCGATAAATTCTTGCGGAAGCTTTTCTTTCGTCAAAAAGCCGTCCGTGCCGAATGTCTTTTTAATCGCCGTTGTGAGCTTTCTCGCGGCCTTTTCACTGTAAAGCTGGAATTCCTGTTCCGTTATGTCCGTCGTTGGCGTGACGGACTTGAACGACAGCAGTTTTGTCAGCTTCTTTTCTGTGCGGTCAGCCTTCAAGATTGTAAAGTACAGCACTTCGTATTCCAGCACAAAGTCCTGCGTATCCCCGACCGGCAACGGGTTCGTGGGCATTTCCACTATTTTAGCCATATATGTACCTCCTGTTATACTGAATATTTCAGTGTCCCTATAATTTTGTATTGTGCCTTGTCCTCGCCCTCCGCGACATAATCTATTTGCGGGCGGGTGAACTCTATTTCGATGAACGGTCTCGGCAAGCGCTGCGCCTGCGTCCAATTGTCCAGATTCTCAAAAAACTGTAGATTTTCGATTGCTGTTATGGCCTCCGGCGAAAAGGGTTGCATACTGGTGAACGCAAAGCTTAACTGCTTGATACCGCAGTTTTTGCCATAAAACCGCTGATACCACACATCGCCGCCCATGCTTTCGAGTGAATACGCCACCGTTTCGGCTTTCAGGTAGTCAACACCGACAAGAACGAATCCGTATTCAGACACACCAAGGAAGGGGCACGACATAAAGAATTCCCGTAGCCGCTCAATCATGCCAACCCCTCCTTTAGTAGCTTTTCTGCAATTCGCACCCACTTGGTGCGATTCAACTTTTCGGCGGTTTCCGTCCACCTTGCGCCGCGTCCGCCTTGGTATTTCAACGGCACGCCTGTCGCAAACTTCCGCTCCCCGTACCGCGCCCAACTGCTGCCGTTTTTAGCCAGAAAAAGCTTACCCGTCCACAAGTAATGCGCGTATACAGTTTTGTATACAATTTTTGTTTCACTGTCTGTTTGCACGATTTCCACATTTTTAGACAGTGCCGAGGTTTGCAGCGGCACATATTTACTAAAATCCTTCAATGCTTCGCTTGCAACGGCAAATTCGGCGCGTTTGATGTTCATTTTGTCAATGACCTTTTTCGGGTCAAACTGAACTTTGACCGTAATCCCCATTATTTACACACCAACTTCCACGATGCGAGACCCGGCAAGCTGCGCCAATCGAATGACGTGACCTTAACGGGTCGCACTTCTTTTTCAAGCGCCGCGATTGTTTCGGCGGCTGTCTCTACGTCGCCCTGTGCGATGTACGTGAAGTCCGACAACGTCCAGTGCGTGCTTTTATCGGGCAGTTTGAGCCATTCGGCGTATACCGCATACGGTTTTGACGTGTTTGCATCTCGGGGGATTACAACGCTTACGCTGTCACCGGCGGAAAGTGCAATCCCCCGTAAATATGCGGTCTTTATGCCCTGATAGTTTACGCCTTCAATAAAAACACGGTGGAGTTTGCCGCCCGTCGGCAGTACCTCCCAATTCCAGAGGGTTATATTGCTGTTGAGTATGAAATTGCCCATGCTTACAACCCCCTGTAATTGCTCCGTACACCGTCCACATACACCATCGACAGGACAGGACGCGACAGCGCTTCTTGCCGTTGTGCAAGCGTCTGCGCGGCGGCAACGTTAAATGACACGCTTTCCCCGTTGGTTGACAGCGAGGCGATTTGCTTGTCGTTCGTATCAGCGTGCGCTAAGTCTACAAGGTCGCAAAGCAGATACTTGATTCTATTGTCTGCGTCCTCATAGTTACGCAGGCGGTTGAACGTCTGATAGTTGATGTAAGCCACTGCGCGCCGTAACAAGGCGTTAAACGTCTGTTCGTCAAGCTTCCCGCCGTGCGTTTCCTGATAAAACGGGTATGTAACCATCACACCACCTGCGGCGCTTTTGCTTTCTTCCGGGCGGCTGTTTCCTCCGGCGGTTGCGCGACCGGCTCTTCCGCAAGCACCCTGTATCCACTCCGTTCCCACGCCGGGACATCGCTTTCGGCGACTTCCCGGACTACATTCAACTTTTGCATTGTAACCATGTCAGTGCCCCCCTTTACGGCTGGATACTCAAGATAACCTGGTTGAGCTTGTTATGCATAATCCATAAGTCGTGATACTTGCGGTACTGCGTGACCCAATCATCGCCGTTCTGGTTCTGGTCGGGTGCCCAGATTTTCAAGTTGTCCGTTTTGGATATCGCGATTGGCAGGTTGCGCGGCGTGATAATCCAATTGATTGTCTTTGCCGCCGCTGTCGGCTCAAAACCCAGCTCCGTGTCGCCGCTGTGGAATGTGTACTCCGTCTTCATTCTATCCTCGACAACCGGGACAATCGGAACACCGTTGATGGCTTTCACTTCATAGTTCAAGCCGCCCTGACGGAAAGTCTGCGGGGAAATGGCGCTTTTAGCCACCGCTGCGGCTTCAAGAATTGCGTACACCGAAAACGGCACAGTCGCAATCAGCCCGCCCGTGTCTGCACCCGTCACATTCTGCATAGCCCTGATTTGCGCCAAGAATTCGCCCAGAATCGTTGTATCTGTCAGGGTTTGCGTTTTGTATGCGCCCGCGCCCTGCTCCATGACAAGCGCCGCTATGCGCGAATAACGGAACGCGTCCATTTCCGGCACAACTTGCGACCGCTGGAACTCACCCATCACCGCCGGAGCCTGCACAATGTAGGCGCTTTCGTCAACGTCGTGCCTGTCCCACGCAAATTCCGCGCTTCTGTCCATCTCAAGCTCATAATCGCGGTACTTTACTTCCACGGAACCCGCCGCGTACTTCCCTCTGTTTCCCGCGCCCGTGCCGCGTTTGTAGTCGCCAAGCCCCGTCGTATACATTTCGGGGATGCGGACTTTCTTGCCGCCCGTGTAGGTTACTTGGCTTGCATTGGCTTCCATCCACCCGGATGTCGCCAATTGCACCGCCTGCTGGTCGAGTGCTGTTGTCCAAATCTGCGCGTATTCAATTGTGTTGATAGCCATAATTTCACCCTCCTAATTTACAATGATTCCCATTGCCTGCTGTGCGGCCAGTAAGATTTCATCCGCCGCTGTTTTCTGCTGTGCCCCGCCGCCGCTTTGCCCGGCGGTTACGACAAACCCCGTCTGCCCGATGTTGTCAAAACGGATGACCTTCAAGGCATTGTCGAGCGCTTGCTCATAGGTCACCTTGTCACTGACATTCGACTTCGCGAGGGTCAAGACTGCATTCACCTTGTCCGCCTGCGATTCATCCGCCAAGGGTACGCCCTTCATCAGCGCGATGCTCTTCTGCTGCTCTGCCAGCATCGAAGCTTGCAGCGCTGCGATTTCGTCATCCTTGGCCTTCAATACCTGCTCCGGCGTTGTCTGCTTTGACTTCCATTCGGCGGTCATCGCTTTCGCCGTTTCCGGGTCAAGCCCGTTTTGCGTCAGCATGGATTTGAAAACAGCGTCCATTTTCTGTACGGCTTTTTCCTCCGCCAATCTGACGATTGTATCCATGTCAACATTAACCGCCGCTGACTGCGTGGATTGTGTCTGTGGTGTTGCTTCCGGCTGTGGTGTGGCTGTGTTTGTTACAATTGCGTCTGTCATCTGTTTTTCCTCCATTCTTGCCTGTCGGCTATCCGCTTTTAACGTCCCGTCGGACATATTTTTTATTCGTTTGTTGAACTGCTCCATATAGTACGGATCTTCCAGTATCTCATCCAGCGACATAACATCGTTGTCCATCGGCGCACTCCTATCTTTACAAAGCACTTTGTTGACAATTTGCGAATTGCAGCGTATAATATAAATATAATAAAGATTAAAGTTGGTTGAGGAATGGTGTCTGTCAACCTGAACGCGTGGATTAGTATCCTAACCTTCCGTGCGACTTTAATCTTTATTTTTTTGTGTGAAATGCTGTTAGCAATGCAGTCGTTTCTGTGTCCCGCAGGTCAAAGGTGATAACCGCCACCTTTCCCTTATAGGCAATGTTTAACCTATCAGGGTCTTTCCCGGGGAATGCGACACCCTTCTCAATCACATCAGATAAGCCGTCAGTAAATTTCTTCCCGCTTATTCCGCGCGCCTCGCGTTCTTTGATGATATGGCATAAGCCTACCGTGCTATCGCCCCAAATCAAATCAATTTCGCCGATATCGTCACGATAAAACGCCTCTTTGACATGGCCTTGCTTTTCCGATATCAGCTTATCAATGGCGGCTTGTCCCCTGACGCCCGTATACTCTTTACCTATCAAGCGGTCGTATGCAGACTCCTCTTGCGTTGTCCCAAACTTCCCGCTCTCCCGCATGGCATCGCTAAGCGACTGCCCGTGCTTGATAAACACCTTCCGCCCGCTCACAGTGCGCCAAACACCGTTCTCGTCCGCTATCGCCGCCACCCCATTTCGAGCATAAAAAAACCGCCTCCGCAGGCGGTTGACAATCAACATATACCATGATACAATGGAAATACAAGAGGGAAGCGCGTTAACGCTCCCCTCGAGGGTACAAACCGCTTTCAAGGCGGCAGGCTTGCGAATCATATTTCAAGTAAATCAGAGACATAACCCGCAAACCTTAGCTAGAGGGGCGGGTTATTTCTTTGTGTTGAGTAACGACACGAAAATCGAAACCAATGCAAGAATCAGCATTAACCAATCGTATGTACTCACGGCTACCACCCCCTTTCAGGGGTTGCAAGCCTACCGCCCATATGCTTTTGTGTTTTACATCTCAAAAATTCCATAGTTCTTGAAAACGCCCATTTTATCATGTTTTTGCAAGCATGATTTTCCATATACCTTTATTATGTTGTATGATTTTTATGCTTTTTTGCTCTGTTAGGTATACGGATAGGTATATTTAGGTATAAAACCACGAAAGACACTTCCGATTGTCAGGAGTGTCTTTTTTGCTGTGTTTCGTTCTCGCAAGCAATGCAAGCGGACTGCCACTTGCGCTTGTTGGGGTTGCCCCAATCCCCGAATCCGCTGCGCGTCTGCTGTAAAACCCTCGGAGAGCCCACGCCACTTTGCACGAAGTGAAAGTGACAGAGTGGGTCAGACGCTTTGGGAAGTGTCCTGCTGGTTCGTATCGTTGAATATGTCGAGCGGCGTTTTGACCGTGACGCGCCCTTCGGCATCCATCCAGTAATCTGTACGACCTAGAAGGTAGTCCGTAGTTATGCCGAAGTAGTCGGCCAACGCCATTAAGTTATCATGATTAGGCTTATTGCCAGATTCCAGACGCTGGTAAGCTCGTTCCGTCATGCCACATTGGCGAGCAACCTCAACTTGCGTAACACCTGCGGCTTTGCGCAATTCTTTAAGTCTATCCGAGAATGTAGCCATATGACACCTCCAAAACAAAAAAAGAATAATAAAACCATTGACACGACATAAACTTCGTGATATAGTATATTTGTGGACGACATTTACTTCGTGAATAAAATTTCATGAAGTTTATGTCACTTCATAGCATACCACAGCATCACCAAAAAGGCAAGAAAAAACACTCGCTATACCGTCGAAAGTTAGCGCGAGTGTTTTCCGCTCCACAGCCGAAGCCGTGTTATAGAACCAGTATAACCTTCTTCGGCTGAAAAATCAAGGAAAATCGAAGGAGGCTTTACTATGACAGCAACAACAGCAAGAACACTCGACGGCTACACCTTAGAGGATGTAGTCAAATCCGTACTGACCGTGTTGAAGCCCGAGGACGAGCAACAGGCCGAAGCCTTTGACGGGTTCATTCCCGAAGGTACGGTCAAGGAGTACCGCGACATTGACGGCTATCCGCCTATCATGAGCGCGAAGCACGTCAAGCAGTTCCTCGGCATATCGGAGGCCTTCGCCTACGAGGTGTTGAACAGCGCGAACTGCCCTACGATTCGCATGGGCAAGCGTATGGTCGTGGCAAAAGAATCCTTCCTCCGATTCCTCAAAGAATCAGAGGGTGGACAGATATTTTAGGAGGGCGGCGCATGAGCGATATTCTCCAAGTGCAAGGCATCAACGAAAAAGGCTTTGGCATCATCCCGAAGCTGGTTATGCAGGACAAGCGGCTTACAGCCGAGGCCAAAGCGATTTACGGCTACTTCTGTAGCTATGCAGGAGCTGGTCGGACGGCGTTTCCCAGTCGGAACAAGATTGTTTCCGATTTGGGTATGAGTAAAAGCAGATACTACAAGCATTTCGATTTGCTAAAGCGACATGGATATATTAAAGTATCACAGGAGCGCAACAAACAGTATGAGCGCAATGTGTATGTTTTGATTGAATCCGTGCCGTGTCCTCAAAATGAGTACACTCAAAACGAGTGTCCTCAAAATGAGTGTCCTCAAAACAAGGACAGTAATAATAACAGTATTAAAAGCAACAGTTCTAAAAGCATCAGTCAGTCAAGTCTGTCGGTAGGAGCGGACGGACAGGACGAGACAGACCCAGCACAGCGGATTGAAGCCTACACAGCCTTAATCCATGACAACATCGACTACGAGAGTTTCCAGACAGCAAGGCCGTATGACATGCCCATGATAGACGAGTTTATCGCCATCATGCTTGATGTTCTCATGACCAACGGAGCAACCGTCCGTATCGGTGGCGAGGATAAGCCCAGAGAGCTTGTAAAGCGTTCTCTGCTGGCATTGGACTATGACGACATAGAACACGCCATAGACCAGTTCAAGAGCGTTACAGAGCGCATCACGAAGAAGCGGCAGTATATCCTTACCTTGCTCTATAACTGCAAGCTGGAGCTAGATTCACATCTCACAAACGCAGTCCGATATGACAGATGGAACGGGGGTGGTTGCTGATGCACTACATCCCCTGCAATGTCACAGACTGCATAGCGTCGGCACTCATCGACATCGCAAAAAGTCGCACGCTGCTGAGTGACCTTGATAATGAGTATTCATTCACGGAAACACTGCGCATCAACTGGGAAAGCGCGAACCGCGAAGCCCGCACATGGGTGTGGGATTACAACAAAATCCGCACTCTACTTGACATCATTTCAGACTACACATTCGAAGTCGATAAGCTGTTGCAGAAAGCGCAGGAGCTTGACGACGCGAACCGAACAAAGGGAGGTGCATCCAATGGCTAGAGGACAGGGCGAGGGCTCTATCTCCAAGCGCGACGATGGTACATGGTGGGCGCGCATCACCATAGGCAAGGACGAGAACGGCAAGCAGAAGCGCAAGGCGTTCTATGGCAAAACTCGCAAGGAAGTGCAGGAAAAGCTTACAGCGGCATTGAATGACGCTAATAACGGTGGCTATGTTGAGCCTTCCAAGATGACAGTATCGATGTGGGCTGATACGTGGCTACAGGAATACAAAAAACGCACAGTCAAGGCAACTACTTACAATCGGCTATGCTACACAGTAGAAGGCCATATAAAGCCCATGTTAGGGGCATACAAACTGAAAGACCTACGGAATGACACAATTCAAAAGTTCATCAATGGGTTGAGCGACAAAAATCTATTGCCATCAACCACAAAGAAGATATATTTCACCCTTAAAACGGCATTAGACCAAGCTGTCAGAAGTGGATTGATTGATAAAAACCCAGCGTCTTATGTTCAAAAGCCCAAAGTTGAAAAGTCGAAAATAAAAGTGCTGTCCCCGGAGGAGCAACAACGATTTATCGAAGCGGCTCAAACCGTAGGGCGTGGCGAGATTTACATTGTCGCACTGGGCACAGGCCTCCGCCGTGGTGAAATGCTTGCATTAACATGGGCTGATATAGACTTCCAATCCCACATTCTGAGCGTTAACAAGTCGCAAGTCAGGGTTAAAGATTATTACGACAAACAGGCTAAATTGGAAATACGCAACGAACCGCCGAAAACAAAATCTGGAATTAGGGCAATACCTCTGTTGCCCAGCATTGAGGGGCTGCTCAAAACTATAAGAAGCAGACAGCTCGCCGACAAGGCTAAGTTAGGCAACGCCTATAATGATAACAATCTTGTGTTTTGCGACTGTACTGGAAAGACCCCCTCCGTCATCTCGATACGCACCACACTTGATAAAATCGCGATGAAAACAGGTATTAGCGACCTTCATATGCACTGTTTACGGCATACATTTGCCACACGAGGGTTAGAAAACGGTATAGAATTAAAAGTCATGCAAGAGCTTCTCGGACATGCGAACATCGGCATTACAGCCGATATTTACACACACGTGCTACCAGAAAAGAAAACAGCGTCGATGATGAAGCTGGCAGACACTATTAAGCTCTAAAGATTACAGCACTCAATTTAGGTTGAGTGCTGTAATTATTTCCAGTAGGTATATAATAGGTATATTTAAGGCTTACAACAAGAGGGAAATCCCCATTTTGCAAGGTTTTTTACACCTACAACACAACCCATATGCAATTTATACCACGTCTATCATAGCACAACCGCGCCTCACGGTCAAGCCGTCGGGGCAGCAACGGTCACGCGATAAACCGTTCCTTCTGCAACCGAAGTCCTGCCTTCTCGCTGAAATCTTCATATAACGCCCGGTCTTGCTTTATCTGCTTGGCCGTCTCCTTGTCTTGCGTCACGGCATTCTCGCGCGTCAGCCGCCGGATGCGGCTCTCTATCTGCCGCTGGTATTGCGTGGCTTCATAGCCTGTATACGTTTTGCCGTTGTACGTCACATCGGGGGTGTGTAAATGCTTCAATTCCTCGTCCGTATACGCGCGTTCCGATATCCCTGCTAAAAACGGGAATTTTTGATGACGGCAATTCCAACCTTCCAGACCGCCGCCGCTTCTGTACCCGCAAACAGTAATCAACTGCTGCATGGTGTATACCTTGCCCTGCCATTCCGCATGGTCTGGGCGCGCGTTATAGTGGGCGGACACCTCAAACATATCGGTGTTCAGCTTTTCGGCATTGT
>JGI994J12354_10005738_pt1 | contig 10598 bp, 8 predicted proteins | sample IntmicLarv3ML3BL_FD_12354 | JGI IMG/M metagenome (IMG submission 12354)
GAGGGCTTGGGCGGTACGGTGACCTGGAACGGGTCGGAACAGTCCGTCACCGTCCAGATTGGTGGCGACACTTTATGGTTTGCCATCAACGGCAAAATGGCTGTTTTGAATGGCGCGGCGCAATCGCTTGCCGTGCTGGGCAGCGCGATGCTTTTCGGCGGTTCGACGTATATTCCGTTGGGTTTTTTTGGAGAGTTGCTGGCATTGCCCACGTATTTGTTGACCGGTGCGAAGACAGCCGACGGCATCCGTTTTGCGCCCTGCGATATGGTTGCTATCTACGCGGAAGACCCGGAAATCGCCTTTGATGAGGACGAGCTGACGGATCATGTCAAAAATGAGCTGACAAAAGCGCTGGAAAACAGCAAAGCAAGCAACGCGGAGGATCGTTTCGCCACGGAGTTTGCGGCTGTCGTTCCGGAGATTGAGGAAGACATTACCAACACAATCTATCACGGCAATTTTGGGCGGTACGCTCTGTTTACCGGGCCGTATCCCATTTGGGTCGATATGGAAACCAAGGCGATTTACTTCTTTGCATATGGAAACGCGTTCGCCAGCTTGTATGAGATAGACGCGGCGGAGGTATCGTTGTTCTGGCATTTATATATCGCGGGCTAATCAATGCCATGCAAAAGGGGCAGCCATATGAAGAATATCATCGCGGTTCAGCATACGCAAGCGGTTCATCATACGAATGGCATGATTGGCTCTTTGACCGAATGGGAACTGACGGATTTCGGCAAAGCCCAAGCGGACTGCGTTGGCAAGAATTTGCTGGACTTTATAAGCGGCAAGGAATATACTATAATTTCTTCACCCCAAGTCCGCGCGCGGCAAACGGCGGACATCGTTGGGCGATACCTGGGGTTGGATTATACAACGGATGAACGCCTGCGGGAATTGGATTTAGGGGAAGCTGTTGGTAAATCCGAGGAATGGGCGCACAAGAATACAATCGTCTGGATGAAGGATGTTGACGACAGGCCGTTTCGCAGCGCGCAGACGAAGCGGGATAAATGGAATGAACTGCTGCCGTTTGTGCAGCAAATTACGGCAAGTGATGATGAAAATATCATTCTCGTATCCCATGGCGGCACGCTAAGTATATTAGCCGCGATATGGTTTAGTATGGAAGCGGATGATTTGAACTGCGCGGATTTCGGTTATGCATCGGGCGGTGTGTCCGTTTTCCATGAAAATTCCGATGGCAAGAGAACGATTCAAAGACTAAACGATATGTCGTTTCTGAAAGAGATATGAGGGTAACCCATGAACAAACTTACCATACAAGCGACTGACGCCAACCAAAGGCTGGACAAATTCCTGTTGAAATACTTCAACAAGGCGACGCGCGGGCTTATTTATAAACTCCTCCGTAATAAGCGCATCAAGTTGAACAACGCGCGTGCGGATGGGAATGAACTCCTGCGCGAAGGTGACGAGCTGACGTTCTATATCGCGCCGGAAACGATGGCGGGGTTGATGGAGGCGCGGGCAATCAATACAGATTGCGCCGCGCTTACTGTCGTTTATGAAGATACGCATGTTTTGCTGGCCAACAAGCCCGCTGGACTCCTTGCACAGCCGGACGCACCCGGGGCGGATTGCCTGTCAGAGCGTCTGTTGGCATACCTGTATAGAGAGGGCACATATCAGCCTGCGGACACCTTCACCCCCGCGCCTGTGAACCGTCTTGATAGGAATACGAGCGGCCTCGTGCTCTGTGCGAAGACGCTGGCCGCCGCGCAAATTTTGTCGGAAGCGTTGCGGGAGAGAACGACGGATAAATGGTATCTTGCCGTCGCCAGCGGATGTGTGGCGAAGGCCATGACGCTTTCCGGCCTGCATCAAAAGGACGCACGGACGAATACCGTCACAATCACGGCCGAGGATGGTAAAGATGCGGTGACGTATATCGAGCCGGTGTCGTATGGCGAGGGCTATACTGTTCTGCGTGTCAAGCTCCTCACCGGGCGCACGCACCAAATCCGTGCGCATTTGCAAAGCATCAGCCATCCGATTCTGGGCGACCCGAAATACGGCGACGCGAAAGCAAACCGCGTTTTCAAATTGCGGACGCAGCTTTTGCATGCGCATACGCTCCGTTTTGGGGATATGCCGGAACCGCTGGCGTATTTGGCTGGGAAGGAATTCACCGCGCCGCCACCGGAAGGGTTTGCCGCATTTACACATAAATAAAACAACCCCTGCCCGCTGTTTTGCGGGCAGGGGTTCAGTTTTGCAGGCGTTTACAGGTTTCCCGCTCTCGATGCCCGCTACAGCTCCGCTACGTGGCCGCACATGGCGGGCGTACCTCTTTATCGGTGCATGAGGGAAACGGTTTTTTATAGCTGGAAGCGCAGTACATTCCAAGACGCGTGCGGCATAGTTACCTCCGCTGTGCCGTTGTTAATGCGGAGCGCATACGTCTGCGGCGTACTGTTGTGCCCCGCATCCGCGCTGTTGACGGCCTTCAAGTCGCTATTGTGGAAGCCAATATGTTCAATGGGCGTGACCGCGCCGAAATCACGCACATCAATGGAAACGGTTATATCTTCGGATATGTTGCGGTTCACGGCGAAAATGGTCAGCGTACCCGCTTCGTCATCCCGCACGGCGACGGCGTCAATGGAAGGTACGTCCGTAAAGGCCGCGCAGGAATACTGCGGCGCGCTGATTGTGCAGGACAGCGCTGTCCCTCGGCCATACAGTGATGCATGCAGGAAGGGGTAGAAAATCGTCTGCCGCCATGCACCGCCGTCCGGCTCCGTCATAATCGCGCCAATGACATTCACGAGCTGCGCCAGACAGGCCATTTTGACCGTGTCCGCGTTTTGCAACAATGTAATCAACAGCCCGCCGACCAGCACCGCGTCCTCCACGGTGTAAATGTCCTCACACAGATGCTTGCCATGTACCCAGCGGTCCTTCTCCGGCTTGAACCAATCGTGATACCACACATTCCACTCGTCAAAGGAGAGATAGATGTCTTTTTTCTTGCCGAGGCGTCCCTTCACGCCGCGCGCGATGGCTGCCACCTGCCGGATGAACGCGTCCATATCCAACCCGCGCGACAGGAAGCTTTGCGTGTCCCCATCCGCGTTGCTGTAGTAGCTGTGAAGCGACAGAAAGTCTACATTGTCATAACATTCAGTCAGGACGGTATCCTCCCACGTGCCGAAGGTGCTCATCCCCTTGCCGGAGCTGCCGCAGGCGACAAGTTCGATGTCCTTATCCACCCAGCGCATGACCTTGGCCGTCTCGTTCGCAAGACGTGCGTATTCCATCGGCTTTTTGTAGCCAATCTGCCACGGGCCGTCCATCTCGTTGCCGAGGCACCAGGTCTTGATTTTGTGCGGCGCGGCGTAGCCGTGGCTGATGCGCAGGTCGCTCCAATACGTGCCGGACGGATGGTTGCAGTATTCCACCAAGTCCATGGCTTCCTGCATCCCGCGCGTGCCGAGGTTGATGGCCATCATGACCTCCGTGTTCGCTGCCTTCGCCCAGTCTGCGAATTCGTTCAACCCGACCGCGTTGTCCTCCAGCGCGAACCATGCCAGCTCCAGACGCTTCGGCCGCTGCGCTTTCGGCCCCACGCCGTCCTCCCATTTATAGCCCGACACGAAATTTCCGCCCGGATACCGCACGATGGGTACGTTGAGTTCCTTGACGAGCGCGATGACATCCGTGCGGAAGCCGCTCTCGTCTGCACTGGGGTGCCCCGGCTGGTAAATCCCGCCGTACACCGCGCGTCCGAGATGCTCAATAAATGAGCCGAAAAGCCTGTCGTCAATTTTTGAAATAACACTCGTTTTCTCCAGCGTAATCTTTGCGTGATTCATCTTGAAGCCCTCCCCGTTTTTCACTGCCTTGCTATCATTCTAGCGGATGAGCACCCACACTGTCAAGGAGAGTTTTCCTATGTAAAAGCCGCGCATTCGCGCGGCTCTTTCGCCTTACATTCCGTCGCAGAAGCTGGTGCATACGGTATCGCGGCAGGCATGCGCTTCGTCTGCGCCCTCGTGCCCGACGCGGATGTCATGCAGTGTGCAATACTTCGACTTGTCGCTGTGCTTGCAGCTAAAAACGTCGCATTTGATTTCCTGGTTTCCTGTGTTCGGCATAACATAAAACTCCCTTTCCGGATTCGATTTGCCGGGCGAAATCCCGGTTATAGAAAGTTTTACCCATTTGCGGTATTTCCTATGCAGGAAACACAATTTTATCTTGCAAAAACATGATCGATACGGTAAAATTGTAAGGATATACATGTAACTATGAAAGTATATATATTTTGGAATCAAAACGGAAAGGATCGGTGTTACCCATGGAATACTCCGCGAAGGCTGCCGCCGTCAAGGAATCCTCCACATTGGCCATCTCCGCCAAGGCCAAGGCCATGAAGGCACAGGGCATCAGCATCGTCGGCTTCGGCGTGGGCGAGCCTGATTTCCCCACGCCCGCGCACATCAATGAAGCTGCGATTGCTGCCATCAATGACGGCATGACGAAATATACAGAAAGCTCCGGTATCGTGCCGCTCCGCAAGGCCATTTGCGAGAAGCTGCAAAACGACAATGGCCTCACCTATGAGCCGTCACAAATTGTCGTTTCCAATGGTGCGAAGCATTCATTATCGAATGCGTTCACGGCGTTAATTAACCCCGGGGACGAGGTTGTTATCCCCGCGCCGTATTGGTTGAGCTATTCGGAAATGGTTGCCATCGTTGGCGGCGTACCCGTGGTCGTTATGGCTCTTCCGGAAAATGGATTGAAAATCACGGTTGACCAGCTTGCGGCCGCCAAGACAGATAAAACAAAGGCCATTGTATTGAACAGCCCGAGCAACCCGACCGGTATGGTGTATACCCGGGCGGAGCTGCAAGCCATTGCGGATTTTGCCGTTGCGAATAACATTTTCGTCATTTCCGATGAGATTTATGAAAAACTGATATACGATGAGGACTGCACACATGTTAGCATTGCGTCGCTGGGCAAAGAAATTTACGAGCGCACGATTGTGGTGAATGGTTTTTCCAAAACCTACGCCATGACGGGCTGGCGCATCGGGTACACCGCATCGTCCGACGGGCTTGCGAAGATTATGGGCAATGTGCAGAGCCACGGCACCTCAAACCCGAACAGCATCGCGCAGTATGCCGCGCTGGCTGCGCTGACAGGCGACCAGGGCTGCGTCGAGGCGATGCGGCAGGAATATGCGCGCCGCCGCGACTACATATGCGAGCGCATCAACGTCATCCCCGGCTTAAAAATGCTGAAACCTTCGGGTGCGTTTTATGCCTTTGTGGATGTGACCGCGCTGTACACGAAATCAGTCAACGGCAAGCGGTTGACTTCTGCCGCGGATGTGGCCGCAGCGTTGTTGGAAAATGCACGCGTCGCCGTCGTGCCCTGTGCGGATTTCGGTGCGCCGGATTACTTGCGCCTGTGCTACACGATTTCCATGGCGGATATTCAAAAGGGCATGGACCGGGTGGAGAAGTTTGTGACGTTGATTTTAGAGGATGCGAAATAGAGAGGAGCTGCCATATGCGTTATACAATGGAGAATGAATTTTTGACGGTAGAAGCCGACACCCTTGTGGGTGAGCTTCGAGGCATTAAAAGCAAGAAAACGGGTAAGGATTACCTCTGGACGGGCGACCCGAAGTATTGGGCATACTGCGCACCGGTGCTGTTCCCGATTGTTTGTGCCGCTATGGATGATGAAATCAAGGTGGACGGCGTGGTACACACGATTACGAAGCACGGCTTTGTCCGCGCGAATGAGTTTGCACTGGTGGAGCATACAAAGGATACTATGGTGTTTGAGCTGCGCGAAACGCCGGAGACATTGAAAATGTACCCCTTCAACTTTGTCCTCCGCTTTGTGTATAAACTCCGCGGGAACAAGGTCATCACCACCGTCGAGGTGGAAAATGTGAACGACCGCGTGATGTATTTCTCCGCGGGCGGCCATCCTGCGTTGAACTGCCCCTTTAACCCGGAGGAGGCGTTCACGGATTACTACCTGGAATTTGACGAGAAGGAAACGCTGGACACGGCGCTGTTTGACGGGCCGTATTTGGACGGAACGAAGCGCTGCCTTGTGAATGAGAGTGTAATCCCTATGAACCACGATACCTTCCGCGGGACGACGTTGATTTTCAATAACTACCGCTCTGCCGGTGTGAACCTGCGCTCCAGAAAAAGTGACAACTATATCCGGATGAACATCGAGGGATTCCCCTGGGTGGGCTTTTGGACGATGACCGACCCGGACGCGCCGTATATCTGCGTGGAGCCGTGGCACGGCATCCCGGATGTGACGGGCTATAAGGGCGAGCTGAAGGACAAGAAGGGCATCGTGACACTGGAGGCGGGCAAGACCTTCACGTGCACCTATACGATTGAGGTATATGAATAGAAAGCGAAAAGGCTGCGGGGGAGGCCCCGCAGCCTTTTAAGGATGTGAATAGAATTGAAAGATAAACTTTGCGCCGCGTGGCGTAAAATCATTGGGTTTCGTCTGCACGTGCCGTGGCCGGCCGCGCTGGCGGTGCTTCTGGTATATACGGTTGTGCTGACGCTGCTGACGTTCATATTGCTTCCGGGTGATTGGGGTGTGATGTGGGCGCTGATTCAAGAATCGGGCTTTCAAACCTTTTTGTGGAATTGGCTACCCGTTGCGCTTGTGACGTTTTTTCTCTTTTTTGCGCTGGGGAGCATGACGCTTTCCGCCGGGATTGCTGGGGCGCTGTTTACAGCCTTGTCAATTGTGAACCGTTTCAAAATACTCATGCGGCAGGACCCGCTGTATCTGATGGATTTCACACTTGCCACAGAGGTCGGCTCCATTTTAATAAACAACTTCCGCCCGGAGACGCTGCTGCTTGGTGTCTTTGCGGCGGTTGGTACCGTTGCGTTCGTCGCGGTTGCGGCGTGTTTCGTGCGGACAAAGAGGATACCTATCCTTGCGCGCGTGATTCCCGCGCTGGCAATCGCGTGCTTTGCGGTGTTTGCCAATGGGCAATGGCTGAACAAAAGCGTGATTTACAATGGCCTGCCCATGCGGGGGAATATGTATAACCCTGTGGATAGTTGCAATTCCCGCGGATTTGTATTTTCGTTTATGTATTGGGCGAACACGAACCAATTGCGCCCGCCGGAGGGGTATAGCCGGAGCGCTTATGCCGCACTGCATGAAGACCGCACAGAAGAGCAGGAAGAAGTGCTTGCGCGGAAAAATCCGCATGTGTTTTTTATCATGAGCGAAGCGTTTTCCGAGCTTTCGGACTCGGATAAGCTGGACTTCACGGGCTTTGACGACCCGCTGGTGAATTTTAAGCGGCTCCGCGAGGATGCGGCGCTGTACGGGCACATCATCGTGCCGGGGCTCGGCGGCGGCACGGCGAATACGGAATTCGACGCGCTGACCGGGATGAACGCGCGGTTCTTCCGCAGCGCGAGTAATGTATACCGCCTTGTGGCCTCGGATATGAATTCCATCGCGCGGCAGCTAGGCCGGGCGGGGTATGACAACATCGCCATCCACCCGGGCGATAGCTGGTTCTACAACCGGCAAAATGTGTTCCGGTTTTTCGGTTTTTCGGGTTTTATCCATCTGGGCGATTTCCCGCAAGACAAGGATTCGTTGAAGGGCCCGTTTGTCAGCGAGCGGGTGTGCTTCGATGTGATTATCAAGTTGTTTGAACAGCACCGGGAGAGGTCGGACGCGCCGTTTTTGGACTTTGCCGTGACGATACAAAACCATGGCCCGTATGCAAATCGATACGGTTCCGCGCAAAATTTTACTTCTGATATTCCGTTCGCCGAAGAGGAGATCAAAGAACTTTCAAACTATTTCGAGGGGCTTGCCGATGCCGACCGGGAGCTGCAACGCTTGGTGGATTATGCGGAAGCATCCGACGAACCGATAATGATTGTGTTTTATGGAGACCACATGCCCTTGATGCCCGTACATATATATGAACAGCTTGTGGATTCCGCCGAGAGTGACTTGACGAAAATGACGAACCGTTACAGCGTGCCCTATCTCATTTGGCAAAACAGTGCGCAGAAGGCGCAGAGCGACCTTGCCGAAAAGACAGAGGGGCTTGGCCTCCCGTCGCACGGGCGGATATCAAGTTCATACCTTTACAACATCGCATTGTACCTGCTGGATATGCAGCATATGGATGCCTATACGGAATATGGCCTGGAGATGCTTCGGGAATACCCGATTGTACTGGAGGAGAGCTGGTTCGATACAGCCGGAAACCTGCATACAGAGGGATTCAACGAGGCGCTCACGAAATACAAGAGCTGGCAGTATTACCGCCTGGCGGATGAACGAAAATGATGAGGCTTCTTTTACCCTGACCGTGCGTATCAGCAAAGCTGATACGCACGGTCAGGGGGACGGCAACATTTCGAACACCCTCGCTCACTGCGTTCTCTGCGGGCGGCGAAATGTTGCCGATGCCGCTAACGCGGCATAAGGGTTGCATCGGCGACATTCCTGAAGACAGTATGGGGTCGTGCACGGTATTGTCAACAAACGGCTTGTTTGGTATAATTAACGGATATTGAAGGAAAGGTGGTGCCGCGCTGTGCAGGAGAGCCAAAAAATGACCGTCGCGAAGGATACGGTCGTCTATATGCTTGCCAAGGTTGCAGAAGCGGTGCTGGGCGTTCTGACGCTGTCTGCGTATTCGCATTACTTCGCGCCGGAGATGAACGGCCGCTATGACGTGGTGAACAAGGCCATTGTCATCATCGCGCCAATCTGTGCGTTGTGGCTCCAGCAGGGCGCTGCGCGGTATGTGAATACCTGCGAGGCCGACGGCGACGCGAAGCCGTTCTACTCCACGGTGGTATTCACTTGGCTGACGATTGCGGCGGCGGTGCTTGCCCTTGGCGGCGGCGGGTTGCTGCTTGTGACGCGCGGCTTTGCGGAGAGCGAGGCTGTGCAGGGCTTTCTTGCGTTGTATGAGCCAAGCTGGCTCTGGCTGGCGCTGTGCTGTATCGTAACCTTCAGCGCGGGGCAAATCGTCGCGTCATTGGCGGGCGCGAAGCGGCGGATTGTCCTTTCCTTGAGTATATCGCTGTTTACCGCCGGGATGAAGTTGGTTGTGCCCGTGACACTTTCCGCATTGTTCGGCGCGCGGGTCGAATGGATTTTGCTGACGCTGTTGCTGTGCGACGGAACGGCTGCGATATTCGGCAGCATACGCCTTGGGTTATGGAAGCAGGTCAAGCTTTCTGCGTATTCGAAGAAAATGCTTGCGCTGTTCGCCGTGTTCGGCGTACCATTGATTGGCAATTTTATCACGACAACGGTGTTAAACGCTTCCGACCGTTTTTTGATTGTATCGCTTGCCGGTGATAAACAAAACGGCATCTACAGCATGAACTACGCCATCGCATCCGCCGCGGTGACGGCGCTCACGATGGGCGCGTCCCGGGGCAGCTATCCGAACATCCTCAAGGCATGGGGGCAGAAGGATAACGCACTTGCCTTGCAATTGATTTCGCAGGCGGTGCGGCTCTTTTTGCTGATTACTTTGCCGGCGGTAGCGGGTCTGTCCGTCCTTGCGCCGCGCATCACGGGGCTTCTGCTGGATGCGGCGTATCACAACGGGGCAGGCGTCATCCCGTGGGTGGGCTTCGGCCTGCTGTTTCTCGGCCTGACGGAATACTCCAACAAGCACTGGGAGCTCTCCGCGCAGACGACGGTCATTTTCCGAAATAGTGCGATTTCCGGCGGGGTGAATATGCTGTTGAATGTCATTTTGCTCCCGCGGTTCGGGTACATGGCGGCGGCGGTTTCGACATTTTTAGGATTCTTACTGTATTTCCTGCTTTCTAAGCTGGAGAGCCGTAAGTATATGAAGTGGACGCTCCCTTGGGCGTGCTACGCGCGGATATGCGGCGCGGCGGCGGCCATGGCGGCAGCGGTATACGGCCTTTCCGCGCTGCTGCCGGGGAACTGGTATTGGCTTGTCGCGTTGATTGGCGTGGGGGTTATCGTGTATGGCCTGCTGCTGTATGTCACGGGTGAGCTTGCGCCGGAGGTGCAATTCGTACGGAATAAACTGATAAGAAAGAAGGAATCGGTATGATACAGACAGTTTGTGTGATGGGGCTTGGATATATTGGCCTGCCGACGGCGGCCATGTTCGCGGCGCACGGTGTCAAGGTCGTCGGTTACGACCCGCAGCAAAAGATTGTGGATGCGCTCAACAAGGGCGAAATCCTGATAGAGGAGCCGGGTCTGGAAGATATGGTGAGAGACAATGTCGCGGCGGGCCGCCTCGTCGGCAGCACGACACCCGCCCAAGCGGACGCGTTCATCATCGCCGTCCCTACGCCGATACACGAGGATAAGACGGCGGACATGCGTTATGTGGCGCAAGCCACGCGTGACCTTGTACCATATGTGAAAAAAGGCGACATCATCGTATTGGAATCCACCTCCCCGCCGCGAACAGTGGAGGATATTATGCTGCCGATACTGGCAGAAACCGGGCTTGATGTGCGGAAGGATTTATACATCGCTTTCTCGCCGGAGACGGTGTTCCCCGGGCAGGTCAT
>JGI994J12354_10005739_pt1 | contig 10595 bp, 11 predicted proteins | sample IntmicLarv3ML3BL_FD_12354 | JGI IMG/M metagenome (IMG submission 12354)
GAAGCCTTAAGGGCTTTTCGGTCTTTCCGCAGAAAGCCGAAGTGCAGAGCATCCGCCATACCCTACAGGGTTTCGGGCGTTATTTTCCTTAAGTTGCTTGCGTTGCATCGTACCCTACAAGGCATCAATAATAGTATCTTCAGCCAATTTGTGGAGCGATGTGGGCATCGCTCCCTACAAGCTATTTTCAAGTGTCCAGCCCGAATGAGCGTATAAGCCCCTGACGGTTGCGCCAGTCCTCCTTGACCTTTATCCATAATTGAAGATTGAATTTACATTCGAAAAAGCCTTCAAGCTCTACTCTTGCCTGACTGCCTATTTTTTTGAGCATTGCGCCGTTTTTTCCGATAAGAATACCCTTATGGCTATCCTTTTCGCAATATATTATAACATCTAAATCTATTATATCGCCCGTTTCACGCGCGCGCATTTTTTCGACCGATACAGCTGTCCCGTGCGGTATTTCCCTGTCGGTGTTGATAAGGATTTTTTCACGTATAATCTCTCCCGCGATAACCTTTTCGGGCTGGTCTGTCATATCGTCACTCTCAAAAAAGTGAGGGCCTTCCTTTGCTGTTTTAAAAAGCTCTGAAAGCAATACATCAACACCGTCTCCCAACTTTGCACTTACCGGAATAACCGCGTCAAAATCAAACAGTCCGGTGTATTTTGCGATTTGCGCCATCAAAAGTTCCTTTTGATTCAGCAGGTCGATTTTATTGATTGCAAGGCAGAAAAAAGGACAGTCCTTCGGATTTTTTCTCATACCCTTAAATTTTTCGATTAATTGCATTTCGGCACCCATAGGCTTGTCTCCCGCCTCGACCGTNAGCATGTCNGCGCAATCGACCGCCGACATGCTGTCATGAATGCTTTTGACCATAGCGTCGCCAAGCCGTGTTTTGGGCTTGTGAAGTCCCGGCGTATCAATAAAAACAAGCTGCGTTTCATCCCTTGTAAGGATTCCCATAATCCTTGTCCGGGTGGTCTGCGGCTTGTCTGAAACAATTGCTATTTTGCATCCGACCATAGCGTTTAGAAGCGAGGATTTGCCAACATTCGGTCGTCCTGTTATCGCGATAAAAGCTGATTTTGTCATTGTATCTCCTTGAATTTTAAAATTTTATTTTTTTATGATTTTTTTACCCTTTATAAATACCGCCGCTATGACCATTGAAACCAGCAGTGAAATAAGCAGTATTGGTTTTTCTCTGTAAAACAAAAAGATTTCTTTAAAGACCGAAACATCCCAAAACAGCAAAAAACCGATGACTGCGGATATCACCGCACACACCAAAACCGCTCCCGCCGCCGTATCCTTGGCAATGCGCGCAAGAGGGTCAAAATGCTCCGTCATCAGGTTTACAACCGTTTCTATTGCTGTATTTATAAGCTCGCACGCCATTACCAGCGCTATCGCCAGCAAAAGCACACCGTACTGAGTCACGCTGAAATCATAAAAAAATGAAAACATAAGAACATACACGCCCGTAATCAGGTGTATACGCATATTCCTTTCGTTTTTCAGCGCATCCTTTATACCGCGCATCGCAACATAAAAACTTTTAAATATCTTATTCATTCATCACATAATTGGTGTCTTTAGGAAGCCCGAGCATTGTAAGAACCGCTTCTTCCTTTTCTCTCATACGGACAGCCTCGATACCTGAATTTTCATGGTCATAACCAAGAAGATGCAGCATTGAATGAGCTGTCAAAAACCCGACCTCACGCTGGAGTGAATGGTCAAACCGCTCCGCCTGTTCATACGCTTTTTCAATAGAAATAACAATATCGCCAAGCATTTTTGCGCCGTTTTCGGGATTTGTATCATATGTACCGTCCTGCCCGAGCGGAAAGGAGAGAACATCAGTGAACTCGTCAATTTCTCTGTATTTACGGTTATATTCCTTGATTTGCCCGTTGTTGACAAAGGTAACGCTTATTTCAACCGAGCCGGGAAATTTCTCCAGCTTCAGAACTGCATTGCAGCATCTGCGGACAAGCATTCTGACACCGGTAGGGATTTTTATCTCCTTCTGTATATCGTCAATAATTACTTTAATTTTCTCTACCATTATTTTTCTTCCTTTCATCATACTTCTCGTATGCTTTGACTATCTTTTGTACAAGGCGGTGTCTTACAACATCTTTGTCGTCAAACCTTACCTGTGCAATTTCGGGAACATCCTTCAAAATCTTCGAGGATTCGTTAAGTCCGCTTTTTCGTCCGTCGGGCAAATCTATCTGCGTAACATCGCCTGTTATGACCATTCTGGAGTTAAATCCCAGACGGGTAAGAAACATTTTCATTTGCTCGGGAGTGGTGTTTTGCGCCTCGTCAAGAATTATGAAGCTGTCGTCAAGTGTGCGTCCTCTCATATATGCAAGCGGAGCGACCTCGATATTCCCTCTTTCGACATATTTCTGATAGGTTTCCGCGCCGAGCATATCAAACAGCGCGTCATACAGCGGACGCAGATAGGGGTCTACCTTTGACTGTAAATCGCCCGGAAGGAAGCCAAGCTTTTCTCCTGCCTCGACAGCCGGACGCGTAAGAATAATTCTGTTGACCTTTCTTTCACGAAAATAGGTAACCGCCATTGCAACCGCAAGATAGGTTTTTCCTGTTCCTGCAGGACCTATTCCGAAGGTAACGGTATTTTCATTTATCGCCTGTAAATATTTTTTTTGCCCCAAAGTTTTCGGTTTTATCGGCTTACCTCTTGAGTTAATACACACGCATTCGGCACCGAAGGTTTCGATTTTATCCTCGTTCCCCTCGCTTACAAGTGACATAACATAACGCACACTTTGGTCATTGAGCGTTTCACCCCTTCCGATAAGGGCAAGCAGACCCGAAAGCACTTTAACGGCGCTTGTCACATCCGAAGCCTCTCCGGTCACCTTAAGCTCCGACCCTCTGCTTACAACCGAAACATTGTATTCCTGCTCAATAAGCTTTACGTTCTCATCAAAATTCCCAAAAAGACTTACGGCGTGCTCCATACGTTCTATGCTCATCAATTGTTCAAACATTAATAACCTCGTTTATTCTATATATAAATGGTGAAACATTCTGTCACATTATAACATATTATTTCCCTCTTGTCATCTGTTAATCATGATTTTTTGTTCGACTGCGATATTTTCTGTACATTTGTAGTCCGCGACCACCCTATATTTGTCTATTTCGGCGAACTCTTGTACGTTTTGACTAATAATTATCGCTCCGCTTAGTTCTTTTTTCTCCCTTTCTGTAACGGTTTTTAGTGCTTTTTCCCTTGCCTGCTCCTCTGTAAAGGTCACATTTTCAATTTTTACCATCTCAAATTTAACCGATTTGTACGATATCGGCAGATTAAAAAGCTTCTTTTCGGCAACCGTTTTGTTGTAGTCGCCCTGCGGTGTTTTTGTAAACCACAGCGGAATATCAAAAGCAAAAAAGTGGAGAGTCGGCTTGATTTTACTTTTCCCGGACGGTGTTCTTACATCCTGACTGTACGGAATTTCGACAACAAATGTCCTTTCGGTAGAAGCCATTATACTCCCCCTTGAGTGTACAAAGGTTGAATTCCCCACAGAATCCTCGACAATACCGCTTATTATTATATCGCCCTCCGAAACTGCCTCGCCCTTCTTTTTTACCATCTGCCCCTCAAGCGCTTTTACGTTTTCGATGATTCCCGCGCGCGCGGCGACAAGATGGCACGGGTCGGAGCTTGGAACAATACCGTCACCCGATATGCCCTCTCTTACCTCAAGCTTGAGCGTACTTCCCTTCTGAATAATGGCAATTTTGGATATTTTCGGAAATTCAAGTATGAGACTTTGCTCAATAACAGAAGGAATTACCGCACCCTTAAGCACACCGTTTTTTACGCCGTAATATTCCAGCGCCGCTCTTATGCTTTGTGTGTCGACCTCGCTGTTACCGTATATTTCTATGTTCCAGACAAAAAGTGAAAGCACATACAGAAAAACAGCGAACATTCCCGCACCGACAAAAAGACCGTACCTTTTTTTATACCGTCTCGTTTTAAAGGGAAGACCCTTTTTTCGTGTTATTCGCAGCCTTGAGCGTGTTTTTTTTGCAATCGGGCGAAGCTTTTTATAGCTCTTTGCAAGGATTTCCGCGCGGATTTCCCCGTCAATTTTCTTTATATCCCACAATAAAATATCTCTGCCCGCACAAAGATTTAAAAACCGTTCGGGAAAATTTCCGCTTATCACAAAAACAACCGTTCCGAACAGATATCTGAAAAAATTTATAATAAACAAAATTAATTATCCTTTCATTGCAAAAATTCCAGTGATAAAATATATCCTCCGACAACCAAACCGTTGGGTGTGTAGCATTTTACAGACAGATTTCTGCCGGCTATTTTGATAATCATATTGTCGGCGGACAGGCGTATTACCGTGCTGTCGTATTCAATAACTCCCCTGTAGCCTTCGACTGAAACCTCCCGATTGCTTAGAAATTCGATATGGGCAAGTCCCGACAAGGCGCTTTCGGGAATATCAAGTGTGTCAGAAAGATTTTTTGATACGGTCTTTTTTTCCTTTTTCTCCCGCAAATTAAAACCCCATTTCTCTTTTTTAATAATTATGTCTACGAAAAGGGTTTTAGACATATAGTTAATCAACTATCCGGTTAATTTAAAAAGAGAAAGAGGAGCTTTTGCATGACAATAAGCCTGAAAAAATATAAAATCCAAATCTTTTTGCTTCTTTGCGTATGTATTCTTATGTTTTTTTTGACGATTGTTCATCCAAAGGCAGCAATCGGAGGAATAAGTCAGGGTCTTTTGTTGTGCGGAAATGTTCTTATCCCATCGCTTTTCCCCTTTTTATTTCTGACAACCTTTTTGAGTACAAGCAGGCTTGGATATTTTCTTACAAAGCCCTTTGAATGGATAATATCCGTCCTTTTCCGCATACCGAAAAAAGCCGCGTTTGCGGCTTTAATAAGCTTTATCGGAGGATATCCGTCAGGCGCGGTTGCAATAAGACAGCTTTTGGATAACAACACAATCGAAAAAAGCACGGCAAGAAGAATGATTTTGTTTTGCTCAAACGCGGGTCCCGCCTTTGTTGTCGGTGTTATCGGAAGCGTAATGCTGGGCAGTGCGGCAGCAGGAATGCATATTTTGATTGCAATGACCGTTTCAAGTGTTATTATCGGGATTGTTTCAGGGGTTCTCGACGAACACGGGGGACGGTTCTATGTGTCGTCTCTGACGACACATAGAACCGTCCCCCGTGTTCGCGCTCGTATGACCCAAAGCTTTGTCAGCTCGGTTGCGGACGCATGTGATATCATGCTTAAAATATGCGCGTTTACACTTCTTTTTTCTTGTTTTATTTCGCTTTTGAGTCTAACCATGCCAAAGGCGGTACTTGATATCGCATCCTTATTTTTGGAGGTTTCAAACGGCTGTGTAACCGCAATGACTATGAAAAATCCTTTGTATTTGCTCTGCTTTACGGCAGGCTTCGGAGGACTTTGCGTTCATTTTCAGATTTTTTCAATACTCGGCGACTGCGGTATCAATGCTCCGTTTTTCATCCTTGTCAAGCTGATGTCGGGGGTTTTATCAACTGCGATTGCGGCGCTGCTTTTTCATTTTTTCCCTGTTCCTGTTAATGTTTTTATGACTCAGGCAAAACCGCTTCCTGTTGTTCCCGACAACATTTCCGCGTCGGTTTTTCTTTTATTGATGGCGGTGTTTTTCATGCTGTCGATAGGAGCGCGCCGCTCACCGATGCAAGCAAATTAAGAGCAATCATTGTATAGGAGGGTTTCCATTCGGGGAACTTGCTTTCATTCTGAATCCTTCGTTGACACCGTGCTTTTTCGCTATTTTCCGATAGATTTTCTCAATATCCATTTAGTATTATGCGCCTCCTAAATTAACAGATATACCGTATATCTATGCGCGTTTCTTGATGATACTGCGGATATACAATAATGTCAATATATATCTATCAGGAGGTTTATATGGCTATTAAAAGTGTATCCATCCGAATGGAAGAAGAAATGTTGAATAAGTTGGGTTTTGTTGCTGACTATGAGGGTCGTTCTTTGAACAGTCATATTTTGGTACTGGTTCGCAAGAGTATAAAGGAACATGAAAACCAGTTTGGTATTATTCAGGGAACGATTGATCCGAGCGAGAATGTGAAACCGCCAAGAAAAGAAAAACTTAATTAAACTAACGAATTTAAAAACATTTTATTGATATTAAAAATTATGAGCAGGGGAAACCCCCGACGAGGGTTTCCCCACGTGAAAATAGTCCACCGGACTGTTTTCACTCCCCTTCCTGCGTTCTTTCAACTCTAAAAATTTCGTTCTTTGTGAAGAACGACCAAGGCGTTGCCTTTGGAATCCATAAGCTTTTGAAAAAAGCTTAAACAAAACTTTCCCTACTCTATCAATGCCACAAAATCCGCAATATCAATAAAAACCGTCTCCTTATAATAATCGGCTGTGCTTCCGTTTTTGATTATAACATCAATATCGACGTACAGTCTTTTTCCCTTTATAAGGTCAAGCTGCGTTGAGGTAACAACCGTTCCGCCTCCCGCAGGATTTTTGCGCCCGATATTCGCCGACACCCTTAAAGCTGTTGCACTCGGAACAATTCCGCCTATCGAAAAAGGCTCTGTAATATCGCCCTGAAGACGGACATATTCACTGCCGTTATGCCTCCACAGCCATCCGCCCCATAATTTATTTTTGACAAAGGGTATACCCGCGCCTGTAGAAAGCACAACAGGCAGGTCATTGTCATCCATATAATAATAGGTTACAATAATGTCGTTTCCGATAGAAACGGCGGCACTGTCCTTTGCGGCTGCGTCACCTCCCAAAAACGAGGTATATATTTCGTTCCACCGTTCAGCAGGTACAGCAGGATTATCAAAAACAAAGCCTCTTTTAAGGCCGAAATCAAGATAATGCTGTATCCAGTAATCAGTGCTGTCACCGTATTTATTTCCATAATTGAAATTGACCCGAACGGTTGTATCTCTTATCATTTTTTCAAGATAATCGGAGGATATCTCCGCTGTATCATTGTAAACTGCATCGCCCAGTGCGATTATTGTAACCGTATAGCTTCCCAAAGGAAGGTCAAGTGCATAAATATCCACCGAAAGTTCATTGGTTACAGCCTTTTCAAAGGTGTGCACGGTATTTCCTGTGCTGTCCTTGATTTCAATGATATATCCTGTCGCGTGGTCAAGCGCATCCCACGAAAATAACCCATGCTCAATCCGGCGGTTGGCGATATTCCCCAAATTGTGCTTAGGCTCTGTGTGGTTTATAAAGGATATTGCAGATGCCTGTATCTCGCGGTCATCGGACACCGCCTGCACAGAAATAATATAATCACCCGGATTTAATGAAAAATCATAAAAATTATTCGTAACCGTCACAGGTGCATTCATTCCGACGGTTACCGTATATCGGTCGGCATTGCTTACGCTGTTCCATTTAAGCCGGGAGCCGCTATAATTAATACCTGTGGGAGCCGCAAGCTTTGTAACCGTATACGAAAGAGAAACCGAATCGGAATTATTGTATTTTGAATCCCCCAAAGCATACAAAATAACCGAATAACTGCCCGGAGCGAGGTTAAGCCTTGTTATATCAAGCTCAGGCGCGGCTTTATTTTCAATGTTTGTATTGTGTATGCCTACACTGTCAGACATAATGTTAACAACATATCCCGACGCATTGGCAAGCGCGTTCCATTTCAGTATTCCAAGATTAATGGCGGCGTTTTGAATTTTCCCCAAATCAATCTTAGAAACAGCAAGCGAGGTCTTTATATAAACAAGACTCTCTTTTGGCGAATCACTGTAATAGTCGTTTCCGACTGCAAAAATTTCAACCGTATATGAGCCGTCATTGAGTCCTATTTCAGAAAGGTCGGCAAAATTTTCGCCGGAATCCTCGGTAATTTCTTTAACAATCCCATTGTTTTGTGTTATAATAATTCTATATCCGCTTGCATTTTCAAGCTTCCTCCATACAAGACGGTCATTGATTATCGAAACATCGCCAATCCGTCCGAGCGGCTTTTTTTCAACAACAATATCTGTCACGCTTTTATCGGAATCGCAAATTTCATTGCTGTCTGAAAAAGCCTGAACCGATATTTTATATTTACCGGGCTTAATTTGCTTCAGATTATATTCAGTCTCTTTTGTTTCTGTTTTTGGAACATCTCCCTCAACCGTATATCTGTCGGCATCAGACACCTTGCTCCAGCTTATAACCGTTCCGTTGAGCTTTACGTCAGATGGAGCGTTAAGCTTAGTTGCAGACACCTTTTCCGAAATCGGAGAATCCATTATATGAAAACGGTCGCCGCGTGCTTTAATTTGAAATTCACAGTCCGATTTAACACTTAAAAGATCGTATTGCGTGATATCCCTTGATATATGTGCCAGATATTCACCGTTGCAATACAGCTCGTATCCGCTGTTTTGGTCAATGTTATTCCAGATTAGTTTGGTTTTGGTAATGCGAAGCGCCGGTGTTTCAAGACGTGAGATGGTTATCTCATTTGACCAGTCTGAATCACGGTAATTGACATTATCTCCCAGAGCCTTTATCCGAATGGCGTAGCTTTTAGATTCTTCAAGACCGTTTAAGCTGAAAAATTCATTATCGGTTTCGTCCTCTGAGTTACCAAAAGACACCTTATATTTCAGCGCGTTCTCAATTTGATTCCATGAAACCATCTCGTTTTCGACAGTTATATCATCAGGTGCGTCAAGAACAGCTTCCTTTAATTTGTTCGAGACTGTGCCCGACCATACAGCGTATATTATTCCCGCCGCGGCAAATAAAGAAATTACGGGAATTATAATACGCATTGTTTTTGTTTTATTGAAAAAAGCATTCCGCTTCAAAATATCACTTCCTTTTGTAATAATATCCCCGATAATAAAAAACTTATTACCATTTTCCTATTGCAAATCGTTTTTTTTTAATGTATACTTTAAAAGAATTAGTACGGAGCTTGAACTAAATATTTTCAGGCTGTTTTAATGGAGATGTCAAATTGAAAATCAGAATTTTTCAAAAGGGCTTCAATTTCTCCCAGGACGGGCAGGGCAATCGGCTTGTCTATCACTTGCAGGGATGTAATATGCGCTGTCCGTGGTGTGCAAATCCCGAGGGCATTTCGGCCATGGAAAACGGCAATTTTTCGAGTCAGGATTATGAAACTGACGATATTGTAAACGAGACAGTTAAAAGCTCTCCCATGTTCTTCGGCGGCGGAGGCATAACTCTTACAGGCGGCGAGCCTACAATGCAATTTGACGCAGTTCGTGAGCTTTTTACAAAGCTTAAGGACAAAAAAATACATACCGCGCTTGAAACAAACGGTACACATCCACGGCTTCCCGGGCTGTTTTCGATTATTGACCAGCTTATTATGGATTTCAAGCACTATGATAATACCGCTCATAAAAAATTTACCAAAATCACAAACCAAACAACAAAGGCGAATATTCTTGCGGCAAAGGAAGCAAAAAAGCCTCTTTTACTTCGAATCCCGTTAATAAACAGCTTTAACGCGGGAATTGACGATATATCCGGATTTAAAGAGTTTTTGACGCAAGCAAATTTTCCGGGACTTTCGGTCGAGCTTTTAACATATCATGAGTTCGGGAAGGACAAATGGCAAAAATGCGGCATGGAATATACCGTGAAGGACGGATATGTTTCCGCCGGGCGGCTCAAGGAATTTGAAAAGGCTCTTTCGGAGTCAGGCATAAAGCTTATAAAAACATAATTAATCTTTAAAAGGAGCGATATAATTTGAATATCAAAAGCTGTTACACTCCCGAAAAAATAACACAAAAGGCAAAAGAGCTTTTTGTCGAGGAACGGGCAAAAATGCGGCTTGACGGCTGGTTTCATATACAGGAAATAAAACGCAGCTGCGACAGTCTCTACGCGAGTGACCATATTGAGCTTCGTGCCGCTAAAACCCTTCGGGAGATAGCAAGGAAGCTTCCTGTTTCACTTAGCTCAAAGGCAGTTTTTGCCGGAACACAGGACGACGCGTTCGCAAGAAGCTATGCGCTTATTAATCCTGCATTTACCGTTGAATCGTTCACGGGCTACTGTGACCCGACAGCCGTTTTTAACGACATCGAGCCGGGTGAGGGAATCACTTCCGAAAAAATCGAGGAAATTCGTAATTACAACAAGCAAACAGCTTATGTAAAGGAGCTTTCTTCCGTTTACGAAAAGGTCGGGGAGCACACCTCCGAGGTTATATTTTTTGTAGAACAGGTAACCGGTCACCTTATTCCCGACATAAAACCGATTATAAAGCACGGTACGCTTGCCGTTATCGCAGAGCTTACCAAAAAGGAATCAGCTGAAACAGACTCCGAAAAAAAGGTCAATTTTGAAGCTATGCGCATTTCTCTTGAAGCCGCTGAAATACTTGCCGCACGTTATGCCGCTTTGGCAAGAGAACAAGCGGCGAACGCAGACACTGAAAGAAAAATCGAGCTTGATCTGCTTGCCGATACGCTTAACAAGGTTCCGGCATATG
>JGI994J12354_10005740_pt1 | contig 10594 bp, 9 predicted proteins | sample IntmicLarv3ML3BL_FD_12354 | JGI IMG/M metagenome (IMG submission 12354)
GTTATATCCGCCCACCCCAATGTATTCCTCAATCGATTCGGCATTGATTTGCCCGCAATGCTCGAGCGCAATTCGGGTTTGTTGTTTATAAAAGGGGATTTGATTTTGGTTTTGGTATATTTTCCCCTCTTCTTTGTAAACGAGACGTTCTATCACTTCGTCGTTTAAGATTGTTTTCTCAAGGATTTCTTCGCAATCATCTACATTTACCTTAAGATAGAGGATTCCAATGGGATCAATACGAAGAAGAGGACCCATTTCACAAAAGCCATGACAGCCACTTTTGTTGAGCCCGATGCTTTGATCATGAGGTTCTTCCTCAATTCTAAGTTCGCAGTAGATTCCTTTTTCTTCCATTAATTCTTTTAAGCGGTTGAAGATTTCAAAAGAACCACCAGCAACACAACCAGTTCCACCACAAATCAAAATTTGTTTTGCTTGTGCGGCCAAAGAGGCTGCATATTTTGTACGTTTTTGTTCTAACTCGTTACGTGATTTAAGCTTCATTTGTGTGCGCCTCCTTTAATGTGTGAATCAATTCTTTTGCAGACTCTGGAGTCATAGCAGGATACACGCCATCGTTTACAGTACAGACCGGAGCCAGACCACAGGCGCCAAGACAGGCTACGGTTTCAAGCGTAAATAACATGTCTTTCGTGGTCGTTTGCTTATCGACAAGTCCTAATTCTTCACGAAAGGCTTTTAAAATTCCTTGTGATTTACGCACATGACAGGCAGTACCGTCACAAACGCGAATAACGTATTTTCCTTTTGGTTCCAGAGAAAAATTCTCATAAAATGTTGCGACACCATAGACTTTTGCAACACTTATATCTAGCTTATCTGCTAAATATTCCAAAATCTCCTGCGGAAGATAGCGATATTCCTTCTGGACATCTTGCATAATTGCAATCAAATGTTTGGCGTCGGGTGGATAGGTAGACAAAATGGAATCTACTTTTTCCAAATTAAAATTGTTTTGCATAAATAATCCCTCCATTAAAGTATAATTGATAACAGTGATAATATTTTAACATAGTATGGACAAAATGGGAATAATAATTGTGAAAATTGACAATGTTCTCATTCAAGAATATAATATCTAATAGTAATATTTAATAATAATCGTTAGAAAGGGGTCCGAAATTGAGAGTTATTGCAGGTACAGCAAAGAGAATACAACTACAAACAATAGAAGGATTGGACACAAGGCCGACAACGGATCGTATAAAAGAAACGCTCTTTAATATCATAGCACCTGATATTTTTGGAAGTTGTTTTTTGGATTTGTTTAGTGGAAGTGGGGCAATTGGAATCGAGGCACTTAGCAGGGGTGCAAAAGCAGTGACCTTTGTGGAGCAAAATGCCAAAGCAATATCGTGTATAGAAGCAAACCTTAAGAAGACGCATTTAGAAGAGGCGGCAGAGGTGCTACATACAGACGTGTTACATGCTATACGAAATTTAAGCAAGCATGAAAAATTTGATTATATATATATGGATCCGCCGTATCATCAGTTGCTTGAAAAAGCGGCACTAGAAGAAATAGCGTGTGCTGATATTTTAAAAGATACGGGCGTCCTTGTGATAGAAGCGGGGAAAGGCACGGATTTTTCCTACTTAGAGGAGCTTGGATACTTACTTGTAAAAACAAAGGTGTATAAGACGAATATGCATGCATTTATCAGCAAGAGAGGAAAGGAAGAAATATGTTAAGAGCTGTTTACCCAGGAAGTTTTGACCCTGTTACTTTTGGGCATTTAGATATTATAAAAAGGTCTTTTGAAATGGTGGATGAATTAATCATCGGAGTGTTAGATAATAAAGTGAAAATGCCGTTGTTTTCTGTAGAAGAACGTGTTAAAATACTAACTGAAGTAACAAAAGATATAGGGGAAATATCGGTTGTTTCATTTGATGGATTGTTGGTCGATTTTGCAGAGGCAGTAGATGCAAAAGTAATTATTCGTGGATTGCGAGCAATTACAGACTTTGAATATGAGTTTCAGATGTCGCAGACAAACCGAAAGTTAAGTTCGAAATTGGAGACGATTTTTCTAACTACGGCACTGGATTATTCTTACTTAAGTTCAAGTACAGTAAAGGAAGTGGCGGCTTTTGGCGGTGACATCACGAAATTTGTGCCATCGATTGTAATAGAGAAGATGAAGGACAGACAAGATAATTGAAAAGGAGAGTGTAAATTATGAGTAGTCGTATCGAACAAATCATTGAAGAGATTGAAGAATACATTGATTCATGTAAATTTCAACCACTATCTTCAACGAAAATCACTGTAAACAAGGATCAAATGGATGAATTGTTACGTGAGTTGAGAATGAAGACTCCAGACGAGATTAAACGTTATCAAAAGATTATTGCAAATAAAGATGCTATTATTGCAGATGCACAGGCAAAGGCAGATAGTATGATTGAAGCAGCGCAAGTGCACACCAATGAGTTAGTTAGCGAGCATGAGATTATGCAACAAGCATATTCACAAGCGAATGAAGTGGTGACCGCGGCTACCGCACAATCACAACAAATATTGGACAACGCAGCGAATGATGCAAACGATATTCGCATTGGTGCTATGCAATATACAGAAGACTTGTTGGCGAATGCAGAGAGCATTATTGGTCATACATTAGATAGTTATACTTCCAAATATGACAGCTTAGTGAGTTCCTTGCAAGAATGTTATAACACTGTGAAGAATAACAGAGCAGAACTTGTGGTACCAGAGCAGTCTGCACGTGCATTGCAAGCGCAGTACGGGGGAGAGGCGCAAGAAGAGGAAGAAGCGTAGGACGACCTGCCGCAGGCGAGAGAGCAACGCGTTCGCTTGCGAACTCTATTGTGCTTTGCGGATAGGTTGATAAAATTTAAGTAAGCATACGAGAGTATAATCTATGTAGGTTATACTCTCTTGTTCATTCAAATACTTGCGAAAGAGAGGAAAGAAGATGTCTGTTTTAGCAAATTGTGAACCAAAGGAAGTATTTCGATTTTTTGAGGAAATAGCAGCAATTCCAAGAGCGTCCTTTCATACAAAGGCAATCAGTGATTATTGTGTAAGGTTTGCGAAAGATCGAGAACTAGAAGTGGTTCAAGATAAGGTAAATAATGTCATTATTAAGAAAGCGGGTACAAAGGGATATGAAGACTTAGCCCCCGTTATCTTGCAAGGGCATTTGGATATGGTTTGTGAGAAAACGCTAGACTCCAAACATGATTTTGACAAAGACGGACTTGACTTATTTATAGAAGAGGGATTTGTCAAAGCGAAGGATACGACACTTGGTGCAGATAATGGCATTGCAATCGCCTATGCACTTGCGATTTTGGATAGTGATACGATTGTGCATCCACCACTAGAGGTATTGTTTACCATTGATGAAGAAACGGGCATGGGTGGAGCAAGCGCAGTAGATTTATCGCTTCTAAAAGGTGAACTTTTCATAAACATGGACTCAGATGAAGAAGGCGTTATCACCGCGGGGTGTGCGGGTGGTTTCAGAGCTTCGATGTGTTTGCCAATTGAAAGAGAGGACAAGCACGGGACATTCTTAGAGATCAGTCTGCAAGGTCTACGAGGTGGTCATTCTGGTATCGAGATTCACGAGCAACGAGGGAATGCGAATAAACTATTGGCTCGTTTGCTAAATCACATGCATCTTCACACAGATATTCGACTGGTTTCCTTTGAAGGCGGAACGAAGGATAATGTGATTACGCCGGCAGCGACTATGTCTATTTTGGTGCAAGACCTTGTTAAGTCAAGAGAGCAGATACAACAGCTACAAGAGGTGTGGAAAGCAGAATTTGCAGAAGCAGAGCCAACCTTGCAACTGCTGATAAATGAAACGAACGAAAGTAGAAAGGTCTTGAGCAAAGAATCCTCTGACAAGGTGATTTACCTTTTACACGCTACACCAAATGGCGTACAATCGATGATGCGTTCTTTCAAAGAACTTGTGGAAACTTCACTAAACTTAGGTGTTGTATCTTTAGAAGAAGAGGCGTTACACCTTACATTTTCGGCGCGCAGTGCATTGAAAAGCAAGTTAGAACTTATGCAAGAAACACTTGAAACGTGGGCGTTGCATGTTGGCGCAAAGATGCATGTATCCGGTGCATATCCAGCCTGGACCTATAAGAGTACGTCCAGATTACGAGAGGTTGCCAAGAAATCTTATGAAAATCTGTATCATAAAGAACCAATCATTACAACGATACATGCAGGTTTAGAGTGTGGGATACTACTAGATAAGCGCCCAGAGCTAGATTGTATTTCTTTTGGCCCGAATATGTACGATATACATTCTGTACAGGAGCGATTAGACATCGAATCTACGAAACGTACGTGGTTATTTTTGATAGAATTGCTAGCAAATTGCAAGGAAATGTCAGTGTAACATATGGTACAGCGTGCGTGCACATTGGAAAGCTACTTGACGCAAAGAGTCTGCTTACATACTCGCGTATGCAGTGACAGCATAGATAAGCATGGAGGAACTATGGAACTACCTTTGGAATTTGAAGAAAAGATGAAGCTGCTCTTAGGGGAAGAGTATCCGGCATATCTTGACTGTTATCAAGAGCCGCGATTATATGGCTTGCGTGTAAATACAGCGAAAATTAGTGTGTCTGACTTTGTGAAAATTTGTCCATTTGAGATTTGGCGGATTCCATGGATTGAAAATGGGTTTTATTATGATGGAGAAACAATGAGTCCGGCAAAACATCCGTACTATTTCGCGGGCTTGTATTATTTGCAAGAGCCAAGTGCGATGACACCAGCAAGTAGACTGCCGATATTTGAAAATGAAAAAGTGCTTGATTTGTGTGCAGCACCAGGCGGCAAGGCGACGCAGTTGGGGGCAGAGTTAAACAATACCGGTGTGTTAGTGGCGAATGACATTAGCAACTCTAGGGCAAAAGGGCTGTTGAAGAACATCGAGTTGTTTGGGCTTGGAAATGCCTTGGTGTTGAGCGAAGAGCCTAAGAAGTTGGCACAGTATTTTTTTGAATATTTTGATAAGATTTTGATTGATGCCCCTTGCTCCGGCGAGGGGATGTTTCGCAAAGATAAGAAGATGATGCAAGAGTGGAAGCAACGCGGCCCTGCGTATTTTGCGAAGGTACAAAGGGAAATCTTATTAGAGGCGGCCAAGATGTTAAAGCCAGGCGGTTTGCTTCTTTATTCGACCTGTACCTTTGATATGAGCGAAAATGAAGAGGCGATTGCATTCTTACTTCAAAATTTTCAGGAATTTGAAATTTGTCAGATGAAGGAGCATCCAGACTTTGCAAATGGAATTGTAAACGCTACAAAAGAGCAAGGGGAAGAATTTGCAAAAACGATACGACTATGGCCACATCGTATAAAAGGCGAGGGACATTATCTTGCATTGCTGCGAAAACAAGCGTGTTCGCCCTCGAGTCGTGTAGACAAATTTCGTTATAAAGAGGTAGCTTTGCCAGAGGAATGCATGAATTTTCTACAGGATATTTCACTTCCATTTGAGAGAGCGCGCATGGAAGTGATAGGTGAGAAAGTGTATTATATGCCGCTTGATATACCGAAGATACAGGGGCTTCGTTTCCTTAGAACGGGCTTGTTACTTGGCGAGTTGAAGAAGAAACGCTTCGAACCAAGCCAAGCGCTTGCCATGCATCTAAAGCTAGAAGAATATAAACATACGATTGATTTTTCTATTTCCGATGAACGTGTTATTCGCTATTTGAAAGGGGAAACCATTGTGTTAGAAGAAGGGGAAGGTCACGGCGGCTGGAACCTCATAGGGGTAGAGGGCTTCCCACTTGGCTGGGGGAAATGTATAAGTGGTATGCTAAAGAATAAGTATACAAAGGGATGGAGATGGGAATGAATACAGAATTTTTGCCGATTTCAAGAAAAGATATGCAGGAGCGAGGCTGGGAAACACTAGATTTTGTATATATTTGTGGGGATGCTTACGTAGATCATCCTTCCTTTGGGTGTGCCATTATTACGCGAACTTTGGAAGCGCATGGCTATAAAGTAGGTATTATTGCGCAGCCTGATTGGAAGAAGCAAAGCAGTGTGACGGTGCTTGGCGAGCCTAGGCTAGGGTTCTTAGTATCCAGCGGAAATATGGATTCTATGGTGAATCATTATTCAGTATCTAAGAAAAAGAGAAAAAGTGATGCGTATACGCCGGGTGGTGTGACAGGCAAGCGCCCAGATTATGCGGCGGTGGTATATTGTAACCTGATTCGTCAAACGTATAAAAAGACACCGATTATCTTAGGTGGCATCGAAGCGAGTTTAAGGCGCATGGCGCATTATGATTATTGGTCGGATAAATTAAAGCGTTCCATACTGTTAGATGCGGGTGCAGACTTAGTTTCGTATGGCATGGGAGAGCGTTCGATTGTAGAAATTGCAGAGGCATTACAAAGTGGTATGCAAGTAAAAGATATTACATTTATTGAAGGAACCGCCTATAAAACAAAGGATTTAGATAGCGTATATGATGCAGTGGTACTAGAAAGTTTTGATGAATTAGTCGCGGATAAACGCAATTATGCGAAAAGTTTCTATACACAATATTGCAACACAGACGCCTACGCTGGGAAACGCTTGGTGGAGCCGTATTCTAAGCATTTATATGTGGTACAGAATCCACCATCTAAGCCACTGACACAATCGGAAATGGATAGAACGTATAGTTATCCTTATGTAAGAACCTATCACCCCTCTTATGAAGAAGCCGGCGGCATTCCGGCAATCGAAGAAGTGCAGTATAGTCTTATTAGCAACCGTGGGTGTTTTGGTGGTTGTAACTTCTGTGCGCTTACCTTTCATCAAGGGCGTATCATGCAGACACGTAGTCATGAGTCGTTGGTGGCAGAAGCGAACCAATTCATCTGGGATTCTAATTTCAAAGGGTATATTCATGATGTAGGCGGACCGACAGCGAATTTTCGACAGCCTTCTTGTGAAAAACAAATTGGTAAAGGGGTCTGTAAAGAAAAGCAATGCTTGTTTCCAAAGCCATGTAATAATTTGAAAGTAGACCACAAGGATTATCTGGGATTGTTGAGAAAATTAAGAGACTTGCCAAATGTCAAGAAAGTGTTTATTCGCTCTGGCATTCGTTTTGACTATTTGATAGCGGATAAAGAGGAAACATTTTTCAAGGAATTGTGCAAATATCATATTAGCGGTCAATTAAAAGTGGCGCCAGAGCATGTGTCTGACCGGGTGCTGTCTTATATGGGGAAACCTGAAAATAGCATTTATCAGAAATTCTCTAAGCGATATAGAGAAATCAATGAGCAAATACAAAAGAAACAGTTCCTCGTGCCTTATTTGATGTCTTCGCATCCAGGTTCTTCGCTAAAAGAAGCAGTGGAGCTCGCGGAATATTTGCGTGAATTAGGCTATATGCCAGAGCAGGTTCAAGATTTCTATCCTACACCGTCTACCATATCGACTTGTATGTATTACACGCAGTTAGACCCACGGACGATGAAGCCTGTATATGTGCCGAAGAATCCGCATGAAAAGGCGATGCAGCGTGCTTTGATTCAGTATCGCAATCCAAAGAATTATGCGCTAGTTAAAGAGGCTTTGTTAAAGGCGAAGAGACAGGACTTAATTGGGTATCAAAAGGAGTGTTTGATTCGCCCAGATAAAACATATCAGAAAAAGACTACAAGTAAACAAGAAATCAAACCAAGAAAAAGAAAAACACTTCGCAATATTCATAAAAAGCGGAAATGATGTATCATACAGTGATAGGATAATCCAAACTTTAAAAACACAAGGAGAACTTGCATGCGTCAAATAAAAATTTCAGAAAATGAGGCTGGACAACGGTTCGATAAATTGCTGTTAAAGTATTTGAATAAATCTTCAAAGGGATTTGTTTATAAGATGCTGCGCAAAAAAAACATTACGTTAAACGGGAAGAAAGCATCTGGAAATGAGCAACTACAGGCTGGAGATGAAGTTAAGTTATTTCTCTGTGAAGAAACAATTGCAAAATTTTCGCAGGCAGCAACTTACCAAAGCCAATATGATATTGATGTCGTTTATGAAGATAAGGACATATTGGTATTGAATAAGGCAGTTGGTGTCCTCTCACAAAAGGCGCAGAAAGAGGATGTTTCTATGAATGAGATGGCGATTGCCTATTTGCTTGATACGAATCAAATTACGCAGGAGAGTTTACGTAGTTTTCGCCCATCTATCTGTAATCGATTAGATAGAAATACCAGTGGGCTCATTGTCATTGGAAAGACTTTAAAAGGTACACAAGAAATGTCTAAGTTATTTAAGGAAAGGACTTTGCATAAGTATTATCTATGTGTCGTAAAAGGGCGTATAGCAAAAGAGAGACGTATACAGGGGTATTTATCGAAAACCACAGAGAACCGTGTTGCGATTTATCCGGATGAACGAAAGGGGAGCAGTTTTATTGAAACGCAGTATGCGCCATTGTTCACAGGAGAGGAGTATACGGTTTTAAGCGTTCATTTGATTACCGGGAAAACACATCAAATACGTGCGCATTTGGCATCAGAGGGTTTTCCGATTATCGGAGACTATAAGTATGGGGATGCAAAGGTCAATGCATATTTTAAGGAAACATATGGTTTGCGTTCACAGTGCTTACACGCATATTGTTTGCAGATTCCGGGTAAAGAAGAGTTAAAGGCAGTCCCGCCACAGATATTTCAAACGATTATAGGAGATGTGACAAATGGCAACATGGAATTCCAGAGGGCTTCGCGGCTCCACACTCGAAGAGTTTATCAACCAGACAAACGAACATTATAAAGACAAGAAATTAGCTTTGATTCAAAAGGTTCCAACGCCAATTACGCCTGTAAGGATTGATAAAGAGCATAGACATATTACCTTGGCGTATTTTGAGCAAAAGAGTACGGTGGATTTTATCGGCGCAGTACAGGGGGTTCCGGTATGTTTTGATGCAAAGGAATGCGCAACGGACACTTTTCCGCTACAAAATATTCATGAGCATCAAGTGCAGTTTATGGAAGCATTTGAAATACAAGAAGGCGTTGCATTTTTCTTAATTTATTTTAGTCATTTGGATAAACTTTACTATATGCGCTATGTGGAGCTTATAGAGTTTTGGAAACGAGCCGAAGACGGAGGGCGTAAAAGTATTCGTATGGAAGAGTTAGATGCAGGATTTTTCATGGAGCTTCAGCGGGGCTTCTTCTTGCCTTACTTAGATATGATACAAAAGGACTTAAACTTAAGAGATTAAAGGAATCGGGAGATGTATGAAAAAGTTAGTATTATTANANGAATCGGGGGATATATGAAAAAGTTAGCATTATCAGATGAAATATTAATGTCAATTGAAAAGCCAGCACGCTATNTGGGAAATGAAATCAATGTGATATACAAAGACAAGCAGGAAGTGGAGATTCGTTTTGCCATGTGCTTTCCAGATGTATATGANATNGGAATGTCGCATCTNGGGATACAGATATTATATGATATGTTTAATCGTCGAGAGGATGTGTGGTGTGAGCGTGTATATTCTCCGTGGATTGACTTAGATAAGATTATGAGGGAACAAGCAATTCCACTTTTTGCACTTGAATCACAAGAGCCGCTTAAAGATTTTGATTTTCTTGGCATTACACTACAATTTGAAATGTGCTATACCAATGTGTTGCAAGTAATTGATTTAGCACAGATTCCCTTGCTAGCGAAGGAGCGTACAGAATCAGACCCTATCGTGATTGGTGGTGGACCTTGCGTGTATAATCCAGAGCCGATTGCTGACTTCTTTGACTTGTTTTATATCGGGGAAGGGGAAGTGGTTTATGCGCAGCTTTTTGATGCATATCAAGAAAATAAACGGCAAAATGGAAGTCGGATCGCATTTTTAGAAAAGGCCGCCGAAATAGAGGGCATCTATGTCCCTCGTTTTTATGAGGTTGCGTATAAAGAAGACGGTACGATTCAGAGTTTTACGCCAAACAATGAACATGCGAAACCAATTATCAGAAAGCAACTGGTGGAGGAAATTTCGGAAACATATTATCCTGAGAAACCGATTGTGCCATTTATCAAGGTGACACAAGATAGAGTTGTGCTAGAGATTCAAAGGGGCTGTATACGGGGATGTCGTTTCTGTCAGGCAGGCATGTTGTATCGCCCTACGCGTGAAAGAAGTTTGGAGACTTTGAAAGAATATGCTTGTAAAATGCTGGAAAGTACGGGGCAAGAGGAAATCTCTTTAAGCTCTCTTAGTTCGAGCGATTATTCGAATTTGCAAGAATTAATCTTTTTCTTAATCGAGGAGTTTAAGGAGAAAAATATTAACATCTCGTTGCCATCGCTGCGTATTGACGCATTTTCTTTAGATGTTATGAGTAAAGTACAAGATGTGAAGAAGAGTAGCCTAACATTTGCCCCAGAAGCAGGTTCGCAGCGCCTAAGAGATGTGATTAATAAAGGGCTAACCGAAGAAATGATTCTAGAAGGAGCGGGGAAGGCCTTTGACGGCGGCTGGACGAAAGTGAAGCTATACTTTATGTTAGGATTGCCGACAGAAGA
>JGI994J12354_10005741_pt1 | contig 10594 bp, 10 predicted proteins | sample IntmicLarv3ML3BL_FD_12354 | JGI IMG/M metagenome (IMG submission 12354)
AGTAGTGTTTGAGACGTTGTCACATAATGGAACAGAAGTGACAAAACATGCAGACATTAATGATGTAGCACAAACAGTAGTTGTAAAAGGAGAGCCATCAATCGCAACAACAGCGAAGAATACAGCTGATGGTACAAGTATCGTTCCAGTAGGAAGTAATGTATCGATTACTGATACAGTTACTTATAAGAATTTAGATACAACGAAGACATATGTAATAAGTGGAATCTTGATGGATAAAACTTCAAATCAACCATTGAAGGTTGGGGGAGTGGAAATAACGGCTACAAAGACCTTCACTCCACAAACAGCAAATGGCAGTGTAGAGTTAGAGTTCACACTTGATAGCACCTTGTTACATGGAACCAGTGTAGTAGTGTTTGAGACGTTGTTACATAATGAAACAGAAGTTACAAAACATGCGGATATTAATGATCAAGGACAAACAGTGTTAGTTAAAGGCGAACCTGGTATCAAAACTAGCGCTAGAAATGAATATGATCGTACTCAAGTGGTTAGACCGAATAGTTTAGTAACAATTATTGATTCAGTTACTTATAGCAATTTGGATGTTGGTAAGACTTATAAGATTGATGGAATCATAATGGTTAAAGGAACTGAGTTACCATTACTAATTGGTGGTAATACTGTCGTTGCTTCAACTACTTTCACTCCGGATACACCAAACGGCACTATTAATCTACCATTTACGTTTAATGCTTTCGACTTAGCTGGAGAAACTCTAGTGGTATTTGAAACCCTATCACATAATGGTGTGGATGTTGTGGTGCATGCAGATATCAATGATGCTGACCAAACAATTGAAATTGGGGCAAAACCTGGAATTGGGACGACTGCTACGAATGCATCTAATGGTGCTAAGACATTTGGCGCTCAAAAAGATATAGTAATTGTAGACTTGTTAAAATATACTAATTTGGACACGAATTTGAAATATACGGTCGTTGGTATCTTGATGGATAAAGATTTGAACGCTCCATTACTGGTTGATGGCAACCAAGTAACTGAGATAGTTGAATTCACTCCAAGTAGTTCTTCAGGCAGTATTGAATTAACATTCGAATTAGATGCCACAGATTTGGCTGGGAAAACAATTGTCGTATTTGAGGAAATATTTGTCGACAGTATTATGGTTGCTGTTCATACTGATATTAACAATGAAAGCCAAACTGTTAGAGTTAGAAATACCCCACGTACTGGAGTAGAAGATTACCAAATGTTGTGGATGAGCATTATTGCAATATCATCTGTATCAATGCTTGGCGTCGCTCTTCCACGCCGTAAAAGAAAAACAGCATACTAAAAATTCAAAGTTTTAGGATACAAGTGTTGGTGCTAGCCGCCAGCACTTTTTATTTCACAAATCCCATTAGCGATTAATTGGATTGGATAGCGAAAATTTGGTATAATAATCCTGTATGAAATTTGGTGATAACGATGAAAAAAAGTGAAGTAGTTTATATTATATTATTAGTTGCATTAGATCAAGTAACAAAATTTGCTATCGAATCAAAACTAGCCTTATTTGAATCAATAGAAATAATCAAGGGCTTTTTCTCGATAACTCATGTGACTAATACTGGAGCTGGTTGGAGTATACTAGAAGGACAAATGTATTTCTTCTATTTTATGACAGCAGTTGCCTTGGTAGTTATGACGTATTTTTTAATTAAAGCGGATAAGCATGATTACTTGTTGCGGCTAGCGTTGGTGTTAATTATTGCTGGTGCTCTAGGTAATTTTATTGATAGACTTATGTTCCAGCATGTTAGGGATTTTTTGGATTTCAATATCTTCGGCTATGATTTTCCAGTTTTTAATGTTGCTGATAGTGAACTAACTATTGGGGTTGCTTTGATGGCGTTTGACATTTTGTTTGTTAAGGAGCAAAACCATGGAAAAGTATAAGTGGATTGCAACAATTGATGATGTTGCTACAAGATTAGACAAGTATGCATTTGAACAAACTGATGATATTTCTCGCAGTAGAATTCAACAACTGATTAATACTGAACGGATTTTAGTGAATGGCAAAAAAAGTAAAAGTAATTATCGCCTTTCTGAAAACGACATTGTAGAATGCACTATTCCCGAAGAAGTGGAATATGAAGTTGTGCCTGTAAAGATGGATTTAGATATTGTTTATGAAGATAGCGATATCATCGTAATTAATAAACCCAAAGGAATTGTAGTACATCCAGGAGCTGGTACCAAGGATGTAACCTTAGTTCATGGACTAATGTATCATTGCAAGGACTTAAGTGGCATTAATGGTGTATTACGCCCTGGGATAGTTCATCGCATTGATAAGGATACAACGGGGCTACTAATGGTTGCGAAAAATGATATAGCTCATCAATCGTTGTCAAAACAACTGGTAGATAAAACCCTATCAAGAAAATATGTGGCGCTAGTTCATGGAGTGATTCCACATGACCATGGGGTAATTGATGCTCCAATTGGTAGAGATACAAATGATCGCCAGAAAATGAGAGTTACTGACAAAAATGCGAAAAATGCAGTAACAGAATTCTATGTTAAGGAAAGGTTTGATGGGTTTACTTTAGTGGAATGCCGCTTGCAAACTGGACGAACTCACCAAATAAGAGTTCATATGCAATACATTAAGCATCCGGTTGTTGGCGATGCCAAGTATTCCTATCGCAAACCATATAGTGGAAATGGCCAATTGTTACACGCTTACGAATTGAGTTTTATTCATCCTCGGACTAATGAGATGATGACCTTGCAAGCTCCGTTACCAGTTGAGTTTGACGAAGTGATAAAAGATGTGACAAGAAAGGAAATGGCAAGATGACATACGATCAAAAAGATATTTGGGTGATGCAACTGGCTACATTTTTGGTGACTAGATATAGTTATCAGATTATTTCCGTTCAACAAACAAATGATGAACTTTGGTTAGCGAACCCTGACCATAAAAACTATCTTTCAATTAGAATAACGAAACAAGATATTGATGACAACTATTTTGATAAGCAAAGAGTCAAACAAATTCATAGTGCGATAACAAGGACATTCAAAAAAGAGGGTAAGTGCTTAGAGTTTTATATGAATGAAAAAGAAGAGGTTGAAAATGATGATAATGGGATGCAAGTAACTATTCATCCAAATTGGCAAGGTAACGAGCATCTTCAATCCATATACCCTGGTATTGATAAGGCTTGTCATGATGTTGCTAATCCAGATGAAGAGTATGCTGTGCTTTCAACTTCGATATTTGCATTTCAGCAACAAGAGAAAGTCAGAAGGAAGAAGGTAGCGATGTTGCGCAAAGGTTTTATCCCTTATGTCAGCACAACGGTGGGAGTTATCTGTGTCATTATCTTTTTGCTTAGCCTTTTATTGACACAAGGTTCTGATGAGACTGTTCCGGTAAGTATTCTTTTGGGAGGCAACTATAAGGCCTTCGTGATTGGCATGAATGAATGGTTTAGGTTTTTTACCAGCGGTTTTGTCCATGTTGATGCTTATCATTTATTCATGAATATGATGGTATTGTTTAACCTAGGGAACTCTGCGGAGCGAGTATTTGGGCACAAAAAGTATGCCGTTATCTTGCTGGGTTCTATTGTAATGGGCAGTTGTTTTGTCTTTATTGGGGATGCAAACAAAGTGACCATAGGCTTGAGTGGCGGTTTGTACGGAGTTATGTCCGCTATGTTAGTTTATTTTGTAGCCACTGGCATCTGGAAAGATAAAAGGGTTCGTGACCAGTTTATCTATATGTTAGTGCTAAATGCTGTGATAAGCTTTATGCCGGGAATTAGTTTTTTTGCGCACTTGGGCGGTTTTGTAGGAGGAATAATCCTCGGAATTATTTTGGTCGAAAATGAACGCTGGAAAGCTTTTCAAAAAAATACTGTAGTAGCATCAATAGTACTTTGCATTGGTTTGATTGGAATAATCGTTACTAATAGAAAACTAGATCAAATATACTTTGGAACGGATCTTATGGTTGCGGAAATAGCTGAAAGAGTGGGCATGGATTTTTATGGGAAACACATTTTTGATAAAATGCTCGAATATTATGAAAAAGGAGATTAGTTATGACAGTTATAAGTTGGGATGAATATTTTATGGGTTTAGCCCATTTGAGTGCCAAGCGTTCAAAAGACCCTTCTACACAGGTAGGGGCGGTTATTGTTAACGAAGAAAAAAGAGTAGTGGGTGTGGGCTATAACGGCTTCCCTTATGGATGTGAGGACGAGGAATTTCCTTGGGGAAGAGAAGGTGATTTATTGGATACAAAATATCCATTCGTAGTTCATGCAGAACTTAACGCCATTCTAAATAGCATTCAAAAACTAAAAGGGTGTACCTTGTATGTGTCACTATTTCCTTGTAATGAATGTGCAAAGGCAATTATTCAAAGTGGAATAAGTTGTATTGTGTATGAAAGTGATAAATACGCTGATAGTGAAAGCGTAATTGCTAGTAAGAAAATGTTGAAAGCAGCGAATGTTGAGTTAAGAAAATTGCCATATCAAGTAACAATAACAATTGATAAAGTGGAGGGGTAATTATGATAAAACTAGGGGAAAATAACAGAGCGGAAGTTATTAGTATTATAAACGAAAATCCTACTTTGAATTTGTTTTACATGGGAGATTTGAATGCTTATGGTTTTGATGAAGCAATATGCCAGTATTTTGGTTTTTTTGACGAGGATAAGTTAAGCGTTTTAATGCTTCACTATTCTGATAGTTTTCATGTAACGGGTGGCGAATTAACGACTCAGCAATGTCAAGAAATTAAGGAGTACATTATCGAAAATGAAATTATTAATCTTAACTTTGGTAAAAAACACTTTAAATATCTTACTGAATTAGTAACAGATTATAAAGATGAATCCTGCAATTTGGCAGTTTATACACCTAATGTGGAAATGGATACAACTGGTTGCGAAAAGCTTACCATAGTGGAAGCTAGTGAGTATTTTGATGTTTATGGAAAAGTATTTGAGTTTGATCGAAGTGAAGATAAATTCATTAATGATATTGAAGAAGGGAATATTGAAGCTTATTTTATTAGGGAGAACAAAGATATTGTTAGCGTTGCGGCTGCAACAGCATTTACTGACAAAGCAGCAATGATTGTTGGTGTAGGCACTCTAGAAAAGTATCGCAACAAAGGATATGCAACGAAATGTGTTAAGGCATTATGCAATGATTTGTACCAGAGAAACATGCAAGGTGTTTTGTTCTATAATAACCCTGCAGCAGGTAGGATTTATCACCGCTTAGGTTTTGTTGACCAAGAACCATATCATCTAATTAGAATCAACTTGCATGGATAGTAAAAGAGTGCTATATTTATGAAGTTAGGAGTGATGAAAATGAAACGAATACTAATTAATGATTATTTAAACTTCATCACTTTTATGAGCCTTAGAACAGCATTGGCGAATTAGTGTCTATAAGGATGAGTGCGTCCAAAATATAGTTACACTAATTGCGAAGTAAGTAAAGTCATACCTCGTTATGGCTTTTATTTATGTTTTAAGGAGAAAAAAATGATAAAAAAAGAATACTATAAAAATATACATCTGAATANAATATACGTCATTCTAACNGCGTTTGGAATAACAACATTATGGGTATCATACCTTTTATACAAAGGCATGAGTTTAATTGAGATAGGTTTACTGGAGTCCATTTTCCACTTAACTGGTTTTAGTTTTGAAATTGTGACTGGCGCTCTAGCAGATAAGTATGGTTACAAGAAAATACTCATGTTAGGTAGATTATCAAGTCTAGTTAGTGCTTTGATGATGGTTGTGTCGAGTAGTTTCTGGGGTTTTGCTCTAGCATTTATCTTTTCAGCATTGTCATATAATTTGAATTCAGGAACAAATGAAGCACTTTTATTTGAGAGTCTAAAAGAGTTAAATAAAGAAAGTAAATACCTTAGTTATACTGCAAAAGCAAACCTAGGTTTTGAAATCAGTAATGCCATTGGTGTCTTTATTGCTGGCATTATAGCAAAGGATTTTTTTGAAGCCACCTATTATATTGCCATTGTGATTGCGATTATTAGCATTATCTGTATACATTTTATGAAAGAACCGAACGCAAAACGAACCAGAGAAATGACTATTGTTCACTATTTGAAAGAAGGTTATCGTGACTTAAGGGACAATCACAAATTATTAGTAATTATGCTATTCTTCTCTTCTTTTGATACTATTCTCTCTGTTTTTTACCATTATTTCCAAGATTATCTAGGAGTTCTTGGTTATAGTAAATTCATGATGAGCATTATGGTTGTGATTGCGTTAGCTTTTCAAATAGTTATTTCTTATCAAGTTGAGAAGATAGTGAAAAAGTATCCTACAAAAAAGATTATCATTATGTTGATAATAATGCTGAGTTGTAGTTTATTGATAGCAAAAAATCATAACTTTATTTCCCTGGCAATTTCTTTTGCAATCTTAATGATGATAACGACGATGAGTTTTATTCTAAATAACAGTTATATCAATGAAATGATTGAATCTAAAAAAAGAGCAACAATGCTAAGCATAAGTTCGATGTTTTATAGTTCGACCATGATTGTACTCTTTCCTTTCTTTGGTTGGTTAATTACAACTGTCGGTTACAATGTTGTGTTCAATTCATTGATAATTGTAGTTTTGGGGATGGGGAGTGTCGTATGTGGTTTTGTAGAATAATAGTTATTGATAATTTTTCTATGATATAATTTAACAAATAGTAAATGCACTAAAAACGCTGCTAATTTTTCTTAGTCTTTTGGTGAAAGGGTGGTTTGACAATGAAAATAATTGTTACTGAAGATTACAAAGAATTAAGTAAAACAACTGCTAAAATAGTAATTGATTTAGTGAAGCGAAAACCAGATTTAGTCTTCTGCTTGCCAGCAGGTGGTTCGCCAATTGGTATGTATGAATGTTTGGTTGAGAGTTATAATAACAAAGAAGTGGATTTTTCGAAAATGATTACTTTCGATATGGATGAATATGTTGGGTTAGAGCATACAAATGAAAACAGTTATGCATTTTTCATGCAAAAGCATTTTTTGCAATATGTAAATGTTAAACCAGAAAATGTTTTCTATCCTAGCACCACAGCGGTAGATATTGATGCCGAATGTGAGCGATATAGTCAACAGATAATTGACTATGGTGGACTTGATTTAGCAATAACTGGGATTGGCGACGATGGACATATTGCGTTTAATGAGCCCCATAGTTATCTACTTGATAGAACTCATACGGTTAACTTAAATGAGGCGACGATTAAGGCGAACGCTCGTTTCTTTAATGACATTAGCGAAGTACCAAAACAAGCAGTTTCAATTGGCATGGAAGAAATCATGAAATGTAAGAATTTTCTAGTAGTTGCCAGCGGTAAGCATAAGGCTCCGTTATTGGAAAAATTATTCGAAAATAACCACATTGATCCACGATATCCAGTTTCATTTTTGAGAATGCATCCGAATGTTACCTTTATTATTGATAGAGAAGCTGCAGCAAAAATACCTGAGAAAGTACTTAATTATTTTGCTTAGTGGTTTATAGTTAGGTTGATAAGTAAAGACTATCCATCAATTTGATGAATAGTCTTTTTATCTCAGTATTATTTACTTATTAACTACTTCAATGCCAATCTTTCTTTGAACTTTCTTCAGTTTCTTATTAGCAATGTAACGTGCTTTTTGAGCGCCATTTGTTAGTGCTTCTTCAATGATATTGCTGCTAATTATTTCTCTATATTTCTCTTGAATTGCACCCATTTTTTCACAGACAATATTAGCTACTTCCTTTTTGAATTCACCATAACCAATGCCTTGATACCTATTCACAATTGAATCAATAGATTCATCCGTTAAGCATGAAACGATTTCCAATAGATTTGTGATACCTGGTTGATTTTGTTTATCGTAGCGAACAACGCCCTCCATATCAGTTACAGCTGACATTATCTTTTTTCTCATTACATTCAAATCATCTAGCATATAAATGCATCCTTTGTTAGTTTCGTCAGATTTGCTCATTTTCTTGGCAGGGTCCGATAGCGACATAATACGAGCGCCAACTTTAGGGACCAATGGCTCAGGCACAACAAACGTTTCAGAATAGCGGTTATTAAATCTTTCAGCAATATCCCTCGTTAACTCAACATGCTGCTTTTGATCCTCGCCAACTGGCACATAATTAGCATCATAGGCCAAAATGTCTGCTGCCATTAAAGAAGGGTAAACAAATAAACCGGCAGTAATATTTGACTCCTGCTTTGCTTGTTTATCTTTAAATTGAGTCATTCGATTTAACTCTCCCATATAGGTATTACAACTTAATATGAAACCTAATTGTGCTTGCTCCATAACGTCTGATTGCAAAAAGATACACGCTTTTTCAGGGTCAAGTCCACAAGCTAAATAAAGAGCAATTGCATCTTTCAAATTCTTCCTTAACTGCTGGGGGTCTTGATATACAGTTACGCAATGCAAATTCGCAATGAAAACAAACATTTCATACTCATCTTGATAACTTACGAAATGCTTAAGTGCTCCGATGTAATTTCCTAGTGTTATTTGCCCGCTTGGCTTAATGCCACTTAACATTCTCTTCATCATTTCTTCCTCCTAAAATATAAAAACGCCCCAAGGGACGTTATTAACGTGGTACCACCCAAATTCAATCTACATAATAGATACTCAATTGATAATAACGGCATCACCGGCTCCCATTTCCTGAAGCAACTCCAAAATTCCCATTCATTTCCCCACTTGGATTAAACTTTCACCAGTTGTTTAACTCTCTTTTCTCAAGGTATAGGAAATTACTACAATTTTGTATTGTTATTAATAATATTTAAGCACTTTTTCGCAAAAGTTTCAACAATAATTGAAAATTATAAAAACTAAATATGCTATAATAACCTAGGGCGGTGATAACCATGATATTACTGTATACATCTTTTGGTTGCTCTTCCTGTAGGAAGGTCAAGCAGTGGTTAAAAGATAGAGATATACCTTTTATTGAGAAGAATATTTTTACGTCCATCCTGAATGAAAAAGAACTTAGGATGTTATTGATGCGCAGTGAAAATGGAACTGATGATTTAATTTCAAAACGGTCTAAGATAATTAGAGAAAACAAAATTGATCTTGACTCAATGAGTACAAATGAGTTAATACTATTTATACAACAAAATCCAACAGTGCTAAAAAGACCAATCATGATTGATGAAAAACGGTTTTTAGTTGGCTATGATGAAGAAGAAATAGATATGTTTATCCCTAGAGAATTAAGAGACACCGCTGAAGGTAACTGTAATGATAATTGTCCTAATTATGCCGTTTGTGGTAAACTTCGAGAGGATTTTGATACTGCTGGCAGTGCAGTATCTACAGTAATATAGAATGAAAAAAACTTCCTTAGGGAAGTTTATTTTAGATTTGTAAGGTATGCTATGATATCTTCACTTAGGTAGATGGTGATTATTTCTTTGTTGTTTACATCACTGTCTTCTCGTAAGAAGGCTACCCATTTCTGATCTTCGGTGTTAACGATAATTAAGTTTGAGTACAAACACGGAAAATCAGGAAACTTGACATTAACATCATATTGAAATCTATTAACATCGCGTTTTACAGGAATAAGGCTACGATATGAGTAGTAGTAATCGAACTGACCATCTAGTAGTCTTTTTTGCACTTCATAAATGGCATTAGCAATATCTACATCTTGAATAACAATGCTACGATTTTCAAAATTCAATGTTATTTCCTCAAATGCTGTCTCAAATAAATTTGGAATTTCGGTTTCTGTTCCCACGAAGAATTGCAGAAAATCTTTCGAATTAGATGTTGCCAAAATGCTCTGGTTATTATCTACCTGTAAATAGGTTGGAACTATCCAATTGGAAAAATTATTGAAAAGACCAGAATCATTACTATCGATAATAGCTACTGTTTTATCTGGTAAATCAATCGGAAGCCAATACGATCCGTCAATTTCAGAATAATATCTATCACCAAATTTAAAGATTTTGTCCTCTATTCCAATAGTAGGATATTTTGTATTATCAATCATTCTATAAACAAAAAAAGCACAACTAGCAATAAAAGTAGCACCCATAATAAAAACAAAAGAATACTTAATTACGACATTTCCGCCTCTTACGCTGCTAAAGAGCAAGCTTATTACGAAGACCATGGCTAACAACGCAAGAAGTAATATTGCCAGTAACATGTCTGTCACCTTCCCCTCACAAACCCTATTAACAATGTATGATAACATAAAACTGTGAAATATCAAGTGAATAACAGGTGATAAAATGAGAAAAAAATGGACCTATAGGTAACGATTATACTCAGCAAGGAATTCTTTGAAGTTATCCTTTCCCATCTGATATGTTAATTCGGTTTCGTTATATTCTTTTGTAATTCCATTGAATAATCCATTCTCACAGGTATCCAACTCAAGGCACTTAATAACTTCTATTGCGAATTCTCGAAAAGCAAAACCTATCGCTGTAACTATTTTTTTATCAACAACAACTGGTTTACGGCAAATGTTATGGTC
>JGI994J12354_10005742_pt1 | contig 10593 bp, 9 predicted proteins | sample IntmicLarv3ML3BL_FD_12354 | JGI IMG/M metagenome (IMG submission 12354)
GTCGGCTTGGCGCACATTGGCACGGGTACGCTTTTGCCCGGTACGCCCGCCGGTATCATAGAGCTTTTGAAGCGCTCCGGCATAGCGATTGCGGGCAAGCATTGCGTCGTCATCGGGCGGAGCAACATCGTAGGCAAGCCCGCCGCCGCGCTGCTCCTGCGGGAGAACGGCACCGTCACCATTTGCCATTCCCGCACGGCGGATTTGGCCGGTATAACGAAGCAAGCGGACATACTCGTCGCGGCGGTCGGCAAGCCGCGCTTTGTTACAGCTGATATGATAAAGGAAAACGCGGTTGTGATAGACGTTGGCATACACCGTTTGGAGGGTAAAAAGCTCTGCGGCGACGTGGATTATGACGCGTGCGCGGAGAAGGCGGGCTGGATAACGCCCGTGCCGGGCGGCGTTGGGCCTATGACGATTGCCGTTTTGATGCAAAACTGCTTGGCGGCATACCATTTACAGAATGCGTGAGGTGTAACATTTGGAAGCTTTGAAGGGAATCAAAATTGCGCTCGTATCTTTGGGCTGCGATAAAAACTTAATGGACAGCGAGGTTATGCTCGGCCTTGTCAACGAGGCAGGCAGCTTCCTTGTGCCGAATCAAGCCGAGGCGGACGTTATCATCATTAACACTTGCGGCTTCTTGCAGGACGCGGCGCAGGAAAGTGTTGACCACATACTGGACGCGGGCGTGTACAAGGAAAAGGGCAATTGCCGCGCCATCATCGTAACGGGCTGCCTCGCGCAGCGGTACGGCGAGGACATTTTCGAGGAATTGGCTTGTGTGGATGCGGTCGTCGGCACGAACGACTACGCCAAAATCGTGGATGCGATTGCGTCGGTGCTGTCCGGCAACCCATACACGGCGCTGCTTGGCGAGCGCAACATGCCGGACGAGGAAACGCTTGCAAAGCGCGTTATCAGCACGCGCGGACATTATGAATACCTAAAAATCGCGGAGGGCTGCGACAATTGCTGCACCTATTGCACCATACCACGCATTCGCGGGCATTACAGGAGCCGCAAGCTGGAATCGCTTGTTGCGGAAGCGGAAATGCTTGCCAAGAAGGGCGTAAAAGAGTTAGTCCTCGTTGCGCAGGACACATCGCTTTACGGAAAAGCGCTGTATGGCGAGCCCTCGCTGCATATACTGTTGCAAAGGCTTTCCGCTATCGAGGGCATACGCTGGATACGCTTGATGTATTGCTACCCGGAACATATTTATGACGAGTTGATTGTGGAAATGGCGCGAAACCCCAAGGTTGTGCATTACATTGATATGCCTATACAGCACGCGGACGACGCGGTCTTGAAGCGCATGAACCGCCGCAGCACGCAGGAGGGTTTGCGTGAGACAATCGAGAATCTCCGTGCCGCTATGCCGGACATTGCTATCCGCACAACCATCATAACCGGTTTCCCCGGCGAAACGAAGGAAGCGTTTGACAATCTATATGACTTTATAGACGAAACCGGCTTTAACCGCTTGGGCGTGTTCGCATATTCCCGCGAGGAGGATACACCTGCGGATGCCATGTCCGGCCACCTGCCGGAGAAGCTCAAGCAAAAACGGCGCGAGAAGCTCATGGCGCTGCAACAGGAAATCGCCGCCGAAAAAGCGGAAGAAAAAATCGGCGCGGCGCTAACCGTTGTCGTTGAGGATTATTTGGAGGAAGAAAAACGCTACATCGGGCGCAGTTACATGGACGCGCCGTTTTCGGACGGATACGTGTTCTTCCCGTCCGCGGAAAAGCTCACCATTGGCGAATTTGTAACCGTGCGTATAACGGGCGCTGTTGTGTATGACTTGGAAGGGGAGGTGCTGTGCCGTGAATCTGCCGAATAAGCTGACGCTTGTACGCGTTGGCATGATACCGGTGTTCCTTGTGGTGTTGATGGGCGGTTTTTTGGATATGCAGACCGCGCGCATTGCGGCGGTTGCTATATTTGCGCTGGCGTCGTTTACGGACTTTTTGGACGGGTACATCGCGCGGAAATACAAATTGATTACGAATTTCGGAAAATTTATGGATCCGCTTGCGGATAAACTGTTGGTTTGCGCGGCGCTTGTGGCCATGGTCGCGCTTGGGGATATTGCCGCGTGGGTTGTTATTGTTATCATCAGCCGCGAGTTCCTTGTTACCGGACTGCGGCTGATTGCCGTGGAGCAGGGCGCGGTGCTGGCGGCGGGCGTTTGGGGCAAGCTCAAAACCGTTTCGCAAATGCTTATGATTATGCTTGTGCTGCTGAGCATACAAATCCCTGTTGTACAGGTCGTCGGGCAGGCGCTTATCTGGCTTTCGGCGGCGCTGACGGTGGTTTCCGGCGTGGAATACTTCGTAAAAAATATACATGTCATAAAGGACGTGAAATGATGACTGCGGAAATCCTATCCGTCGGCACGGAGCTGCTCCTTGGCGACATTGTGAATACGAACGCGGCGTTCCTCTCGAAGGAGCTTGCCAAGCTTGGCATCAATGTGTATGTGGAAACAACGGTCGGCGATAACGCCGCGCGGCTTTTGGACGCGTACCGAAACGCCTTTGCGCGTGCGGATTTGGTGATTACAACCGGCGGCCTTGGCCCCACGGATGATGATTTGACAAAGGAGGTCGCGGCGGCATATTTCAAGCGCGGGCTTGTGATGGACGAGGAATCCCTGCGGCTGATTGAATCGCATTTTTCCAAGCTGAACGCTGTTATGACGGCGAACAACAACAAACAAGCGCTTATCCCGGAGGGCGCGACGATTTTGCCGAACGCGAACGGTACCGCGCCCGGCTGCATGATAGAGGAAAACGGGAAAATACTCCTCATGCTGCCCGGCCCGCCGAACGAATGCGAGCCGATGTTCTTCGCGGAGGTCGCCCCGCGCCTGCGGCAGCGCACGGATAGCGTGTTCGTCTCCCGCACGCTGCGCCTTTGCGGCATTGGCGAAAGCGCGGCGGAGACGGAAATCAAGGATATGCTGGACGCGCAAACCAACCCGACAATCGCGCCCTACGCCAAAACGGGCGAGGTGCAGCTGCGCATAACGGCCAAGGCGGCTGACGACGAAACGGCGCTTGGCTTGATTGCACCCGTCGCGGACGAGCTGTACAGGCGGCTTGGGCAGTACATATACGCCGAGGGCGAGGATTCCCTCGCCGTGGTGGTTGTGAAGCTTATGGCGGCGCGCGGGCTGACGCTTGGCATTGCGGAATCCTGCACGGGCGGGCTGCTCTCCGGCGCGATAACGGATGTCGCGGGCGCGTCCGATGTGCTTTTGGAAGCGGCGGTCACGTATTCGAATGCGGCGAAGGCTGCGCGGCTTGGCGTTAGGGAAGAAACGCTTGCGCGGTTTGGCGCGGTCAGCCGAGAAACAGCCGTGGAGATGGCCGAGGGCATCGCGCGCACATCCGGCGCGGACATAGGCGTTAGCACAACTGGCATTGCGGGGCCGGGCGGCGGCACGGAGACGAAGCCCGTCGGGCTTGTGTATATCGGCTTGCATTACAAAAATAAAACGGAGGTTATAGAGCTGAACACCTCCGGCAACCGCCGCAAGGTGCGGGACAGGACGGTTGTACAGGCGTTGAACCTTTTGCGGAAGGTGGTTCTCGGCGCGTAACAGGAGGGCGGACATGGGTTTTTGGTCTTGGCTGAACGCGACATATGACGATGTTGAGGTTACGGATGCGCCATCCGAGGAGGAGGCGCGGACGGACGAGCTCTGCGCGCGCTGCATGAAGGCGGCGCTGGAGGGCTTCGCGGCGTTCAAAAACGTTGCGCCCTTGAACGGCAATGGCACGCCGTCGCCAACGGCGCGTGCCATGGTTGAGTTTGTGTATTTCATGATGTTTTACTGCCACGCGAAGGCAGGGCGGCGTTCGTCCAAGGTGAGCAAGCAGAGCTTTTACTACAAATTCCTGCACAACACGGGCGTGGCGTTTGCATCAAACGTACGGGAGCGGGAAGCTGTTGAGGCGTACTTTCTCCGAAGCTTAGACAATGCAGCCGCGGAATATACGCGCTGCAAGGCCGTTTGGAATGAGAACGAAGGCGGTATGCTGCATATGCTGCTTAGACGCTTGCAGGCCTTTACGCCGGTTTCCGTCAATACAGCGGCGCAGCCCGTGCGGCGGCAGCTGGAGGGTGCGATTTTGGCGGAGGGGATTGATGCGGCGCTTGCGGCGGTTTTGAAGCTGTAAACAGGAGGGCGTATGGGGGATATTTATTTGTTTTCGGTTAATGGGAATGCGCAACGCTTACCAGCTCATGATTTTTTACTGGAAAAAGAATTGCAAACACTTATTGAAAGCAATATGGAGTTGTTCTTCGACGTAGAATTTTTGCAATCCGAATTTGTGGCAACGGATGGACGCATGGATAGCATTGGGCTTGACAAGAATAATCGTCCGGTTATTTTTGAATACAAACGCGGGCAAAACGAAAATGTAATTGCGCAAGGGTTGTTTTACTTAAATTGGTTAATGGAGCATAAAGGGGCTTTTAAACTGCTTGTACTGGAAAAACTTGGTATGGAGCGCGCAAGCTGTATTGATTGGTCATCGCCTTGTGTGATGTGCGTTGCAAGCGGGTTTGGGAAATATGATTTGCAAGCGGTAAACCAAGTGCAAAGAGATATTCGGCTTATTCGATATACGCGATTTGGCGAGACATATATCTCCTTTGAGTGGATAAACACTCCGTTAGGTAAGCCCTCACGAATTATGAAAATAAATTCTCCACAGGATATAACACCGCAGAAGAAGTCGTCGCCACGCGAGGCGCGGTTGCAAACCGCCGCGTTCGAGCAAAGAACGTTGTACTCCGAAATTACTAAATATATATTGGCACTTGGCACAGACATGAAAGAAATTCAACTGACGCATAATACTGTGTTTCGAAAGAAAATGAATATTTACGTTCTTGCGCCGCACAACAAGGGTATACGGCTTCGTATGAGGATGGACCCAAGCTTATTCCAACGGGAACAAAGCGAAGGTTTTTTACAGTGTGTTCATGAAGGTTTTAAACAGGCAGGTGCGATTGATTCGCAAGTTATCATATGCTCGGAAGCGGATTTTGAGAAGGCTAAGCCTTTGATCGATAAATGCTACCAAATAAATTGAACCACCAATAGAGCAACCACAAGGAGGAACGAAAATGGCGGAAAAGGTGAATAAGGAAAAAGAGCAGAAGGCGGCGGAGGGCCGCAAGCAGGCTTTGCAAAATGCGCTGGCGAACATTGAGAAGCATTACGGCAAGGGCTCCGTTATGCGCTTCGGCGAGAAGGTGGAGAGCAATTCGACGGACGCGATACCGACGGGCGCGTTGAGCTTGGATTTGGCGCTGGGCGTGGGCGGCGTGCCGCGCGGGCGTATTATAGAGATTTATGGGCCGGAATCCTCCGGTAAGACAACGGTTACGCTGCATATTGTGGCCGAGGTGCAAAAGCGCGGCGGCACGGCGGCGTTTATTGACGCGGAGCACGCGCTTGACCCCGTGTATGCCAAGAACATAGGCGTGAATATAGACGAGCTGTTTATCTCCCAGCCGGACGACGGCGAACAGGCGCTTGAGATTGCGGACGAGATGGTGCGCTCCGGCGCGATTGATATTATCGTCATCGACTCCGTCGCGGCGCTTGTTCCGCGCGCGGAGATTAACGGCGAAATGGGCGACAGCCACGTTGGCTTGCACGCGCGGTTGATGTCCCAAGCGCTTCGGAAGTTGACGGCGGTTAGCAGCAAGAACGATTGCATGATCATTTTCACAAACCAGCTGCGCGAAAAAATCGGTATTTCCTACGGCAACCCGGAAACGACCACAGGCGGGCGCGCGTTGAAGTTCTACGCCTCCGTGCGTTTGGATATTCGCAAGGCGGATGCGCTGAAGCAGGGCGATAAAATCATTGGCAACCGCACAAAGGTGAAGGTTGCAAAGAACAAGGTTGCGCCGCCGTTCCGCATTGCGGAGTTTGATATTATGTTCGGCGAGGGCATCTCCCGCGAGGGCGACGTACTGGATTTGGCTGTGGAGCGCAGCGTCGTCAGCAAGAGCGGCTCGTGGTACGGCTATAATGAAACACGCATCGGGCAAGGGCGCGAAAATGCGAAGCAATATTTGAAGGAAAACCCGGATATGCTTGCGGAAATCGAAAACCGCGTGCGCGAGCTGAACGGATTGCCCGCGAAGGACAATAACGCCATGGTTTTTGCCGGCAAGGAAGTGGACGAAAGCGCGGACAAGCGCCCGAAGAAAGCGGAAAAAGGCAAAAAGGCGAAGGATACAAAGCCCGCCAAGGCCGAGGAAACGGATGAGCTGGACGACGAGGAAATTGATTCCATCATAGATGAGCTTGGGCTTGGCGAGGATGCGGAGGAATAGTATGCGCGCCCGAAAAACGGCGGCGGAGGCCGCTCTGCGCTTGCTGGCGCAAAGGATGCGCGGGCGGCGGGAGCTGGAACGGCGGCTGCTGGATGCAGGATACCCGCCCGACGAGGCGGCGGAAGCGTTGAAAATGCTTGCGGCGGAAGGATACCTGGACGACGCGGATTTTGCCCGCGCGTTTATCATGGATAAAATGAACCTGCACGGCCACGGGGAGCGGCGCATCCGGCGGGAGCTTGGCGCGCTTGGCGTTGCGCGCGCGGATATTGATAGCGGCTTTGCGCTTTGTGAGGCGCGGTTCGAGGAGGAAGGCGAGCCGCGCCTTCTGCGGGAGCTGCAAAACGCGCTCCGCGCGGCGGAGAAATGCCTGCGCGGGCAGGAGCTTAACGCCGCAACCGCCCGCCGCGCGGCGGACAATTTGGCGCGAAGGGGCTTTGACTTTGCCGTTGTGCGAGAGGCGCTGCGCCTGTATAAGCAGAACACGGGAACAGAATCGGAGCCATAAGCGTGCGGGCGATCAACGATCGCCCCTACGATTACCACCATTATGTGTACACCTTACACCGTAGGAGAGAATCAGATTGCGAATGTTGACGAAAGAAAATATGCTGTTCGGCGCGGCGGGCTTTGCCGTGTTTGCGCTGAACAGCATATTCCTAACCTTTTCCGTACTATTTTTTAACGAAGCGGGCTATAGCGAATCCCAGATTGGCTTTATGCTTTCGGCCACGGTTTTGCTTTCCATGGTTTCGCAGGTATTAACGGGGTATTTATGCGACAATGTGATAACCATTAAAAAGATAGTGTTTTTGGACATCATTGTTTCCGTAGCGGCGGTGCTGCTAATGATTCCCGCGAAGAACAGTTATTTAGCGCTTTTTGCGCTTTACGGCGCCTATTCGTTGACGGGACGCATGGCCAGCAACCTCATAGACAGCTACATAACGCGCGTTGCGCAAAGGCGCAGCGCGTTGGATTTTGGCTTCACGCGCGGCATCAGCTCCATCGGGTGGGGCTTTGCGTCGCTGTTTGGCGGCTGGCTCATACGCGGGCTTGGCATACATATGATGTTTGTTTTACACACGATATTCGGCGTTTTGGCGGCTGTTATCGTATTGCTGCTGGAGGACGTGCCGCTTGCTAAAAAGCAGGCGCCGGGAGGTAAGGAAAGTGAAGGCTTGCTTGCATCCGCATCCGCCGTGTTCCGCTTACCCGGTTTTATGCTAACGACGTTTGCTTGCTTATTGATTTTCCTTGGCGTAAACACGCCGCATCCTTATTTTTCGTTGATTGTTGTGGCTGTCGGCGGCGATAGCAGCGACGTTGGCCTCGGCATTTTCCTGCTGGCCGTCAGCGAGGTGCCCTTGCTTTGGAATTTCTACCGCCTTGCGGGGCGGGTTAAGGATTCGCATATGATATTGTGCTCAATTGCCATGTATGTTGTGAAGGCTATATTGCTGTTAAGCTTCCAAACCGTGGAAGGCGTCGTTTGGATACAGGCCATGCAGGGCGTAACCTACGCGCTGTTCCTGCCGTCCATACTGCGTTTCATGCAAACGCTTTTGCCGGAACGGTACATGACGACGGGCATTATGCTCTGGGTTGCGATATACAACAGCGGCAGTCAAATTCTTGGATCGCTGCTTGGCGGCTTTTTGCTGGAGCATTACGGGTTTGTGCCGCTTTACTACATTTTGGGTTCGCTTGCCATTGTTGGCGGGTGCATGATGGCGTACGTGATGAAGCGCTACGGTGGGGAGAGCAAAAATAACAAAGCCGTAGAAGCATAAAAAAGCTTATGTACTGCGCTTGAGAGAGGGGTTGAAGCCATGCAGTATTTTGACGAGGTGTCCATGCTGCGCGGCGTTGTGGAGGAAAGCTTGCGCGACGAGGCCTACGCGGCGTGCCTGCCGCACGCGCAAAGGCTTGTGAAGCTGCATAAGGAAAATGAAAACGATAAAAATATGGCCTTCGCGAACGATTTGTATACGCTTGGCTTCGTTTTTGGCAAGCTGCACCGTTATGAGCACGCCGCGGAATGCTATAGAGACGCGGCAAAGCTCTCGGCGGAGCTTGTTGGCAAGGGGGCTTTTTTGGCAAGCTGCCAAACCAGCCTTGGCGCAAATCTCTCCCGCGCGGGTATGCACGATAAAGCGATCGCGGCGCTTACGGAGGCTTACGCCGTGCGGGAGCGCATACTCGGCACGCGGCACGTGGATACGGCGGACAGCATGTATAACCTCGGCAATGCGTATTTGGACGCGGGCAAGCCGCAGGACGCGTTGACATGGCACGCGCGTGCGTACGAATGCCGGCGCGAAACCCCATACGCAGCGGCGGACAGCTTGATTTGCATGGCATATGCTTATGAAGCGCTGGAAATGCGGCAGGAGGCGATTGCGTATACCGCCAAAGCGCTGCGCCTGCGCAGTAAGCTTGCAAGCGGAGAAAACGGTGAAAGCATTTTGCACGCTTATACGCTTGAGCTGCTTTATTTTGCGCGGCTTTGTGACGACGCGGAGGACTATGTAAAGGCCGCGCGCGCGTTTGGCAAAGCGGCGCAGTTGATTCAACAGGAAGCATCGGAAAACCATATGCACTACGCCATTACGCTGGCGAAGCAAGCGGAAGCGCTTGCGCAGCTGGAGCAAACGCAGAAGGCGATTTCTGTATTAAAGCGTGCGTTAAAGCTTATGCGGCGCAACGTCGGCGAGGAGCATATGGCCTGCGCGGGCGTGCTGCGTTCGCTTGCGCTCTTGCTGAAGAAGGAGGAAGCCGTGGAGGAAGCGGCGGAAATGATGCATGCCTCCCTGCGCATTCGCGAGCGCTTGCTTGGTGCGGGGCATTATGACTATATCAGCAATGTGATGTGGCTTTGCGGATTGTTTATTGAAGCGAAGCGCTATGACCGCGCGCACGAGGTTTTAAAGGACGCAATCGATTCCGCGCGGCAGCGGGGCGAGGATACGGCGCTTGAGCAAATGGAGGAGCTGTTTAAAATATACCTGATACTCAGCGAAATCCAGAGAATGAAAGCGGACGAGCAGGTGTCTAACGACCAATTGATGGCATATTTACAGCGTTTTTTTGGCGACGACGCCAACGCATAGGGAAGGGGTAAGCGAGACATGGATTACAAAGCGCTTGCAATGGAGAAGCATAAGGAATGGCGCGGCAAAATAGAGATCGCGCTCCGCGCGACGGTAAATACAAAGGACGATTTGTCTGTAGCGTACACGCCGGGCGTGGCGGAGCCGTGCTTGGCGATACAGGCGAACCCGGATTTGAGTTTCGAGCTGACGCGGCGTTGGAATACAGTTGCCGTTGTTACGGACGGCACGGCGGTGCTTGGCCTTGGCGATATTGGCCCGGAGGCGGGTATGCCCGTTATGGAGGGCAAATGCGCGCTGTTTAAAGCCTTTGGAGACGTGGATGCCATACCGCTTTGCGTCCGCAGCAAAAACACGGACGAAATCGTACAGACCATATCGCTCCTCGCGGGCAGCTTCGGCGGCGTCAACCTGGAGGATATTGCCGCGCCGCGTTGCTTCGAGATTGAGCGCAGATTAAAAGAAACCTGCGATATTCCCATATTCCATGACGACCAGCATGGCACGGCTGTTGTGGTGCTTGCGGGGCTTGAGAATGCGTTGAAGCTTGTTGGAAAGAACAAGGCGGAGGCCTCCGTTATCATATCCGGCACGGGCGCGGCGGGCACGGCGATTGCCGGGCTTATGGCGGCGGCGGGCTATGCGGACATAACGTTGGTTGGCCGCGAGGCCGCAATCTGCGCGGGTGAGGCTTACGACCGGCCGCATTGGAACGAGCTTGCGTCGTGGACAAACCCCAAGCGGCGCAAGGGTGCGCTTGCGGAGGTTATCAAGGGCGCAGACATATTCATAGGCGTGTCCGGCCCCGGCGTGCTTACGGGCGGCATGGTGCGCGATATGGCGAAGGACGCGATTGTTTTTGCCATGGCGAACCCTGTGCCGGAGATTATGCCGGAGGAAGCGAAGGCCGCAGGGGCGCGCGTTATCGCCACAGGCCGTTCGGATTACCCGAACCAGATTAACAACGTGCTTGCCTTCCCCGGCATATTCCGCGGCGCGCTGGACGCGCGCGCGAAGGACATCACGCGCGGTATGCAGCTTGCGGCGGCATACGCGCTTGCGGGGCTTGTGTCCGACGGCGGGCTGATGGAGGATTGGGTGATAC
>JGI994J12354_10005743_pt1 | contig 10592 bp, 12 predicted proteins | sample IntmicLarv3ML3BL_FD_12354 | JGI IMG/M metagenome (IMG submission 12354)
GTGCGGCTCAGGTTGTTTGGCGAGCGCAGGCCCGACTCGTTGCGAACGGTCTGCCAGTCCAGCTCGAAGCTGGGGCCCTCGCGGTCGATGGTCATTTCGGGGCGGATGTTCTCGATCTGGAACGTGGGGCGCGGGGTGGAGATATGCAGCCTGGCATTGGTCGTCTCAATGCCGAGGGCTGCGAACTGCTGCTCGATCAGCAGCCGGGAGATGCTGGACAATTGTATCACCTTCCTTGGCAACCAATCATCGTTGAGATGTCTATGATATAAAGGGATTCCTTCCCCTTTGGGAACCTGTGGTGGCGTGCATGGCGGGCCCAGGTGTCGCGGGGCCTATTTCAAAAAGTCCATCAGCGTCGGTTGAATGACATAGCTGCCTGTGGCCAAAGCGGCTTGATAGACGGCCTCGGCCATCTTGAAGCGCATGATGACCTCGGCCTGGTCGGCATCCTCGGCATTGGACATCATCTGTGTGTAGTTGATGGTGTCCTGGCCGTAACGGGACGCCATCAAGTCGAGGCGATTGGTCTTGCCGCCCAGGTCGGCGGTCAGGGCCAGCACATGGCTCTGGGCATCCTGCAACGGCTTGATGAAGGCCTGAATGTCCGCGACAATCTGATCGCCGTCAACGGCTGTGTTCATGGTGCGGGTCAGCTCGTCGAGCATATTGTAGATGTTCCAGGCTGTACCGTCGGACTGGGTGAAGTTCATGACGCCCACGCCGTTCATGCTGACATCCATGCGGATGCCGGCCCCCATGTCCAGGTTGACCTCATCGGCGGCAATCAGGGCCAGCTTGCCCGCATCAGCGCCCGGATTGGCGACATCAATGCCATTATAGGTGAGCACACGCTTCTGGCCTTGGGTGGGATCGCCGGAGACAATATCGACTTCCGCATAGGCAAAGGGCGGATTGAGCTGGCTCGACGCCACATGGCCGGTGGTGTTGTAGCCGCCGAAGACATACTTGTTGCCATAAGTCGAGTTGAGCACCGACAGCACCTGGTCGCGCAGCTGGCCCACGTACTGGGCGATGGCCTGGCGGTCGCTGTCGCTCTTGACATCGGTGGAGGCGTCGATGGTCTGCTCGTAGGCCGTCTGGATGAGGATATTGAGCTCCATCACGGCGGTCTCGGTTTGGGTCAGCCACTCCTGCCCCGTTTGCACGTTGGCCTCGTAGATGCTCAGACTGTGCAGCTTGGCCCGGGCCTGCTGGCTGTAGATGAGGCTGACGGGGTCGTCGCTGATATGCATATACTTGCGGTTGGTGGCCAGCTGGCCCTGGAGGTTGGACATCTTATTCATGCTGGTGTTGAGGTTGCTCAGGTAATTGCTCACCATCATGGAATTGGTTATGCGCATGGGTTTCCCCCCTCTATATTATCGGCAAAGCGCCCCGGCTGTCAAGCCCCTGAGGCGGTGTGATACGGGCGCGGGATTACAGCCCCACTCTGCCTGTCCGGTTGATGAGCACATCCAGGGCCTCGTCCATGGCGGTGATGAGGCGGGAGGCGCCGCTGTAGGCGTGGTTATACTTAATCAGCTGGGTCATCTCTTCATCCAGCGAAACGCCCGAAATCGACTGCCGCTGTGTATCGGCCCCCAGCAGCAGACTGTAGCTGGTGTTGCCCTTGTGCTTGCTGTGGCCCAGGCTGGTGGCCACATCCAGGGTGATGGACGAGATAAAGCTCTCGAAATCGCCGATGGCGATGGGGCCTCCCGGCACGCCGGTGAGCACGAGGTCAGGGGTGTGACTCAGGGCAAAGAGGGCCAGCATGTTCTCGTTGTTGCCAATTTGCATCTCCTCGGGCGGCGGGCCGAGGGTAATCTTTTTGGTGGAGGCCGCGATGTTGTAAACACTGTCCAGCAGCTCATCCGAGATGCGGATGTTGCCCGCTGTTATGCCGGTGACATCGTAGGAAGCAATGCCCGAGGACGGGTCGCCCGGCGTGTTGTAGACGACCTCCTCATGGAAGAAGTTGACCCCCTGCACCGATGCTCCGCTGGCCGGATGCGTCCAGCCATCCCGGTGAATGACGTTGACATTCTGCACCATGGCCCGGGCCAGGGTATTGAGCTGGTTGATGTAATAGGGGATACCGGGCTGGGCCTGGTCGGTGCCGTCCCGCAGATTGATGTGGGAGAGAAGCTCGCCGCCGGTGAGCTGGGTCAGGTCGAGGGGCTTGCGCGTGAAAAGCGGAACCGTGCCGGGCCGCTCGCTCCAGTTGACCTGCCACACCTCTTCGTAGCCCTCGGCCACCGTGCCCAGAGGGTTGGGAACCTTGATGACCTCGAGGCCGTTGACCGTCTTGTGGTCAACCAAAATCTCCCCGGCCACCTTAATCTGGCACTTGGAGCCGATGGCGTCGCCGGTGTATTCGATGTCGACAATGGCCGACAGCTGGTCGATGAGCAAATTGCGCTTGTCGCGCAGGTCGTTGGCCGGGGTGCCGTCGATTTCAAAGGCGTAGATGGCCTTGTTGAGGTCGGCAATCTGCCCCGCCATGGTGTTGATGTGCTCGGCCACCGTCTTGACGGCGGTGTCCTGGCCCTTTTGCAGGTCGATGAGGGCGCTGTACATATGGTTGAACTGCTCGCACAGCTTGACGGCCTCCTGCTTGAGCACGGTGCGCTGCTCTTGGTCGGCGGGGTCGGCGCTCACCGTGTTGAAGGCGGTGAACAGGTCTTGAATGGCCTCGGTCATGGCCAGCTGGCCGCTGACGCTTTCGAAAAGCGACTCCACATAGGTCAGGCCCTGGGTGCGCACCTCCCAATAGGAGCTGGCCGTCTGCTCGGTGCGGAATTGCCGGTCGAGGAAGGCCGAGCGGATTTGCTCCAGCAGCTGCACCTTGGCGCCGCCGCCCACCATGGCCCTGTCCATGGGCTTGAGGAGACTCAGGCCGTTGTAGGGGTCATAGGCCGTGTTGTTGAGCCGCTGGCGGGTGTAGCCGGCGGTGTCCACATTGGCAATATTGTGGCCGGTGACGTCAAGACCCTTCTGGCTGACGAACAGCCCGGTCTTGCCAATTTCTATCCCAAAAAACGTGGCCCGTGTCGACATAACAAAATTCCTTTCTAGCTTCGCTTCGCGGCGCATGGGCCAAGGTGGGGCAGGGCACGGCGTGCCGAGGTCGTCACGCCCTACGGTCTGTGCCCTTCACGGCGAAGCCGTCCTAAGCCACAGCCGCGGAGGGGAATTCATTTCCCCGTGAGCGGCATTCCCCATGACCCCTTCGACAAAAATCCTCAGATTTTTGTCGAGCGTCAGCTAAACCTGCTTATCAAACAACCCCGGCGTTTGCCGGCGATTGTTCTCATCCAAGCCCTTGGCGCCGTAGATGTTATTCAGGGGGTCCTCGGGCCCCACCATGAGGTTGAGCATCATGTCCCCGAATTGAATGTGGGTCTCAAGCAATTCCTTGGCCTTGGCGTTCAAATCCTTCTGTTGTGCCAGCAGAAGGCGCAGGGCGTGCCCCTTCTCGGTCAGGGCCGCCGCCGTTTCTCTATCGGTCAGAGTGGCCAGCGCCGTCATGCCGGGCGCTTCAAGCCCGGCCTCCGCGGCCAGGTTATCCGCGGCCTGGCCGCGCTTTTTGTCGCTTGAGGCCGACTGCTGCATGAGGCGCAGCTCCCGCTGGACAATGGCGCTCAGGCGCGTGATGTCCCCCGTGATGATGACGCCCTGCTTCTCGGCGCCAAGCTCGACAAGCTCGCCGTGGATGGCCAGAAGATCGTCAAGGGCCCCCAAAAGGGGCGAAAAATCCAAGCTCACGGCTCAGCCCTGGTAACGGCCCAGGATGTCGGCGATCATCTTGTCGGCCACATCCTCGCCCTTCACCTGATACTGCCCACTCTGGATGCGGGCGGTCAGGTCGGCCAACAGCTCCTGACGCTCCTCGGGCGGGGCCGCCGCCACACTGGCGCGCACCTCGGCCAGGGCCTTGGAAAAGCTGACCGCCGCCGCCGAGACATTGACCTCGTCGCGGCCCTCAGCGGACTTGCTCACGGCGGGCTGAGGCACCTTGCTTTTGCCATAGGCCTTGAGGATATTGGGGTTGTTGATGGGGTTGATTTTCATATGGTTCGCCCCTCCTTTGTTGGGGTTATAATCAAGGTTGTGTTATCGCTTCGTCCCGTGCATCCGGCCCTTTTCCTGGCTCTCCTTGGAGGCCCTGGGCTCCTCGGCCGGTTTGGGCTCTCCGCCCAGCGACTTGGCCAGGATGTCCTTGCAGTCGACACAAAACTGGCCGCTGGCAATGGGCTTGCCGCACATCTCGCAGGTGAGGCCGCCGGTGCCCGACACCATGAGCTCGATGCGCCCGTCCCGCAGCAGCTGCAGGATGTTTTTCTCGGGCACCTCGGTCTCCTTGGCCAAATCCTGGATGCTCATGCCGCCCGAGTTGTTGTAGAGGAAGTCCCGGATGGTGACAAAATCGAGCTCAAGCCGCTCGAGGCAGTTGCCGCACAGCTTGCTGCCCAGACTGATGAACGGCTTGCGGCACATACTGCACTGCTTGACGTTGTTCAGAGACGACATGGTGGTCTCCCTTCGGTGAATGCGTTGTTGGGGGTGGGGCACAATTACCGCCGCATATTATTGGCAATGCCCTCCATGTCATCCGCCGTGGTCAGGGCCCGGCTGGCCAGAGAGAAGGCGCGCTGTGCGCGAATCATGCGGGTCATTTCATCAGAGAGGCTGACATTGCTGGCCTCGAGGGCGCCCTGGCGGAGGGTAACCTCCCCGTCCGGCCTGGCCGGCCCGGAAGAAGCGCTGACGCGGAAGCTGCTGTCGCCCACGGCCTCCAACGCGGCCTGATTGTCAAAGGAGAAGAGTCCCATTTGCACCGGGGCGTATTCCTCAAGGCCCATGAAGGTGATGACGCCGTTCTCGTCGCAGGTCAGGCCGGTGGCCCCTTCGGGGAAGGCGATACGTCTGCCGTCCATGTCGTGGACGAACCGGCCCGCGCTGTCCACCAGGTACTGCCGCCCATCGGCGCTCGTGTCGCTGATGTAGAGATTGCCGCCCTTGGTGTAGAGGCTCTCGCCGGCGGCGCTCTCCATCTCGAAGTATCCGGGGCCCACGATGGCAAAGTCGAGCTCGCGCTCGGTGGCCACCAAGGCGCCGGTGTAGAAGAGGCGGTTGTTGTAAGCCGCCATGACGCCGTGGCCCTTTTGGTGGTTTTCCTCGGGCGAGCCCAGAGGCCCAAGACTGTTGGCCGTGTAGAGGGCGTCCTTGAAGTCGAGTCTTGTGGCCTTGTAGCCCACCGTGTTGACATTGGCCACGTTGTTGGCGATGGTGTCGAGCCGCAGCTGCTGCTGGGTCAGCCCGGTGGCCGCCATGTATACCGCTTCGTACATGCTTTATTCCTTTCGCGCTTAGCGCAAACGCCCGATTTCGTTAACCGCCTTGCCCACAATCTCGTCCACCATGGTCAGCATGCGCTGGTTGGTCTCGTAGGTGCGGTAGGTGGTGATCATATCGACCATTTCCCGGGCAATTTCCACGTTGGAGCTCTCGAGGAAGCCTTGGAGCACCTCATAATCGCCCTGGAGCTCGACGGGCGCGGCCTCGGTGTCGTAGAGGTTGTGGCCAATCTTGCGAAGCTGGCTGCGGTCGGCAAAGTCGACCACACGCACGTTATCGGTCCACACCCCGCCGGCGATGACCTGACCCCGCTGGCTGATGCTGAAGTCGCCGCTGCTGCCCACGTTGAGGGGGCCGTTCTGGCCCATGAGAAAGTGGCCGTCGCTGTTGACCAAATACCCGTCGCTGTTGACGCCCCAGGCGCTGTTGCGGGTGTAGCGGAGGCCCTGAGGGGTCTGCACGGCGAAGAATCCGCCGCCGGCCAGAGCGATGTCGCCGGGGTTGTCGGTCTGCTCTAAATTGCCCTGGGCAAAGTCCACATGGAGGGTGTCGACCCGGGTGCCGAAGTTGAGGGGCCCGACGCGGTTATAGTTGTTTTGCAGGGTGGGAGGCCTATCCTGAATGCGCTCGATGAGCACATCGTCAAAGGTGCGCGACACCACGATGTCTTTTTTATAGCCGGTTGTCTCCGCGTTGACGATGTTGTTGGTGACAATCTCCATCTGTCTGCGCTGAAGCATCATGCCGGTGCCGGCGATGTAAAAACCTCTGACCATAGCGTCCTCCCTGGGCGAGTTGATAGCGTTACACTATTATATACGGTATTTTTCGCCGCCACTTAACAGGCCGAGGCCGATTTTTCGGCAATTTTGCCATCTTTTTTTGATAAAATGAAGCAGTGGGGCGCTCCGATGGCTCGGAACGCCCCACTGCCAGGGTTTTCAACCCTTTCCACAGGTTTTTGCACAGGGTTTCGAACAGGCCGATTAAAGCACCTTATGGTAATCAACCAGGTGCATATTTTCATTGATTTTCCGGGGCTCTCCCCGGCGCACATAGCCGGCGCTCTCGTAAAAATGGATGTTGCGTGGCTCCTCCAAAATGGTGTCCAGCTCCCAGCTCTCAGCCTCGGGATAGAGGGCTTCGGCCAGGGCCAGGGCCTTGCGGCCAACGCCCCTGTCCCGCTGCCCGGGCAGGACAAACAGATTGCCCAGCCGCATGGCTGCGGGCCGCCCCTCCAAGCTATACGTCAGAACGCCGCCCACTGTCCGGCCATTGTGCCGGATGAAGAAATGCCTGCACCGCGGATGCGACATGCGCCATTGAATCTTTTCCAGCGTCTCCATGGCGGGGGAGGTTTCGGTGTCCCGGTATCGTTCATACGTGGGCGTGTAGGCCTCAATTTGCAGCGCAAGCCAGCGCTCGGCCCGATCCGGGCCGATTGGATGCAGCGTAATGTCCATAAAATTCTCCCCATGGTGCGCCGTTGATGATTTGTCACATTATACGGAACAGGGCGGAGCTTGTCAATGCCATTTTGGGGAGGGAGGGCGGCGGGCGCACAATGCACGCCCTGCGAAGGGCATCGGGCCAGCACAAGGCCGCCCCTACAAAGACCCCGCCCCAGATTATTACCCCCTTATTAAATAAAGTCGCCTTTATTGACACCCCGGCCCCCTGCCTGTATACTATGAGAGGTCTTTCCCATTGTTTTCCCATCCATCTGTCAGGAGGCTGCCCTATGCCCCAACCCAACGAACCGCCCCGCAAAAGCGGGCGCTTTTCTCCCCATCGCAACTTTACCGGCAACGCCCGGCACGATTTAGGGCAAAAACAGCCCGATTATTCCGACACCGCCTTTGGCAAACGCCAGTTTGGCAACGCGCCCCAGAAGCACGACGACCTGCCGGCCCCCAAGCGCAAGCGCTACAAGGAAATGTCCCAAGACGAGCAATCCCGCGAGCGCTGGCTCATGCTGTCCGCTGTGGGCGGATGCCTCATCGGCTTCATTCTGTGCGGCCTGATTTTATGGGTGATTTACCGATGATGGCCCTCATATGCTTTGTCGTCGCCCTTACGGCCAGCATCATCGGGGCCACTACGGGGCTGGGCGGCGGGATTATCACCAAGCCGGTGCTCGATGCCCTGTCAGGGATGTCATCGGCCGATGTCAATCTGCTGTCGGGCTGCACCGTGGTGGCCATGGCCGCCATGGCTTTCTTTAACCGCCGCAGCGAGGTACGCAGCGGGGTCGACAAGCGCCTCTATTTTTTGGCCGGCGGCAGCGCTGTGGGCGGCATCATTGGCAAGGAATTATTCTCCCTGCTGGCCGATAACCTGCCAAAAGGGCCGGTGACCGCCGTGCAATCGGCCCTGCTGGCCACTGCCTGTGCCCTGACGCTTTTATACATGGCCGTCAAGCATAAGCTGCGTGCCCACGACTTCACCGGCAAGCCAATATGTGCCATCGCCGGCCTGTGCCTGGGGGTGGTTTCGGCCTTTTTGGGCATTGGCGGCGGGCCGTTTAACATCATCGTGCTCAGCTGGCTCTTTGCCATGTCGGCCAAGGAGGCCTCTCTGGGCTCAATTTTCATCATCTTTTTCTCCCAGGGCGCCAGCGTGCTGCTCACGCTGATTGTTGATGTCCCCCCGGTGGATTTGACAGTTTTGACTGTCATGATTATCGGCGGCATCATCGGCGGCTTGGTGGGCGGCATCATCGGCAAGGCGCTGTCGGAAAAACAAACCCTGGCGGCCTTTTGCGCCACCGTGGGGCTCATTGTGCTCATCGCCTGCTATAACTTCGGCGCGGCGGTGCTGGTGTGATTTTTCAATGATTTTTATTCCATAATATAAGAAAGAGGCGACAAACATGGCCATGCAAAACTTCACCTTCTCTCTGCCCACCAGAGTTCACTTCGGCAAGGGGCAAATTGCCCGCATCCAGAAGGAGATTCCTGCCGATGCCAAGGTGCTCATCACCTACGGCGGCGGCAGTATCCTCAAAAACGGCGTCATGGATCAGGTGCGCGCCGCCCTGGCGGGCCATAGCACCGTGGAGTTCGGCGGCATCGAGCCCAACCCGGGCTACGAGACCCTGATGAAGGCCGTCCAGATTGTCAAGGAGCAGGGCATCACCTTCCTGCTGGCCGTGGGCGGCGGAAGCACGCTGGACGGCACCAAGTTCATCGCCGCGGCGGCCTGTTATGACCACGCCGAGGATCCCTGGGAGATTCTGCTCACCGGCTCCAAGCACATCAAGGCGGCCCTCCCCCTGGGCAGTGTGCTGACCCTGCCCGCCACCGGCAGCGAGATGAACAGCGCCGCCGTCATCACCCGCTATGAGACCAAGGATAAGCTCTCCATGGCCTCCGAGCATGTCATCCCCCGTTTTGCCGTCCTCGACCCCGAGACCACCTTCTCCCTGCCCGTCAAGCAGACTGCCAACGGCATTGTCGACACCTTCGTCCACACCTCCGAGCAGTACATGACCTATCCCCTGGACGCCCAAATCCCCGACCGCTTCGCCGAGAGCGTCTACACCACCCTGCTGGAGGATGGCCCCAAGGTCATGGCCGACGGCAATGATTACTCGGCCCGCGCCAACATCATGTGGGCGGCCACCATGGGCCTCAACCGCATTCTGGCCACCGGCGTACCCCAGGACTGGGTCTCCCACGCCATGGGCCACGAGCTGACCGCCATGTTCGGCATCGACCATGGCCGTACCCTGGCCATCACCATGCCCGCCGTGTGGGATTACTGCCGTGAGGACAAGAAGGGCAAGCTGCTCCAGTTTGCCGACCGTGTCCTGGGCATCTGCGAGGGCAGCGAGGACGACATCATCGACGCCGCCATCGCGGCGGTGCGGGATTTCTTCACCTCCCTGGGCTGCCCCTGCTACCTGAGCGATTATGACATTGACGAGACCGCCATCCCGGCCTTAGTCGCCAAGCTGACCGAGCACGCCAAAACCGGCATCGGCGAGCGCCAGAAAATCACCCCCGAGGACATGGGGAAGATTTATGCTCTGGCGCTTAAAGGCGGAGCAGACGCGTAGGGCGACTAAGACGCGGACAAGCCGACTAAACCAAGAAAGGCCGTCCCTGGCCTTTCTGTTTAGGCGGATTGGTAGCGGCTTAGGCAACCGGCCACGCGGCGTCGCGCAGCCTGCCTAACCTATCAACGCCCCTTTCCTTTTGTCCCCCCAACCCCCCAATTTTAAAACAACAAGGAGGCCCTTTCTATGGCTTACTTCCCCCTTCATGGTGTGCTGCCACCGGTTATCACGCCGTTCACGGCGGCGGGCGACATCGACTTTGCCGCCTTCGGCGCCAACATCCGCCAGTGGAACGACCACGACCTGGCCGGATATCTGGTGCTCGGCTCCAACGGCGAGACCCCCTACATCGACCCCGCTGACAAAATTAAGCTGGTCGGTCTGGCCGCCCAGCACGCCGCCCCGGGCCGCATCATCATGGCCGGCACCGGCCTTGAGAGCACCAACGCCACCCTCGAGCTGACCCGGGCCGCAGCCGACGCCGGCGCCGGCTGCGCCCTCATCCTGACGCCCAACTATTACGGCGACCAGATGGGCGACGAGGCCCAGATGGCCTATTTCTTCGAGATCGCCGACAACTCGCCCATCCCCATTTTGATTTACAATGTCACCAAGTTCACCCATGTTAACATCTCGCCCAAGGCGGTGGCGGCCCTGTCCCACCACCCCAACATCATCGGCATGAAGGACAGCAGCGGCAACATCGCCAACCTGATTGGCTACATGATTGCCGGGCTGGACGACGAGTTCAACCTCATCGTCGGCACGGCCAGCGCGTGGTACCCCGCTCTGTGCATCGGCGTCAAGGGTTCCATCATGGCCCTGGCCAACTGCTGCCCCGCCGAGTGCATCGAGGTGCAGCGCCTCTTCGAGGCCGGGGAGTATGACAAGTCTCTCGAGCTTTACAAGCGTGTCTTCCCGGTGAACGCCTGTGTCACCGGCAAGCTGGGCGTGCCCGCCCTCAAGCATGCCTGCGACCTCCTGGGCTACCGCGGCGGCTACGCCAAACGGCCCCTGCTGCCCCTGAATGGGGCGCAGCAGAAAGAGGTTGAGGGGATTTTGAAGAAGGCAGGCCTCATCTAATCGTAGGGGCAGACCTTGTGTCTGCCCGACCCTGTAGGGCGCGGCATCCCTGACGCGCCACCCGGATTCACGCAATAAACGGCGG
>JGI994J12354_10005744_pt1 | contig 10591 bp, 17 predicted proteins | sample IntmicLarv3ML3BL_FD_12354 | JGI IMG/M metagenome (IMG submission 12354)
GGGCAGACGCGCGGAAGCGGCAGTCTTGACTTCCATGCTGACCAGATATGGCACTTGAACCGGGCGCACACGGATGCGGATGAGAAGGCGCGTGCCGTGGCCCGTATCGAAATCCGCAAGAATCGCGACGGCGGAAAAGGCGTTGTTGACCTGTTGTTTCAGGAAAAGCACCTGCGGTTCACCGAACCGGCGCGAACTGCCAAGAACGACGATTGGGCCGGTTGGCCGAAGGGGTGAAAGGTATGGATGTCAGCAAATTGGCGGACGCACTGTCTGGGGAGAAGCCGGGGCCCGGCCCGGAAGGCCGTCATTGCGAACAAATAACGCTATCCCCTGCCCTTGCAGGCCGTACCGAATGGCCGAATGTGCGTGAGGTTTGTGCGGATGTGTACCATCTGCTTTCGCCGGATTATGCCACTCCGGAAGAATTAGCGGATGCGGCGGATGCACTGGGGCGAAAATATAAAAATTGGGCAACGATATGCAGTTTGGTGGCCGCAACGGTGCATTGCTCTTCGGATAGGCTGTTTGACCGGAAGTGAAATGATACGGGCGAAGAGGCCGGGCGTACAGATGAAGACAGACGATAATGGAGGAGGTGGAGCAGAGATGGAGAATAAAATCTGTGGGACATGCCGATGGCATCATCAATGTGACGTTTTCCCGGAGGATTTTATTTGCGTGTGCGATAAAAGCGATTATTGCACCGATTGGACAGGCTATAACCACACCTGCGACGAATGGGAGGGGTAAGGATGCCCAGAAAAGAAATCGTTTTTTATTGCGATATATGCGGCCGCAAATATGGTTATGAAAAAGATGCAGGTACTTGCGAGAAGAGCCATCTCCAAATCGCAGAAGTAAAAGCGCGATATGATAAGGATGACCGCAAGAAAGAATATCCAACATCGTTGTTGGTGACGTTAGGCGGCGGGAAAGTAATTGAATATAGCCGAAAACCTTGACGTAACCGCCGAGTAACCAACAAACCCCGCCAAGCATAACCCGGCGGGGTTGTTACCGGCGCAGAATCGCGCCTTCATTGGTATAGCGTATCTCACTAATACGATTATACCACGGGAGGCGGTAGTTTGACAATACGTGATTTCGAGCAGATTTTTGCATTGCGTAATGAGGCAGCGGACTTGGAGCGGCGGATCCGGCGGTGTGAGGTCGAAGCGGTAGCGGATACCGTAACCGGTTCCTCTCGTGAAGCTCCATATCAACCGCAGGTTATAAGAATCACCGGGGTGGAGTCGGCAGACAGTTCGTTCCCGATGCGTGTTAAGCTTGTTGCACGCCGGGAGCGGATAAAGAAGCTCCTTGCAGAGATTGATGACTTCATTGATACCGTAGAGGATAGCGATGTTCGTTTGATAATCCAATTGCGGTATATCGACGGTGATTCGTGGCGCGTTGTGGCGCGCAAGGTATACGGATACCCGTGCGAGGACAGGGCACGGATGAAAATCACAAGATTTTTTGCAGAAATTTGAAATCCTGTTCGTTTTGTTCGTTCTGTTCGTTTTTAATATGGTAGAATGGTATCGTGCATAAGAATGACGGCCTGTCAGGCCGCGCCTTAAGTACAAGCAAAGGCCGTCATTATAGTGACGGCCTTTTTGTTGGGATGGTGACGGCATGAATTATGTGCAGCCTATACGGGACAAGGATAAAATTGAAAATATGAAGCGTGTGCTGCTGGAGGCCAACCAGAGGGATTATATTCTGTTCCTGCTGGGAATCAACACGGGGATGCGGATTTCGGACATGCTGCGGCTGCGCGTGCGGGATGCCTTGGGGGATTTCATCGTTATTAAGGAGCAGAAAACGGGTAAGGCCAATCGTTATTTTGTTCCTCCGCATATCAAGAAAGATTTGCATGTGTACATGCAGGATATGGAATATGATGATTTTTTGTTCCAGGGACGCAAGGGGTACAACACGCCAATCACGCGGCAGCGGGCGTATGAGGTTTTGCAAAACGCGGCGCGGGTTGTCGGCCTGCGGGAGGTCGGAACGCACACCATGCGTAAGACATTCGGATATCACCTCTACAAACAGACAAAGGATGTTGTGCTGCTGATGCAGATATTCAAGCACTCCGACCCGTCGGTGACGCTGCGGTATATCGGCATTAATGAGGATAGCAAGGAGACTGCCCTGCGCCGGTTCCGGCTGTGAATGTGTCTTAAATGAAGCATGTTAGATACGGCGCGGCGCGCGGGGTGTATTAGATGTAGGTTTGCATTTAAATGAACCTGACACAATATGTATTATGACAGGGGATTTTTTCCATATATTACCATATTGCACAAGGTCTATGACACATGGGTTTGCACGGGGGGACTATGGCACGGGAGTTTGCAAGGGGGTTTTATCGGTCGAAGGCGTGGCAGGGCGTCCGTGCATATATCATGAAACGGGATGGATATGTCTGCCGGTGTCCGTCCTGTGAGGTGAATCGTCAGGTGAACGCGGACTATGCTATCGGTGCGGACGAGGTGCATCACATTATACACCTCACGCCTAAGAATATAGGTGACCCTCGCGTGACGCTGGATGAAAAGAATTTGATTGCTGTTAGCAGGGATTGCCATTTCGCAATCCACGAGGAGAGCAAAAGAGCCGGACGCGCGGCGGCGGATGCGCGGAAAGCAAAAGAGGATTGTGCGGAAGAATATTATTTTGATGATGACGGAGTTTTGCGCGCGGTGTGTGGAAAAATATCCCCCCCATAATCAAGCGACCCCTAAACCCGAGGGGACCGTTGGAGGTGGTCTTCTCTGTGCCCCGGAAAGTGATATATGCGTTTATAGGGGTGGTCGCAGGGATGTGGCGTACGATGCGAGATAATTCCGGCGGATACCGAAGGATGGGAAAAGATGGGGGCGTTTGTAATGGGGCGAGTAAAAGCGGCATCAGAGCCTTCTCCGGCTGATGCGGTGTCGGACAAGCAGATTCGAATAAAGAATGAAACGCGTCGAATTCGGTCAGAGCTGTCGAGTGTTCCGAAGGATAAGCTTGCACTGGCAGGGCCGTTGATTGATAATGCCGCATTCCTTGCGGTGGAGCTTGGCGAGCTGCGGAAGATTATTGAAGAAAAGGGTTGTACGGAAAAATATCAAAATGGCCGTGAGCAGTGGGGCGAAAAAGAGAGCATTCACCTCAAAGCGTATAATGCCATGATGAAAACGTATTCGGCGGCACTACGGCAGTTGACAGCGCTATGCGATAAAAAGAGCAAGACAAACGAAACGGCAAAAAGCAAACGCGGCGGGAAGCAGAGCACGGAGGATATCGGTTTGATGTCATTTATTATGGCGCAACCTGCCGTACAGGTTAAGCCGACACGGAGCCGGGCGCGAAAACCCTCCCCTTCTTCGTCCGAAAAGGAGGTGCGAAAATGAAACATATCAGTGAACTTCTTGTCCCCATAACGGTCAAGCTGTGCATGGAGGTTCACGTCCATGGCGAAAGTGAGTTCTGCTCACGCGAGGAAGTTGCCGAAACCGTTTATGAAGTACGAACGCATCAAGAATTGGAACTTATACTCCAAAAACTCGAGCCCTTCTTCTCTCAGAAATAAGGTGGTGCGCATGAGTTTCATCGAACAATATGCGGAGTTGATTAACAATGAGAAAATTGTCGCGCCGCGCCGGGTCAAAAAACAATATTTTGAGTTAGTAAAACACATCCATAAGCCGCAATTCTTGCCGGTATTACAGCCGGATGGGAGCTTTGCGGAGCGTGAATTCGTGTTTTCGGAGACGCACGCAAATCGCCCTATTGATTTTATTGAGCGGTTTTGCAAGCATTCAAAAGGCGAGTGGATGGGACGCGACATCCGTTTAGAGCTTTTTCAAAAAGCGAAGTTTCAAGCAGCGTTCGGATTTGTGGACAAAGAAACCGGTTTGCGGCGATACACGGAGGTCGTGACAGTCGAGGGGCGGAAGAACGGTAAATCCACGGAAATCAGCGGTATCGGGAATTATATGCTTTGCGCCGACGGCGAGGGCGGCCCGCATGTCTCAGTTGCGGCAACCAAACTCGACCAGGCACGCATTGTTTTCAAGGAAGCTTGTAACATGGTGACGCAAAGCCCGGAATTGCGGGCGCTTATAACAAAGCGAAAGTCAGACCTATACAGCCCGTTTAACTTCGGTGAGTTCTTCCCGGTAGCAAGCGATTCCGACAAGCTGGACGGGTTGAATCTGCACTGCGGAATTTTGGACGAGATACAAGCGAACAAGGATAGAAATATATATGACATTTTGAAGCAGTCCACGACCGCGCGCCGTGAGCCGCTTCTTTTTTTGATGGGAACGGGCGGGTTCGTCCGTGAATGCTTATATGACACAGTGTATGAGCAAGGGTGTAATGCCATTGACGGGATAAAAGGTTTCGAGCAACCTCGTAGCCTATATTTCATTTATGAGCTGGACGACCGCGAGGAATGGGTTGATTACCGCTGCTGGCAGAAAGCAAACCCCGGACTTGGCACGATAAAGAAATTTGAAACACTGGCAGATTTCGTGGACAAGGCGCGGCGTGACCCGCAGTTCCTGCCGACGGTGTTGACGAAGGATTTTAATTTCCGCGAAACATCGGAAAGCACATGGATGCGACTGGATGCAATTGAAAATATAAAAGTTGTTCCGATGGATTATCTAAAAAAATCCTACGCCATCGGCGGATGCGATTTGTCCAGTACAACGGATTTGACCTGCGCTACGCTGCTTATACGGAAACCGAGCACCAACGAAGTATTTGTCCTTCAACAATATTTCCTTCCGGAGAAGCGTGTGCGGGATTTGGAATTGACAAAATCCAAAGAAGCGCCATACAAGCTTTGGGCGAAGCAGGGTTGGCTGACATTGTGCGAAGGTGCAAGTGTAAACTTTACCGATGTGACGGCATGGTTTGTTAAAATGGTGAAGGAATACGACATCCGCCCGCTGTGGGTTTGTTATGACCGCGCACTTTCCGGATATTGGGTGCCGGAGATGGAAAGTTGTGGTTTTGATATGGTAAAAATTGCGCAGGGGCCGTTCACGTGGTCGCAACCCATGAAGGAGCTGGGTGCGGCATTCGCGGAACATCGGGTCGTATACCAAAACAACCCGATGCTACGCTGGTGCTTATCGAATGTCAGTAAAAAATCACAAAACAGTAAGGGCATTGAGACAATACAGCCCGTCAAGATTTCGGAGAACCGAAGGATTGATGGGTTTGTTTCTCTCTTGAATGCATATGTCGGTCTACTTAAATTCAGCGAGGAGTATTTGCCTTATGTCAGATGATGCAAAAAAAATCATAGTAGAGCAATGGGCGTTAGAATGCCTTGTAACTCTAGTAGCTCAAATGCAGATGCTGGAAGTACGGTATACATGTCGATGCCGAAATGAATTGCTGGGGCAAATGATACGCCCGTTGATACGAGAGCCGTGTATTGTAGATGCGCTTTTGTGTATGGAAAGGGCGGTGAAAGATAGTGGGGATATTTGATAGCTTCCGCCGGAAGCAAAACGCGGCCCGTACGGAGGTTACGCTTGCCAAGCTGATTGAATTGGGTGCGAAGGACAATTTGCAATATGCCGGGGACATCATGGACAATGAGCTTGTCCGCGCGTGTATTCATGCGAATGCGACACACACGAGCAAAGCATCCGCAAAGGTTATCCGCAAGCGGGATGGAGTGATTCAACCAGATGATGCTAATGCTCGACTGGAGCGCATGTTAAACGAGCAGCCAAACCCGTACATGAACGGCGTATCTTATCTATACCGTACTCGTGCGCTGTATGAGTATAAGGGTACGGCGTTTGTTTACATCGACAGATCGGCCCGGTAGGCTGGCCTGTCGGGTTCTACCCGATATACTATTCCAGCGCGGAAGCTTTAGCCGATGATGCGGGAACAATACAAGGGTATCGCTTCACAATCAACGGGAAAACGTACAACTTTGCGTATAATGATTTGCTTGTGCTCCGGCGCGGATTTGTGCGTGACAATTACTTCGGCGAGAGTAATGCGCCTCTTATGCAGAGCTTGACAATGTTGAAAGTTGCGGACAAAGGTGTGGAGAACGCTATCACGTTGTCGTCGAACCTGCGCGGTATTTTGAAAAGCACAAAATCCATGCTGGCCGAAGAAGACAGGAAAAAGGCGAAGGATGACTTCATCGCTGATTATGTAGGTATGTCCAATGCAAGCGGTATTGCGTCTCTTGATTCAACGCAGGAGTTTACACCGGTAGATATGTCTCCTAAAATGCCGGCCGCGCAGCATGTCGCGTTGTTTGAGAAACGAATAATGCGGTATCACGGCACCAGCGAGCCGATTTTATTGAACGAATACAACGAAACGCAGTGGGCGTCCTTTTATGAGGGCAGCATTGAACCGTTCTTGATTCAATTGTCACAGGAAACGGCGAACAAAGTCTTCTCACGGCACGCGCGTGGGCATGGAAATATGATTGTATACGAAAGTAATCGTATGCAGTATTTGAGCGCGCAGTCGAAGTTCATGCTGGTGTCGTTGATTGACCGCGGTTTACTAACCATCAACGAATACCGCGACATCTTAAACCTGCCGCCCGTGGATGGCGGTGACGCGCGTGTGATACGCAAGGAATATGCGGCGGCGGACGATGTCGCAGTAGAACCACTGAAAGGAGGCGGCGAAAATGCCGTATAGGCTTGACGGGTACATTGTAGATGGCCCCGACATGAAAAGATGGTATGAATATTTCGGGTATGCGTCGGTATACCCGGCAGAGCTGGAAGCATGGCTGGCGTCAGGGGATACAGACATGACCCTGTATATTAACAGCCCCGGCGGCGATGTGTTTGCCGGAAGCCTGATGTATTCCGCAATTCAACGGCATGGCGGTGTAACAGTCATCATTGATGGCTTGGCGGCGAGCGCGGCAAGCTTTATCGCACTGGGCGGACAGGCTGTAAAAATGACCCTGACCGCGGAATATATGATTCACAATGTTTCTATGTATGCTGAGGGCGATTACAGGGATATGTCACATGCGTCAGATGAGTTGAAAGCTGCAAATAGAGCCATCATCAATGCTTACCGTGCTAAAACGGGACTTTCTGAGCCAGAATTGCAAGCGTTGATGGATGAAGAGCATTGGTTCGACGCGTTCGAGGCGAGGAAATACGGGTTCGTTGATGAAATCATCGGTGCGGAAAACGTGACGGCACCGGATGAAAAGGTTGTCAGCATCATGCAAGCACGCGCAAAGCGTATGTATGCCATGATGCGCCCGCCGAAAATCACAGCGGGAATGGTGTTGCCGGAGCAACCAACGGGAACAGATGGGATGAACTCTATACCGTACAAAAAAGAGCCACGCGACAGCGGGCTTTTTTCTTTGCAAGAAATGCAATTACAAGCAAATAAAAACATACTGGGAGGTTTGAAAAATGAATGAATGGCAGAGATTGTTGGCGGCACGAATCGAAGAGCAGGAAACGCTTTTAAATGCGGCACGTCTGACCGGGCGGAACCTTGATGAAACCGAGACGGAGCGGTTCAACGCCTTGCAAACAGAAATCACACAGCTTCACGCGGCTATTAACATGCACAACCAGCAACAGGAGAACTTCCGCGCCATGCAGGGTATTCCCGCGCCATTGGATGCTCCTTTGGCTCCGACAGGCGGTATTGATTCGCCGGAATATCGCAACGCCTTTTTGAATATGGCACGCGGTATTGCACCTACACAGGCGGAAATCCCGTTGTTGCAAAACGCGGCGCATACGGACGGCGGGTATTTCATCCCCACAACGCTTGCGAATCAGATATTGAACCTGATGGCGCAGAACCATCCGATTTTGACGGATGTACAGGTAATGCACGTGCGGGGCAATTTTACAATCAACGTTCACACGGGCATCACCAGCGGCGATGCGGCTGTCGTACCGGATGGTGGTACTGTACCCACGGAGGAAAATAGCTTTGTCACAGTTTCTCTTGCCGGGTATACATACGCCAAACGTGTGGATATCCCTTATGCCATGCGTGCGATGGCGATTCCGGCATTTGAGGATTATCTTGTGAGCGAGTTGGCGCAGCGTCTTGGTGCGGTGGTTGCGTCTGACATGGTGAATCAATCTGATTCCGGCAAAATTCAGGGTATTCTTCCCTTCGTCACAGACGAAAAGCCGGAAAACAACCTGACCTACGCCACTAGTATTTCCTACGCGGACATGACCGCGCTCATGGCGGCAATCTCCGGCGTTGTTGGCACAAGTGTCATCTATGTCAATGAAAAGACCTACTGGATGCAGTTGGCAAACATTGTGGACGGCAACAAACGCCCTCTGTTCATCACTGACCCAGTGACGGGTGCAGTTAATTCTACCTTCGGCGTGCCGGTCAAGATTGAATCCGCAATCCCGGACGGCGTTGTCCTCGCGGGCAAACCGCGCACGGGCTATATCCTGAACTACAACCAAGATATTACTGTTGTCTCCGGCGAGAATGTGACGCACTTGCGGACGGAGGTTGTCGGGTATTTAATTGCAGACGGCACCCCGACGGTTGCGGACGCATGGGCAACGCTAAAAAAGGCGTAAGCCTCGCGGCGCGGCTGACGCCGCCGTGGGTCAAGAAATGGAGGCATGGACATGCCCAAAATTTTGGATAGTGTCAAAATGACACTTCGAATCACGCACAAGAAGCTGGATGCGGATTTGATAGAGGTTATCGGCGCGGCAAAACGCGAGATGATTCGGGCGGGGGTATCCCCCGCCCTTGCCAATAAGGATTGTGACCCGTTGATACGTGAGGCTATAAAAATGTATTGCCGGTTGCAATTCACAAGCGACATGCAAAAACACGACAGGTATTCCGAGGCGTGGCAAACCATGCTTGACAGTATCCGCCGGTCAAAGGGATACGGATGGAGTGATGGCAATGATTAGCGATGTCATTACGCTCGTGCGGATAGATCTGGAACGTGACGCACGCGGGGATTTGGTTGAGGTCATCAAGTCCCAGCGCGATGTTTTTGCGGAAGTACGTAGCATCGGCATGAAAGAATTTTACCAAGCCGACGCCACGGGTATGAAGCCGGAGCATGTGTTCCGACTTGCTGATTATTTGGATTATAACGGCGAGCAGTTGATATTGTGGAACGACCGGCGATACCAGTTCTTGAAATCCTTCCGCATTGCTGAAAGCAGCGAGTTGAATATTACTGTGACGAGTATTGTCAACCAAGGGGGTGGTTGATATGCCGGTGCCAAGTAGCGTCGTCAAACTTTCCAAAAACGGCGTTGAGTATACATCAAATGTAGATGCGTGCAATTACCTCATGCGTGAACTGATGCGGGCGGCTCTGCGAGATGTAGGGCGTTTTGTCAAATACGAAACGAGTAAAAAACTTGAGAGGCGTACGGGACGAGGCAAAAGAAGCTTGCAAGTGTGGATTCGAAAAAAAGAAATAGATATGCAAATCGGGTACAAGCCGGAAGGGTTCTACATGGGATTTATTGAAATTGGTACGCTCACAATTAAAAAACAAGCTCCGCTGACAAGTACTGTTGAAGAAAACATCGCTACAATTCGAGAAATCCAAGCGCAATACCTTTCCGCCATCAATGATGGCGAGGTGGCGGCAGCGGCCTTGATTGATGAGGGGGAATACAACAGTGATAACGAACCAGATTAAGCGGTTTTTCGCGTCACTATTCCTTACAAACGGATTCAACGCTTTTTATTATAATGCGGACGATGACGCAGTGTTCCCCTACTTTGTGTACGAATTGCGCGAGGTGGACGCGGAGCAGGGTCATTCCCGGTTTGTGCTGGAATGCAACGGATGGGACAAGCTTAGCCCTGCGGCGTTGAATGATGTTTTTGACGCATTGGAAGCGTTGCTGGACGAATACGGGTATATTGACAACCGTTTCCGTCTGAATGTGTACAAGCAGGGTATCCGGCAGGAGGTGCCAGACCCGGATAAAAATATACGGCATCATCGGATACTGTTTGAAGTCAGATTGACAAGGAGGAATAAAAATGAAAACGTTTAGTGGGTTTAACTGCGGCACGGCAGAATCGTTGATTTTGGATGCAGGTGTGTTCTTTAAAAATTATGATGTCCAGAAAGATACCTATGATACTGCCATGGCGGCCGGTAAGGGTCTTGGCGCGACGCGCGGAGGTGGTACCTTCACGGCGACACCGACAACACGCAATTTGGAAGTGGATGGTGTAAAGACAGTCGGACGCGGGATGATTCGGTTCGATTCATGGGCGGTCACGATGCTTGCGAACCTTTTGGAAGTGACGGCAAAAACCTTCCGGGATGCATTGGGCGCGGCATCGCTTACGCCCTCGGCGGACGGTAAGTATGACATCATCAGGGCAAAGAACTACGTCGAAAACACAGATTATATCGACAACATCACATGGATGGGAACTGTCACGGGTTCACCCGATGAACCTGTGATTATTCAAATTTATTCCGCGCTTTCCACGTCGGGATTGTCTATGTCGATGACGGACAAGGCGGAAGCCGTTCTAGCTGTGACATTTACCGCCACGCAGGATATTTGCGGCGGGG
>JGI994J12354_10005745_pt1 | contig 10588 bp, 9 predicted proteins | sample IntmicLarv3ML3BL_FD_12354 | JGI IMG/M metagenome (IMG submission 12354)
CTAGGAGGTGTTAAGCATGGCTAATGAAAATAAAAAAGATTTCAATACAATGATGAATAATAGTAAGGATATGCCTAAAGTTCAGACTATTACAGATGAGAAAAGTATCATGTTATTGTACCTGTTTTGAATGGACATGATGTTGAGGGGAAGACTCCATTTGTTTCAATTGAGGAAGAGGCAAATCAACATGTGGAGCTATCTGTTAATCAACCCAGGTTATGTAGGAATTGATTAAAGAAGGTATTAAAAAGGAGGAAAAATGGCCAGACCAACAACAAAAGAAGATTTGATAAAAGTAGCTAACGAACAGTTTGACAAAATGTGGAGTTTATTTGACACACTCACAAAAGAGCAGCAAGAAGGCTCATATGAGTTTGAAGGTAAAGAGCGTCACTGGCAAAGGGATAAGAATTTCAGAGATGTATTTGTGCATCTCTATGAATGGCACACGTTATTGTTAAATTGGATTGACAGTAATCAAAAGGGAGATGAAAAACCGTTTCTGCCAGCACCATATAATTGGAAAACATATGGTGACATGAATGTAGAATTTTGGAAAAAGCATCAGAAAACACCGTATGAAAAGTCAATCAAAATGGTGAGGCAAAGCCACAAAGATGTAATGGCGACGATTGAAAAGTTTTCAAATGATGAATTATTTTCAAAAGGAGTTTTTTCGTGGACAGGTGGCTCTACCTTGGGACAGTATTGTGTAAGTGCTACGTCAAGTCATTATGATTGGGCTATGAAAAAAATAAAAAGATACAAAAAAGAATGTTGTTAATTAAAAAGAAGGTGTTTGAACCGTTCATTGTTGTTCAAGCTACTTGAGGACACCATCTTTATTATTTGTGCCGATAATGACATAGTCAAAAGAAACTTCGCAAGCAGACTTTTTATTCAATTGTTTTTTAAAATGTGGTCTGCGTGACTAGTTGAAAGATGTGTAAAGCAATTATCCCAACACCTAGTCCAGCCAATATCCAACCAGCTATTTTCGCTTTACTCTTACCAATGACCTTGCGAGCTTTTATTAATAAGAAGGTGCCAACACCTGCCATGACGATACCAGCTCCAATGCTGAATTGATGCATGAAAAGTTCGTCCTTCATGTACTGCTCGGAACCCACAATCAGTCCTTCTTGCAGTTCGAGTTTATCAGCTTTCAGTTCTTCGATTATTTCGGCGTATTCAGCTTTTACTTCTTCGTCTTTTGCTTTTTCCATTTGCGCCTCAAATCCAGCTATCAACTTATCGAAAGTGGTGCCTATACCATCATGGGCTTCTTGTGCTTGTGCCACCTCTTTTTCGGTTACTTCCGTCTGCGCTTGCAATGTTTCTGTGGTATTCACTTTATTTTCTGTTGTTGTTTTTGTCATTTTATTTTCCTCCTATACAATTGTATCTTTTTTTAGTGTGTATGTTATCGTGCCAACCGCCGATGCGATGCCCGCTAATGCTAATGCAATGAGAAACCAAAATTCGCTTAGTAGTTGGTCGAACCCTAGTCCTGATGACGAACCCATTAATACTATTACTAATGATGTAACTAGCGCAGCCACGCCTGAGTATGTCAACAATCCTACTGCTAGTGGTAGCAAGCCAAGTAAAACCACCATTGCGGAAGCTACCAAATATGAAAACATTTGCCCCATCGTTAAGGCGAATGGTATAGCGGGAATTACTAGAGATAACCCACCAAATAATAATCCTAAGATAATCTGTGTGCCGATAATTCCCAAAAGTGAATATCCTGCCACCAATAGCGTTTTCGAAATGAGTAATTTTCGTTTAGCGACTGGATATGTATATAACATAAGAATATTTTTATTTTTGAATTCATCGATTACAATTTTATTAATCAGAATGCCTTCCCATATAACAAATACTGGTCTGACAATAATTGCCACAGCCTCTGAAATCGTCCCTACCAACGACTCGGCTGTCAACCCCATCACCAACGCCATTAGGCCGATTGGTATTATGGCAATTAAAAAATAAATTGGTAGTTTTTGTAAATTAAATTTTTTAATGTCAATCTTCATCAAATCAAGCATATGCAACACCTCCCATTACAATTTTGCGGAAATAATCTTCTAGCTCCAAATTGTCCTTTTCGAGTTCCCTATGAATATCAGCAACAGTACGTTGTTCTAGCATTACGCCATTGTCAATGATACCAACTGTATCTGCTATCTTATCTAGCTCACTAATGATATGGCTTGATATTAACATTGCTGTGCCCTGTTCCTTTTTGATTTTTAGAAGTAGATTTCGTGTGTCTTGAATTCCCATTGGGTCCAACCCGTTGATTGGTTCATCCAAAATCAATAATTTAGGTTTAGTAATAAGTGCCCTAGCCAAGGCTAAACGTTGCTTCATTCCCAAGGAAAATTCGCCGACCTTTTTATCATCTAAGTCCGTCAGTCCCACCAGCGCTAGAGCCTCAGGAATGTTTTTGATAAATTCCATTCCCATGTAGTTACAATGGATTGCTAGATTATCAACTGCGGTTAGGTTATTATAAAAAACTGGTGTTTCGATGATATTTCCGATTTGGCTAAATACCGGATTAGCTTGTGTTTGTTCAAGCTCTTCTCCCAGTAATGTAATCTCACCGCTATCGGGTTTTAGTATTCCAAATAGTAATTTCATCAATGTTGTTTTGCCAGCGCCGTTGGCTCCAATGAAAGCATAAATCTCACCTTCCTTAACGGTCATATCAACATTATCTAGAATTAATTTGTCATTAAATCGTTTTGTCAAATTTCTAATCTGTAGTGCGTTATTCATTTACATTTCCTCCTGTCTTTGTGTTGAAGCAACAATACCATGTGCGTTATCAAGATTGGTAAAATCGTGTGTCAGATGTATCATTTTTGGAGTGAAATGTATTTTTGAATTTGGAAAGTGGTTTTTGCGCAATAAAATAAGCATCGACGAAGAAAAATTCACTTCTTTCTTAGTCGATGCTAAAATTAATAGAGATTATTTGTTACTGCGGAAAAAACACTCTGTAATCGTATGTATAGTCGGCGTATTTTTTCCTATATATTTAAAAACACTAACTGTATCACGTGTGCAAATACAGTGATAATCCCTAGTATTAGCAATATCCAGCCGGCGATTTTCTTGCCGTTTTTCAAAGGAACATTACGGGTTTTATAAGCCAAGATGGCACCGATAATAATAATCACAGTAGCCACAGCAATATTAAATATGTGCATTTGGGCGGTGCCGACAACTGCTTGTGATACTTCTATTTCGGCATTAGCTTCCTTTATTGCTTCTTCATATTCCGCATTCAATTCATCAAGTTCATTTTGCAGTTCACTAATTGCTTCTTCATATTCCGAATTCAGTTCATCAAGTCCATTTTGTAGTTCACTATTTATATTTGTCATTTCACAACCTCCTACATGGTTATAGTATTTTACATCTTATACTTTAGCGATGTACAGCAGTATTGAAGCAAGATTATTTCACTTTAGTATAATCACTTCTAATTTAAACATATTATCCATAGAACTCACTTTGAAACTACCATCATATTTAGCCAATGCTCGTTCAATATTTTTCAAGCCAAAACCATGCCCGGCATCTTGCTTATCCGTTGGGATATGGTTATCAGTAATATTTATAGAACTGTGTATTGGATTTTCAAATATAATCAAGTAATTATTGGGGCTACGCTTAATCACAATGTTCAAATATCTTGGCTTATTATCAAGACATTTTACATTAGCTTCGATAGCATTATCAATAGCATTTGTAAAAATAGTGCAAAGGTCAATTGGCTCAACCATAAGTTTGGAAGTGAATTGCCCTTCAATGGTTAAGGAAATGTGGTTTTGTTCAAGCAAAAAACTTTTCCCATAGATAAGTGCATCGACAACGGTATTGCCAGTGCTAGGCAGACTAGGAATACTTTCCCATTGTCCAGAGAGACTATTTATATATTCTTTCATTTCTTCGGTTTTATTATCCTTACTTAATGCACCAAGATACAAAAAATGATTTTTCATGTCATGTTTATAGTGACGGATTTCCTCTTGGGAATTTTGATATGCCTTGAAATATTCTAATTGTTGGTCCATATTTTCTTGAGTGATTTGCCCTACTTCCTTAAAATGACTCGCCATTTTGCTATTAATTAAGGAAATAACGAAAAATAAATATAGGAATATCACCGAGTATTTAAGTACAATCTGTAAAAATTCTTGCGGGATGACTGATACAAAAGGAAATTGCCAACCATATCCAACTGCTAGCAAAAGCATAAGAGTAATGCTATTTGCCAAAAGCAAGAGACCCCATTCATTTCCAGAAAAGCTGATTTTGGTATTCTTTCGCCCGCATATATAATAGATAAAAATGATTGCCATCAAATTAATTATGATTGAAATAATAGAAAGAAAGAGCCTATTTAGTGAATTGTTGGAGTTATCTAAAATGGCTAGCATAGCAACGAAAACACTCAGTATTTCCGCGGAACTAAAAAATAATAGTGCTAATAGATATTTGCCACAGCGTTTCAAGGTAGAGCCACTACCAAAAATCGTGTAAATTATCAAAGGCAGTGCCAGTCTAATCACCATCATCGTCGTGTCAAATTGCGCATAACGATTTCCGACCAGGAAAAAAACACCAAAACCACACGTCAACACAGCTAGTATTGCCCAGCATTTTGCCACACGGAAGCTATCGTCAACGATAAACTGTAGTATAGTCATAATCAAGATGATATCTACGATACAAGAAAATATCTGTATATACTGGTTCATTTCCCGCTCCTTTAATATAGAAGTTTAGGTCTTTAGTTATTACATTTGGAAAAAGTAAATGTTAACTTCGCTGTCGCTTCCGCTTTCTTTGAGAACATCATATAGAAGTTTTACTAATATAATCATGAAACGCTTGTTTAACATCTTTGTAACGTAAGCGACTAATAGGCAAGATAGTGCCATCTTCTAGAGTGACTTCTTGCTTATTAATACCTTTAACATATCTGATATTGACGAGATAACTCCGATGTATTGAAATAAAATTATATTTCGCTAATTCATTTGCGAAATCACCTAAAGCACACCGCTGAGTGAAAGTGCCATCATTTGTTTGAATACTGATATATTGATTTTGTGCCTCGAAAAACAAAATATCATTTATATTTATCGTGTGTTCACCGTCCAAATTGCTGATGTGAATGGTTTTACCACTATTGTTTTGGGCGCGTACTGCCTCTAGTGCTTCAATGAGTTTTGGCGCCTTGACAGGTTTCGTCAAAAAGCGAAAGGCGGCAACCTCATAGCCCATACTTGCCAACTCGTCATGGCTAGTAATAAAAATAATCACTGTCTTGGTATCGGTTTTGCGGATTTGATGAGCTGCTTCTAAGCCGGTTATCTGTTTCATTTCGATATCCAATAAGATTACGTCGAAAGTCATTTTGCCAGAGTGATAATAATCCACTAGTTCTTCGCCACTGGAAAAAAATTCAATTAATAAATCCAGTGATTTATATTCTGCCTCAATATAATCTGCTAGTGTTCGAGCAAATGTTTGATTGTCGTCACAGATTGCTATCCGCATGGTGCGCCTCCCACAAGTCTTTATGATATCAGTATAACAAAGGCAAGGTTTTAAGTAAATAGGTGTGACAAGGGGGTTAAAATAATATTTTAATATGCCTAAGAAATAGCTTTATAATCAAGAATAGCACCATTTTCATCAGACAAAAACACTACTTCACCACGTCTTGGATTAAAGTTAAGTCCGATTTTGAACAATGTGTCAATAGATGTACTGCTTTTGCCAGCGAACTCCCAAACACTTCCCGAAGAAATGTTCAAAATGGGAAACATCCATTTTTGGAGATTATTAAGGTCGTCACTTAGGTAAAGATTGCTTGTATTTTGCGTGATTTCTGTAGGGTTGTACATTGTGAAACCGCATAAACCATCAGTATCATACGTATCTTTAAAAAGCAGTGGAGACATCGTTGACTTAGTGACTAATTGGATATTTACAACGCCATGGACATCAGTGTCTGCAACCGAAATCAGTAAATCTTCTTCATGGCGCTTTTCACCGTTTACTAGCCAATAGTCAAACGCCTGCCCAGCTGATAACACTGGTGTGATAGGTACGCGATTTTCTACGAAATAAAAACCTTCGTTGCCATTCAAAGTATTGATTTTAGCCGAACCATCTGATGTTATTTGATATAATGACGTGTAACCAAAAATATCTCTCATCTCTTCTAAAATATAATCTGGGCGTTGTTTGGTAAAATCAATTAATCTTTCTCTACTTTCCAATATATGATTAATGTCTATCCAGCCTGAAGCTTTTCCATTAAGAGTAGAATATTCTATTTCGCGTAGGCTTACTTCGTTCAAGTCGTTAATTGCAAGTCGCACATTTTCGGTAGAAAAGTGTTCAAATATCATATCACATAAGTTATTAGAGAACCTTTCAGTATATTCCGTATTACTTAGTAGAGCTTTAAGCACAGGGCTATATCCATATCTTCCTTCTACGACAGGATTGTCCATATCGTCGCTGATAAGGCGGGTTATCGACCTAATACTAGGAGCTGCTTTGTCGTTATACCACAGAGATGAATCTGCATCATAGAACCTAAAGTGCCAGCGACCATCTAGTTCCTTGGCGCTATTTTCTGTGTCTGGATGTCCTGTATACCGCCAAATCATCATATTGTTTTCGGGCCAATCAAAGTCAGCAATATAGGCTCTAATAGCGTAAAATAAGAGCATTTCGTCGATATCGAAATAATCATTAAAATACTGCATGGCTTCATTAGAACCTTCCCCATATTCAGCGTAATCAAGCAATTGATAAAATGCACTTAGCATATCCTCATCTTCAGTGATAATATCGGTATTGCCCCCAGCAATAATATCAAAAGAACGCTCTGACGCACTAAAAAGAGACTCAAGGAATTGCTCATTTATCTGAGCTGTTAACCATGCAAAACTATAATATTCTCCGTTTAAAAACACTGTTGCCCCTGCTTGGGGCGAGACCGTGGGGAGGCCTGTCCCCTTTGTAATCCGCGATGTCAGTGCTGTTCGAATGCGTCCCTCAGTAACATCATTTCCGCCGGGTCGTAAAATCAGGCTGTCATGAGACAGGATTGGTTTTTTAAAATCATCGGCGCTCGAAAAATCCGAAAAAAACTCATGTTTAAATCTACCAGCTTCTGGTTCATATTCTTTTCTTGCTATGAGCATAAGTGATTTTACAGGATTGATGCGACTTGAATTTCCGTGCACACGGAGACCGGCATTTTGGGCGATAACACGCTCACCATCTTGTGTAAAAACTTCAACATATACGGGGCGTTCCCATTCTCGTCCACGTCCAGTGTAATTTGCTGGGCGTTCCCAATCTTCTTCTTCCACATGAGAGTTTTCTAACATATAATCATCATATATTTTCCCCGACTCCAAAATACCGTCCTCATAATCATATAAATTCCAAGGGTCTGTAGAAATTGAGAATACATAATTTGAAAACCGCTCACTTATTGAGGAGCCAATAAAATAACTTTGCGTCATCACGGGGCTTTGTTCGCCATTGTATATGGCAATTGCCTTTAATACAATACACGCAATGGTTTCGTTGGCGACAAACGTGATGGGATGAGAAAATTCTTCATTGTCACTTGTTGGAGTTGAGCCGTCGGTAGTGTAATAGATTTTCGCGCGGTCATTACTTGCTGAAATAGTGACGGAAATCGTTTCATCGTAAAAAAAATTATTGTGGGAAAAGGACATCGATAAATCTGACTCGGCACTGTTTTGCAGATAAGCCAAATCTTCTTGTAAACTTTGTGGCAGTTCATCCAAAGGCATGGACAGGGATATAAAGGGGGTTGTGGAATAATGCGAAATAATGCTACATGTGATGCCCAAAAGTAAAAGAACTAAGATAATCCATTTTTGCATGAGCGGGCTCCTCGCGAAATTTTTCTTTTTTATCAGCCATACATCCCCCGTCGGTGGTAATAAATATGTGGTTGAGATGCTTTGTAATAAGTTAGTCAAAACTAACAAAAATTATGACACAATAAAATTTGCTTGTCAAGCAGCGCGGTTCTTGATACAAAAAATGATACAAAAAAGGTTTGACACGCGAGTTAGTCTATGCTAACCTTACAGATAGTTAGTTTGTGCTAACCTTGTCGGGCCTAGCTAAGAAGCGACAACAGAAACTATTGAATAAACAGCAGTGGTGGTTATATCACTACTATAGGAGGAGGAGCTATGTTTAGAAATAAAACTAGAGAATGCCATGGGCATGGAATAAGAATAAGAATATTATCTTTGATAATGGTCTTTTTACTAATCTACCCAGTGCTTTTTCCAGTTCAAGTGTTTGGTGGGATTGATGATAAATCAGTCGCCATCGAATTTGAAGAAAATGTTACGGATACGCATATCGTAGAGGACGAGATTGATGGCGAAGATGTTATTGATACGGATACGCATAGCGCAGAGGATGAGATTGATAACGAAGCAGTCATCATCGAATTTGAAGAAGATGCTCGGGATGGACATATCGCAGATGACGATGAAACGGATATCTCTGATATATCCAATGATAGCGAGAGCGAGATTGGTATAAGTGATGGCGTGGATGAACTGCTTGAGGAAAGTATTGAAATATCTCCGTCGGCTTTCTCGGCAGAATTTCAGGAGATAATGACTCTTGGAGTGACGTTGAATAGTGGCACTTATACAGGGACAGGAACGGGGCGCAACGGGCCTATTGTGGCATTAGTAACAATTACTGATGGTGAAATATCTTCTGTCGTTGTTACGTCTCACAGTGAGACTTCGTCATATTATGCTCGTTTAACATCAGCTAATTTCTTTCAGCGCTTTGAAGGGCTGAGCACTGATGCTCAGGTTGCTGCTGTAGATACAGTCTCAAGTGCTACTATAAGCGCAAATGGAGTTAAGGAGGCTGTAAGAAATGCATTGATGATGGCAGCAGGCGATGACGATGTTGAAGGAATATCGTCATGGGCTGAATTTATGGCGGCTGTTAATGCGGCGACTTCTGGTGATACAATTGAGCTCGCTAGTGACATCGATGCAACATCAGCGTTGACAATCAATAAAAATCTGGTTATCGATGGTAAAGGATTTACAATTAATAAAGCGTTCACTGCAACGGGTGTGATTTTCACCATTAATAGCAACATGAATGTAACTCTCCAGGATATAACGCTCGATGGTAAAAATATTAATGCTGGAACTCGTAACGGCGGTGCAATCCAGTCAAATGCAAACAGCACATTGGCGATTAAAGATTCTGTATTTAGAAACTTCGTTACTACACAGAGTAGTGGTATTGGTTTCGGTGGTGCAATCTATGCGCTAGGCTCAGCGACGGTAGTCGATTCACATTTTGAGAATAACATAGGAGGACGTGCTGGAGGTGCGATTTACTCAACAAGTACGCTTAATGTAAGCGGTAGTTCCTTTATAGAAAATAATGGTGGGCGTACAGGCGGTGCTCTTCATACAACAGGCGCTACGGTTATAACAAACAGTACATTTACCGGAAACCTAGGCGGGTCTGCAAACACAACAATGCAAGGCGGTGCAGTTTACGCTACAGGAAGTACAACTATCATAAATTGTACGATTGTTGGCAACAATGTTAATTCCAATGGAACTGGTGCAGGAGTGTGGGGCTCAACAAGTAATATGCGCATCAAAAACTCTATCATAATTGGCAATAGAAATGGTGGTGGTACTGGTAGTGCGACAGATATTGTCAGTGCGACTGACGCAGGGCACAACTTGGTTGGCACAACAGCAAGCTTTACCCTAGCAAGTACTTCAAAAAACAACATCACCAATGATGATGAATGGTTAGCGACTACACTTGAATTAAATGATGGACCTACACTAAACTTCGCGCTTGATATGAGCGTGGCTGAAAACCCAGCATTCCAAGCAGGTAATTATGACGCAGTTAATGGTGTAGCTGTACCAACAGTCGACCAAAGGGGAGTTGAAAGAAAACCGTTACCAGATATCGGTGCATTTGAAGCAATGCCGTTGGGTGCTGGAAGAGTAACAAGCATTGCACTTTCACAAAGTTCAACGTCTCCAGCAGACGGAAATGATTACACTAACGAGTTTGAAGTAAGCGCATTATTAACCTTAGATGACGCAGATGCTTTTAAGGCAATATCATGGGCAGTTACTGCACCGACAAGTCTTCCAGAAGATACTGTAATTACTGGTTTGGGTACTATTGTAAGTGAAAATAATGCAGGCCTTAATCATACTGAAGTTCGTAAAATATCAGTATTTTCACTAGAAGACTTTACAATGACAGTTACAATAACACACGGAAACGGTGACCTTCTTATTACTGAAAATATCGACCTTTCGGTAGAGGCAGCAAATCACGTAGCGCTAGCGACAAGAAAGATTGCTGAGCTTCCAGCACTTGAAGCGCTTACTTGGGCAGATAGACGTCAAGTAGAAGAAGTGCGTGCATATGTTGATTATATGATTACATTTGGAATAACTGAAAGTCA
>JGI994J12354_10005746_pt1 | contig 10584 bp, 10 predicted proteins | sample IntmicLarv3ML3BL_FD_12354 | JGI IMG/M metagenome (IMG submission 12354)
TGCCGCGCTCACCGATGCCGAACTAATCGCTATTTTGTTGCGCTCCGGCACACGTTCCGAAACAGTTGTCGAAGTGGCTAAGCGAGTACTCGCTTTGTGCAACAACAATTTGAACGAATTAGGAAAGTTGGAGCGAACACAATTACAAAAAATTAAAGGAATTGGCGACACCAAAGCCATTACTTTGATTGCCGCGTTGGAATTGGGACGCAGACGTTCGGTTACCGAATCGAATCCGCGAACAATTATTCATTCTGCAAAAGATGTGGTAGCAATTATGGCTCCTTCGTTGGTTGATTTGCCGCACGAAGAAATGTGGTTGCTCTTGCTCAATCGCGCCAATCGTGTGATGGAAACTTTGAAAATAAGTCAAGGCGGCGTGAATGCAACCATTTTTGATAATCGTCTTATTTTGAAACCTGCAATTGAAAAATTAGCATCCGGAATTATTTTAGTGCACAATCATCCGTCCGGAAATGTGCAGCCAAGTGCTGATGATAAACAAATAACCGCAAAATTAAAAACGGCAGCTTCTTTTTTCGACATTGCTTTGCTCGACCACATTATTATTACTGACGGCAATTATTACAGCTTTGCAGAGAAAAACGAATTGTAAAAAATTTTAATGTATCTTTGTAAATGTTTTAAAAATTTTGTTCCCTTGAAAAAATTTGTTCCATATCTTTTAGTTCTTTTACTGCTGGCTACATCGTGTGGCGTTACCGGTAAATTGGACAAAGCAGACCGTATTTACGAAGAAGGCGGTTATGCAAAAGCGGCTACTACATACAGAACAGTAGTTCGTTCCAAAAAATTGACGAAAGCACAACAAGAGCAAGCATATTATAATTATGCTGAATGTTATCGCCGTACGGGCAATCCGAAATCGGCAGAAACTGCTTATGCTGCTATGTTGCGCCTCGTAAAAACACCAAGCGATCCCGAAGTTTATTTGCGCTACGGACAAGTATTGTTGGCAAACGAAAAACATGACAGAGCCAAAGATATGTTCGGAATGTATAAGAGTTTGCGTCCCGACGATCCCCAAGCTGATGCGGCGCTTACATCGGTAGAATGGGCAAAACAATTTTTGAAAACAAAGATTACCGAATACAAAATAGAACCGGCAAAAGAATTTAATTCATCTCTTGACGATTTTGCGCCGGTTTTTGGAGCCGACGATTACGAAACAATTTTATTTACATCTATTCGTAAAGAAGGAAACGAGAGCAAGAAAAAAAGCGATATTACGGGACGACTTTATACAGACATTTATTTTTCACGCCTTTCTGTAAAAGGAAAATGGGAGCGTCCAAAAAATATAGGTAAAGAAATAAATACCAAATATGACGAAGGCGCAGCGGTATTTAATAGTAGTTTTACGACACTATATTTTACTCGTTGCGATATTGTGAAGCGAGAAAAATTAGGCTGTAAAATTTATAAAATTGACCGCAACGATACCGAATGGGGCGAGGCTGTCGATTTGAAATTAGTGCCCGATAGTCTTACTGCGGCTCATCCTGCCATATCCGATGATGAATTGACGCTTTATTTTATTTCGGATATGACCGGCGGAATGGGGAAAATGGATATTTGGAAAGTTACACGCGGCAGCGCTTCCGACGATTGGGGNGAGCCGATAAATATGGGTTCTCAAATCAACACGCAAGGCANCGAAATGTATCCTTTTGCGCGNGCCGATGGTTCTTTGTATTTTGCCTCCGACGGACACCCCGGATTTGGCGGCTTGGATATTTACAAGGCTACGGTNAATGANAGCATTGGNGGTTGGAATGTCGAAAANGTTGGAACACCGATAAATTCTTCGGCAGATGATTTTGCAATTATTTTTGAACGCGATAATGAACGTGGCTATTTCACTTCGCGCCGTGTTGATAAAAAGATGGGCACAACGGGTGGTGACGATATTTTTCGGTTTGCGTTAGATGTAAAACCTATCGAATATTTCTTCGACGGAGTGGTTAAAGATGAAAAAACAGGACGAGTTTTGGAAGCGGTCGATATTCGTTTAATTGGTAGCAATGGCGCGACTTTGCGTAAAATTACCGAAGCCGATGGAACCGTTCGTTTTCGTGTAAATGTTGGATTGAATTATTTAATGATTGCTTCGCGCGAAGGATATTTGAATAATAAATTGCGCTTCTCTACAGAAAATTGGGAAGTAGGACATGTACATAAAGATGCGATTTTCTTGACGGCAACAGATAAACCGATTGAAATTCCTAACATATTCTTCGATTTCGGAAAAGCAACCTTAAACGATTCGTCGCGAGTAGCATTGGATTTATTGGTAGAAGTAATGAAAGACAATCCGGGAATTATTGTTGAACTTCGTGCTCATACCGATAATCGCGGTAGTTTAGAATCGAATAATTTGTTGTCGCAACAACGCGCGCAATCGGTAGTCGATTATTTAATTTATAACGGAGTTGATGAGGCGAGATTGGAAGCGGTTGGTTTTGGCGAAACAGCACCCAAAGTGGTAGATGTTACAATTGCTCGTCAATATAATTTCTTGCGTGTCGGACAAAAATTAGATGAGCGATTTATTAATAATTTGAAAGATGTGGAACAACAAGAAATTTGCCACCAATTAAATCGCCGGACGGAAATGCAAGTTATCCGTAACGATTATGTGCCGGAATAAAAATTTCACGAATTTACCAAATGTGTAAAATAACGTCTGCTGATTATTTCGTTTTTATCTGCCATAATTTTGTGTTTTTAATATATTTTTTGTACTTTTGTGAAAGATAAAGATTATGCTTTCTGTAATTAAAGATTTTTGTAAGTATTATAATAATGCTGACGAATTTGAAAAAAAACACCCATTGTTTAACAACGCAATGACTGTGGCGTTCGGCATTGTAATTTTGGCTATAATCATAATCTATATTTACGCCGGAGTTACTATAAGATATGTTTCTTAAATCTTTTTCTTTGTTTTCTGTTTTATTTCCTATTCCATTTGTTTACTTATTTTCGATAAACCCGATATGGAAAGAAAATAAATAATTTGCACACATTATAAAAAAGAATTACCTTTGCAGCACGAAAACAGAGAATTAGACGAGAAAAGAGGACACCAAGTCCTCTTTTTTAATACGGCAACATGATTACAATACAAGACATACAACCAATTGTAGAGCGTTATATCAACGGCTCCGACTTGTTTTTGGTGCAATTAAAAATCAGCAAAGACAATGTTGTGGAGATAATGATAGACTCTCCGGTTGGTGTAAATTTAGATCAATGTGTAGAACTGAGCCGCGCGATTAATGAAGCTTTCGACCGTGATGTTGAAGACTTTGAATTGACCGTTTCGTCGGCAGGCTTAGACCAACCGTTTCGCGTGTTTCAACAATATTTGAAACACATTGGCAAAGAAGTCGAAGTGTTGTTGAAATCAGGAAAAAAATTAAAAGCAACATTGGTTGATGCCACTCCCGACACAATTACCCTAAGCTATGAAGAGCTGCAAAAAGTAGAAGGAAAAAAACGCAAGCAACTTATAACAAATACAGAAAGCTATATATTAGCAGATGTTAAATCAACAAAACCAATTATAAAATGGAAGGATTAAATCTGATTTTTTCGGAATTTAAAGAAATGAAAAATATTGACCGCCCAACGTTGATGAGTGTGTTGGAAGATGTTTTTCGCGGACTATTAACAAAGATGTATGGCGAGACCAGCAATTTTGATGTCATTATAAATATTGATAAAGGCGATTTTGAAATTTGGCGCAATCGTACGGTTGTTGAAATCGTGGAAGATACTGCTACACAAATTTCGTTGGAAGACGCGAAAAAAATTGACGATTCATACGAAATAGACGAAGACGTTGCCGAAGAAGTAAAACTTTCGAACTTTGGTCGTCGTGGAATTTTGGCTTTGCGTCAGAATTTGGCAGGTCGAATTATGGATATTGAAAAAGCAAATTTGTTCAACAAGTATAAAGAACGCGTTGGCGAAATTATTGTTGGCGAAGTGTATCAAGTTTGGAAAAAAGAAGTAATGGTGCTCGACGACGAAGGCAATGAATTGTTGCTTCCGAAAACCGAACAAATTCCTTCCGATTTTTTCCGCAAAGGCGATACTGTTCGTGCTGTTGTTTCAAAGGTTGAAATGCGCAATAACAATCCGATGATTGTTCTTTCGCGGACTTCTACATTGTTTTTGGAACGTATGTTTGAACAAGAAGTTCCCGAAATTTTTGACGGACTTATCGTCATTAAAAAAATTGTACGCATTCCCGGCGAACGCGCTAAAGTGGCGGTTGAATCGTATGATGACCGCATTGATCCGGTAGGTGCTTGCGTGGGCGTGAAAGGCGCGAGAATTCACGGAATTGTACGCGAATTGCGCAACGAAAATATTGATATTATTAATTGGACATCTAACTTGCAATTGTTGGTACAACGCGCGTTGAGTCCGGCTAAAATTTCTTCTATAAAAACAAATGAAGAAACAAAACATATCGGTGTTTATCTTAAACCCGAAGAAGTGTCGATGGCAATCGGGAAAGGCGGTTTGAATATTAGACTTGCCGGCATGTTGGTGGGTTATGAACTTGATGTATATCGCGAACTTGACGAAGATGAAGAAGACGTTCGCCTCGACGAATTTAACGACGAAATTGAACAATGGGTAATTGATGCATTGAAAGGAATTGGTTGCGACACGGCTAAAAGTGTTTTGGCTATTCGTGCCGAAGAGCTTATGCAGCGCGCCGATTTGGAAGAAGAAACAGTATTGGAAGTAATTAACATTTTAAAACAAGAGTTTGAAGAAGAAACCTCGAAGCCCGCGGCGCCTACCGAGAAAGACGATGAATAATGCATGATAACAAATATCCTGAGTTTTTTGCACCTGAATCCAAAAACTAAAAAACGGAAATCGAAAATGAGTGAAATAAGAATAAATAAAGTAGTCAAAGAATTAAACATTGGTATTACTACCTTGACGGAATTTCTTAAGAAGAAAGGCTTTGACGTGGAGGCTTCGCCCAATAGTAAAATTTCCGAAGAGGCGTATGAGTTGGCTCGAAAAGAGTTTGTAAAAGAAATTACCATTAAAGCGGAAGCGCAAAAAAAAGGAGAGGCGAAACTTCATCAACACGAAACGGTGTCGATTGATAACGTGAAAGAAAAGAAGGAGCAAGACGACGAAGAAAAAGAGGTGTTGATTAAAACCACTCAAGTGGAACCTCCGCGTGTAAAGATTGTAGATAAAGTAGAATTAGAGCCTAAAGACAAAAAAGTAACGAAAAAAGAAGAATCTCCGGAAACGGTAATCGTTCCTGAAAAAGAAAAGGAAATAAAGAAAGAAAAAACCACTCCGAAAGAAGAAAAACCAATTGAGAAAACATCGCCGGAAAATAATATAAAAGTAAAAGGTAAAATAAACCTCGACGACATAAACTCAAAAACAAGACCGGATAAAAAATCGAAAAAAGAAAAAGAAAAAGAACAAAAACCGGCGAAAGAAGAAAAACGCGAAGAGAAGAAACCCTCCGATTATTGTAAAGAAAGAAGAACCAAAAGAAGAACAATCGGTAACTCCGGTAATAGAAAAACCGGTGATTGAACATATTTCTACAAAAATCGAAAAACTTACCGGTCCGAAAATTATCAACGACGGACAAAAAATAGATTTGTCGGTATTTGTTCCCAAGAAAAAAGAAAACAACACACCTTCCGACCACAAGAAAAAACGCGAACGGATAAAGAAAGAAAAAATTGATATCAATCGTGTTGGAAAAGCAGCTCCGGCGAAGGAAAAAGATAATAATAAGAAGAGAGAAAAATTTAAACCCATTCACCAAGAAGTGGACGAAGATGCGGTACAACGCCAAATCAAGGAAACTTATGCGCGAATGACCGAAGGAAAAGGGAAAACAAAAAGTTCTAAATATCGTCGTGAAAAACGTGACGAAGTGAGTCGTCGAATAACCGAAGAACAGGAATTGCAAGAACAACAAAGCTCTGTTCTTAAAATCACGGAATTTGTTACGGCAAGCGAACTTGCAACCATGATGGATGTGCCGGTGGCAAAAGTTATTGAAGCTTGCATGAGTTTAGGAATGATGGTTTCTATCAACCAACGATTAGATGCCGAAGCATTAAAAATTGTGGCGGAAGATTTTGGATTTACGATAGAATTTGTTTCTGCCGATATTCAAGATTCTGTGAAACCCGAAGAAGACAAACCCGAAGATTTGTTGCCTCGTCCGCCGATTGTAACGGTAATGGGACACGTTGACCACGGTAAAACTTCGTTGCTCGACTATATTCGTAAAGCGAATGTAATTGCGGGCGAAGCAGGAGGAATTACACAACATATTGGTGCATACAATGTAGAATTGCCCGATGGAAGACATATTACTTTCCTCGATACGCCCGGACACGAAGCGTTTACAGCTATGCGTGCACGCGGAGCGAAAGTGACCGATATGGCAATTATTATTATTGCGGCTGACGATGCGGTGATGCCGCAAACTATCGAAGCAATCAATCATGCGGTAGCTGCCGGTGTGCCGATGGTGTTCGCGATAAATAAAATTGATAAACCCGGAGCAAATCCCGAAAAAATAAAAGAGCAATTGGCAAACATGAATTTCTTGGTGGAAGATTGGGGAGGAAAATACCAATGTCAAGAAATTGCTGCCAAACAAGGATTGAATGTCGATAAACTGCTTGAAAAAATATTATTGGAAGCAGATATGTTAGAGCTTAAAGCGAATCCAAATCGTGAAGCAAATGGTTCGATAATAGAATCGGCGTTAGATAAAGGACGCGGATATGTAGCGACTATTTTGGTACACGGAGGAACTTTGCGTGTCGGCGACCTTATGTTGAGCGGCACGCATTTTGGTAGAGTAAAAGCCATGACCAATGAACGCGGACAAAAAGTGGCAACGGCAAGTCCTTCTACTCCTGTAACGGTTTTAGGATTAAACGGAGCGCCTACTGCGGGCGAAGTATTTAACGTGTTGAAAGACGATAAAGAAGCTCGTGAAATTGCTAACAAACGCGAACAATTATTGCGCATGCAAGGTCTCAAAACGAAGAAACATATTACGCTCGAAGAAATTGGTCGCCGTATTGCTATCGGTAATTTCAAAGAATTGAATATAATTGTAAAAGGCGATGTGGACGGCTCTATCGAAGCGTTGTCCGACTCGTTGATTAAACTTTCCAACGAAGAAGTTCATGTAAATGTAATTCACAAAGCGGTGGGCGCTATTTCAGAATCGGATGTGTTGCTGGCTGTGGCGTCGAATGCAATTATTATCGGTTTCCAAGTTCGTCCGTCGGTGAGTGCGCGCAAATTAGCCGAAAACGAAGAAATCGAAATCCGTCTCTATTCGGTGATTTACGATGCAATCAACGAAGTGAAAGACGGTATCGAAGGAATGTTGGCGCCCGAACAAAAAGAAGAAATTACTTCTTCGGTCGAAGTTCGCGAAGTGTTCAAAATTTCAAGAGTAGGAACGGTTGCCGGATGTATGGTAAAAGAAGGAAAAATTACACGACATTCGAAAGTACGAATTATTCGCGATGGAATTGTCGTTTACACAGGAACGCTCGGCTCGTTGAAACGCTTTAAAGACGATGTAAAAGAAGTTTCTACCGGCTACGATTGCGGTTTAAATATTGATAATTTCAATGATATAAAAGTAGGCGACATTGTAGAGTCATACGAAATTGTAGAAATAAAACGTAAGCTCTAAAAAAGTTTATTTATAAGGATTTTTATTAAATATTAATTTTTGATAAAAATGAATATACTTGGTATCATTCCTGCGCGTTACGCGTCCACTCGTTTTCCCGGAAAACCTTTGGTGGACATTGGCGGAAAGTCGATGATACAACGCGTATATGAACAAGCCTCAAAAGCTTTTCCTTTAGTATATGTAGCGACTGATGACAAGCGTATTTTCAATGCGGTCGAATTATTTGGCGGAAATGTAATTATGACTTCGCCCGACCATTGCAGCGGAACCGACCGTTGCGCCGAAGCAGTCGTAAAAATTCAACAACAACAAAATTGTGTTTTCGATATTGTAGTCAATGTGCAAGGCGACGAGCCTTTTATTGCGCCCGAGCAACTGTTGCAACTGACCGAATGTTTTCTTTTGCCCGAAGTGCAAATTGCTACTTTGGTAAAACCTTTCGCTGCCGACGAAGATATTTTTAATATAAATACGCCGAAAGTGGTGCTCAACAAAAACGGAGAGGCGATGTATTTTAGCCGCTCTGTAATTCCCTTTGTGCGAAACGCGGAAACTAACGAATGGCAAAATAAAGCAACCTATTACAAACATATCGGATTGTATGCTTATCGCGTTTCGGTGTTGTTGCAGTTGGCGCAATTGCCGCCAAGCTCGTTGGAGCGCGCCGAAAATTTGGAACAATTACGTTGGCTCGAAAACGGTTTTCGGATTCAAACGGCAATCACTCATTTTGTAACACACGCGGTAGATACACCGGAAGATTTACAAAAATTGATGAACGAAAAAAATAATAAATAAAAATTGGTTTATTATGAAGTATGCACTTGCCTCTAAACACCAAGCGGCGTTTTTAAATATTTATGTTTTTTTATTCATTATCATTCTTTTTTCTCCGAAGTTGATGAATACAACTTCTTCGTTTTATCCGATAGTAACTCATTGGGGAACTTTTATAATGACAGCAATGGCGATTTATTTGCTCTTTGTGTCGGCAATAGTATGGCGTAAAAATCCGACGAAACGAACAATTTGGACTTCCTTAGCGGCTATCGGACAAATTATAATTTTGATTGGCTCGGTCGGTTTTTTGTACTATAAATTTTTCTAAAACGGAAAGTCTTTGTAAAACCGTAATAAAGTCAATATCTCGGTGCGTAATTTATTGCGTACAAAAGTTTTCATATCTTGCTCCAAAAGTTCGCCAAGCCCGTAGAGTAAACTGCGTTTGGGCAAATTTTCCATTGCGTCGATACATTCTTGCATATAGTCGGAATAAGTTTTTCGCGTCAAATTTTCAATAATTGCCGTTTTTACAGGCGTTTGACGGCTCATAAACCACCAGCAATCGAAAATATCGCGGTCGGCAATTTCTTTTCTGCCAAGTAAAGCAACAAGTTTATGTGCAAACATATCACTTATTTTCATTGTCTTAACGCTTATTCCGAGTAGGTTTTTTATTTCATATTCATTGTTATGTTCTCTGTGCGAGATGTCGATTTTCAGATTTCTTTCGCCGTACTCATAGTCAAGTACAAGCAAATCGCCGAAGAATTTTTGCGCCTCGTCGTCAATTTTACCATATTTGAGTAGAATGTTTTTAACTTTCGCATAAACCTGTTCTGCTTTGTCTGTTTCAAGCAAATCAAAATCCAAATCTACCGAAAATCGCGGTAAATTATGGAAAAACATAAGCGCTGTTCCACCCTTAAAGCCGAGACAATGAGCAAGCTCTCTATCGGAATAAATAGTTGTGAGAATTTGTGTCAAATAAAACCGGTGTTTGTTATTATCCATTTTTAGTTTAATATTTTTTTAGTTTCTTTTATTAGCGAGGCAGAATTATACATTGGCAAAAGTTCGTATATTTTGTTGATGTCAAGTTGTTCAATGTTGTCAAAATAAAAAAACCCATTCAAATATAGGGTGTCCAAAAAAGCGCGTTCAGGTGTTGCGATATTCGTATTGTTTTTATTGATAATTCCGTTTGTGTTGAGTAAAACTTCGTCTTTTATTTGTCGATATTGGATTGACTGCTCGTTAACGAGAATTTCTCTGTTTAAATAACTTATATTTGTAATTGCGCTGTCGTACTGAAAAATTATGCCGCTACGCTGCAAAACATAAGCGAGCGAAATATATGTCGGCACATAAAGCAAACACGCCAATTCTTCGGGTTTATAGCCCTCTTTTGCATAAATTCCTTTTCTTATATTGAGCAATTTCCCTTTTTTTACAAGTCTGTTCAGTTTTTGATACAATAAAGTGTCGTTACTGTTGGTTAACAATGCTATATCGCTAATTCTAAACACAGTACGACTGTCTTTATAAATCTCGAACAAGATGTCTATTTTACTTTGAGAACTACACATAGTGTATTATGCTATTATTAGTTCGCGAAGTTAATGATTTTTTTGAAACTGACAAAATATTTTTTGTTATTTAAAATTGTTTCAAAACATTTCGTATTTTTGTATTTAATTTATAAATAGATTTTGCCTATGAAATAATGTGCTGAAAATTGCGACTAAGCGAATAAAAAAGGAATTTATTTCTTTTTTTGAGCGAGAGCAATTTATTAAAAAGCACTAAAAATATAGTAATATAGCGTTTGTTATTCTTGCTTTTAGAAACTTGAGAAATTTCAGAAAAGTCATACAAGAATAAGTAGAAACGCTCGCAGAAATGCGGGCTTGCTTATTTGTATGACCGGTTTCTCAAGACCTCTAAAAGCGGATAAGTTAAGTCCGCTTTTTTTATGCCCAAAAATGAACATTATTGATTTAAGAAAACAAACATAAAACAAAAAAATCGTCATTCCCGCG
>JGI994J12354_10005747_pt1 | contig 10581 bp, 12 predicted proteins | sample IntmicLarv3ML3BL_FD_12354 | JGI IMG/M metagenome (IMG submission 12354)
GGAAAAACGCGAGATTTTAAATAAAGATATACAAAATTTCAGCATTGACGATAATTTTTTATATTATTCGTTTGACAATACAATTTACCGCGTGAAATTGGATTATACGCGTGAAATTAATTTTAACGATGCGGTTTCTGTATATACGACAGAAAAAAATTATCAAAATTATCAATTGAACGGCTGGAAAGTTTATAAAGAATATATTTATATTGATTTGTCGAGTGAAAATGACAGCGGTTATTACAGGATAAAAATAAATTCGGTGGAAGAACCGTATATGTTATATTGAAAATGTATAAAAAAAGAGAACGCAGGGGAAATCCCGTGTCGTTCTCTTTTTATAATAACCCTAATTTTTTCAATAAATCCATACGCCGGCGGCTGTTTTTTAAAGATTTTTTATATCCGGGCGTTTTTACGATTCGCAGAACATGGTCCATTCCGCGGTGTCCCCATGCTACGGGTAACAGAAGTTTATGTTTTTTTGCGTATAAATATTTGTCGCTTAATATATCACTGCCGGGTAATATCCTGTCTTTCAGGACTTTTTTATCGTTTTTATAATACGCGAAAAATCCGGAGGTTTTGTTTATATTATCTTTGTTTGATAATCGCTGTAATATATCGTATAAAAATTCTTCTGTTACGATGTTTTCTGTCATATAATCGTCTGTATAATCCATGCCGAGATATTTTTCGCATATATTTAATATATAAGCGGCGAATTTATCGGCTTTTATTTTTTTAAAAAATGTCATTATATAATCAAAATCAAGCTGTTTTGAAAAAGTATTCACACATATTGTTATATCCATAAAATGACGGAGAAAAATCCCCGAATCGACAAAATGTTTTGTCATATGACATAATAAATGTATGAGTAATTCGTTCGGTCGCAGTGATAAAACTTTTTTCCCCGATATATCATAAGCTGTAAGATTTTTTATTGAATCTATCTCATATTTTTCGAGTATTTCTTCATGTTTATCATAAAAATCGGAAAATAATCTTGTATGTAATTCTATCATGCTTATATCATTGAGTTTATATGCACTTTCATATTTTTCGGTGTTTTCATATCTGTGTTCATATCCCAAACCCGACAATATTTCCTGTGCTTTTTCAAGATATTTTTCGTCGATATGTATATCAACATCTGATGAATATCTGTATTCGGGCTGAGGATACATTTTCGCGATTATCACGCCTTTTAAGATAATAAATTTTACGTCGGATTTATCAAATGAATCTATGATTGTATATAAATATTCGTCCGCTTTAATTTGTTGTGACGACCTGTATATTATGCGGTTTTTCAGGGACATCAATATATTTGTGGTGATATTATAACGATTGTTGAAATTTTTTATCTGATAATAAACAAAAGATAATACGTTATTTTGAACGGATATATCATTTATATATTTCCAGTCAATCTCTGTTCCGTTTGTTTCGGTGAATTTATTCAACGTTTCTTCCGATGATATTTGCTTTATATAATCGTGTATCAAATCCAAAAGTAAATAAATATTTTTATTTAACATGAAAATTATAACCTCTATAATTTTTATCGCAGTTTATTTTTTACGCCGTATTTTAAAATAAACGTTAAATATTGTTTTCCTGAACGGTTTCAGAAACAGCCACAGTTTTGACAATATTCTGAACTTCAAAGACGAACACGGGATATATTTTTCTTTTCGGTATATCCCACGGACTTTACATATAAAATCACTTTTGTTATATGGTCCGTCGGGGGAAAAATTGCCGTCGCCGAGCATATAAAAATTATCGCCGTTTTTTTTGTAAACCCTATGAAGTGTATATCTATTCCCGTTTTTATTTTTCGCTACGACAATATCAGAAATTTTTATGTTTTCATAACTCTCTTTATATAATTCGACACTGTCGGTTATATTGCGTAAAAACGGGTACATACTGTTTCCCGCGACTGTTATTCTTACAGTCATACCGTTGTTTAACGATTCCTCCGCTATCTCAAACAATTGATACGCGGGGATTCTTTTTATATTGTCTTTATCATTTTTGTTTTCTTTTTTATATTTTTTATCCATTTAATTCTATTATACCTTTGAGCGCGACTTCTGCGGATTCTTTATTCGGCAGACATTCGAGTTTATATATATTTACGGAATTTATCACGGATTCGCAGCAGTCCAGACAAATATTTGTCGATTCAATATCCCATGAGGGTCTTTTCATATGATTAAATAAATACCCGACAGATTCGATATTATTCAGTTTGCGGATTTTATTTTCCGTCCCTCTCGATATGATAACAACAGCGTTGAGCGGGATTATTTTATTTACGCTTATATTTGACTTGCCGCACCACGGACTGCCGTATATAAAAGGTTTACCATCGATAAGTTTTATTATAGGGGTATCACCATTTAGTACTTCCGCACCGAAATTTTCAACCCAGAAATCTGTATGCGTCGTTTTACCTACTCCCGAAGCGGCGGAAAAAACTAAACCTTTGTTTTTATAACTCAATGATACACCATGGAGTATAAAAGATTTATGCATGAGAAGTACGCCTTGAATATAAAAAAACATTCCGACAAACATACTTACGCACGGTTTATTTGATAATCTGTCACTTTTGGGCATATAATCGACAAATTCGGCGTTTTTCCAGTTATCGCTTATATTTATAGCGTAGGTATAATATAATGAATTATATTTGTCAGGCTGACAAAACGCGAATGTCACCGTGTCGGTTTCGGTGGATTTATACACTTTGTAATACTGATAAGACGCGATAAAATCCCCTGTTTCTTCGAATTTTTCACCGCGTGTAAATTTTATATGATAATCTGCGGATTGAGGTTGGCATATATAATCCGCGAGATATTTGTAAAGATAAGTATTTATAAACGTTGCAGCGTCTGTATTGTCATGTTCTGAATAATCAAACGAAAAAACTATATCCGATATTTTTAAATATAACATGTATTATAATTCCCTAAATTTATTAATTCGTCAAATTCGCGCAACGCAAGCGGTCGGTCACCGCAAATTTGATGTTGTGGTGTTTTTCCCCGTTAAATTAAATATTTCTTTGAAATATTCAATTTTCATCAAAATTTCAAAGAAATATCAATTCTGTTATAAAATTTTAAGACCATGAAAAATCGAAATCCGATTAGCAGCCGGAACATTCTGTTACGCATATCCCGTCAAAATTGCACTCTGTGCAATTGCACGGACTTCCTCCGTTGATTACAATCATTCCGCCGTAAGGGTCCACAAATACGGGCTGAGAAGAGCCTGCTATATTTTCTATTGATATATACATTGTCTTTGTAAACGTCGGTTTTACATACGCTTTTTTCATATTGACTACTCCTTTTTTGAATATAGATAAACATAATAAATAAACAAATAATAATTATATAAATATTTAACCCGGACACATGCAGTTATACGGTTCACCATCAATATATGTTCCGCTTTCTGCCTGAATTGCGGCATGGCATGTGCCGCAGTAATATCTGTGTTTACATCTTATGCACCTGTCCGGTATTTGTATGCCGTCTTTTATTTTCTGCAATTCTTCCCATGCGGCTTTTATCCCAATCTCCATGGGTAACGCGTAAGGTTTTGAAAAATTCTGGCACGGTAACATTTTCCCGTCCCATGTTATTGCGTACAACACCCCTGCCGCCGCGCAGTTCACTTTTTTCATCTGCTTCGTTATATTAATTTTGCTTCCGTCATATCTTAACAATTCTTCTTCTGCTAATGATACGGCTCGCTCATATATTTTATATGACCGCTCATCTTTGATTGCTGCAAGAAAACTCTTTCTCGCGTCGATTATTTCTTCGGCGGACAGTCTTGTTTTATCAAAATCACGGTGTTCCGCACCCCTTACGGGTTTGAATGTCCCGAATCCGAACGAAAATTTCATATTCATCTGCTCCGCGAAATCTTTCAGCTCAACCAAATCGTTTATATTGTCCCTGACAATCGTTGTTCTCAAATTCACGGGGATAAAATTCAGTGCGTCTCTCAATATTTTTATGTTTTTCACAACCGAATTATACGCTTTACCGTTTCCGCAAACTTTTTCGTATGTATTTTCGGAGCTGCCGTATATTGTTATATACAAATAATGCGGGGGATATTTTTTCAGCGTTTCGAGAATTTTGTCGGTCAGCATGACCGCGTTTGTAAATAATATCACCCTGAATCCCATTTTCATTATATTAGTGTATATTTCGATAAAATCGGGATGGGTGAACGGTTCTCCGCCTGTTATAAGTATCGAGCAAACTCCGAGATTCTCTGTTTCCTCCGTTATTTTAAGCCACTGTGCCGCCGTCATCAATTTACCCATGCTGTCCATTTTTTCTTTGTCAAGCCTTACAAAACACATCTTACAGCTTAAATTACACAGTGGGGTAATCTCAAAAACCGCTTGCACAGGTAATCCTTTTGCCAAGAGTTTTTGTTTAAGTCCGGTCATAAGTCTGTCCCACGCTTCGTGTTTTACCCTTATTTCATCGGACACGCCGCCGTAAAAACTTATCTCGCTTCCCTCGTCAAAAATACTCATGCGTCCAACACACCGCCTTGAAAGAGTGAATCAATAAACGCGTCTATATCTTCTTCCGCCGTATTTATATCAACCTCGTATTCATTAATCAAACCCGATAAAAGTTCTTCTTTCGAACAGTCACCCAGAAGTTTTTTCCACAGGAAAGAGCCTGTTTCATTGACGACCATCAAGCCGTTGAAGTCATGAATCTTGTCCCCGATAGGAACGATAATCCATTCATCGGCGATATTACGTAATATATATCCGTCTTTTATTTTCATAAACAATTCTCCTAATAACATTGTACCATTTATTCTAAAAAATGTCAAGTTAATTTTTCAGTTTTCCAAGATTTTCTCCGCCATAATTTCGGGGTCAACTTTTCTCACTATATCCCATGAATTGTCTTCATTTATTATCAAAAAAGACGGATACCAATCTATATCGTAAACCCTTTTATATATGTTATAATCGTCTTTAAAATCAAACGCTTCCGCGCCTTTTGTCAGCTCTATACGAGTTATATTAAATCTGTCGGTTATTTCTTTTCCGTAAATAATCGGGTCGGCAGCGGAGCAGTCGGGGCAGCCGGGCATACTGAAATATATAAGATTATTTTTATCGTCATATTGTCTTACCAAATCGCTTATGATATGCGCGTTGGTGTTTAATATAAGCTGTTCTTTGTCTATTATATCAAGCGAAAGAATATAATCAAAAGCTCCTTCATAGCCCGCTTCTTCCGCGAACACGATTTTGTTGTCTTTATCCGCGATAAACACAGTATTGTATGATTTCGCGGCGTAGAAATTTTTTGCGGAGTAACTGCAATCCCTGAACCCGTAATAATCAAGGACAAAATCTTCGGGGAATTTATCCTCCCATATAATCATAAAAATTATATTTGGGTCTTTCCCGAAAGTTTCGTTTATTTTTTTCAAAAGCGGTCTGTGATTTATACAAGTCCCGCAGTCCGCGGACAGATACACTATAAATTTATATTCGTTTTTAAGTTCTGTTTTTTTGTTGTCAATATCATATAGTTCCAAGTCTGAAATATTATCGTTTACTGATAAATATTGACTTGACCTGAGATAAATTTTTATTCTGTTTATCACTTTCGGACCAAAATATATACCGTTGAAAATTACTATTACGATTAACAGAATTGTCTGCATAATAAGCAGTCTGTTTTTGGTTTTATCAGCCATATATTCCGCCTCATTTCCTAATTAATTATATATTATTACTTTGCGGTCACATATCAGTCTCAAAATATCGATTTATTGGGTTTTTTGGGTCTCATGTTTTATATTTTGCCTGTGATTTCATTGTTTCACGATTTTATACAATTTATTTTCATCTTCTTTTTTGCGGAAATAGTCCCCTGTTAAAGAACCTACTGCAAACGTAATCACAAACAGCAGGATTATAGTATTCAGCGTTATAACATATGAAAATCCTATGTATTTATTCACCATGTCGCCGAATGGTTTGAGACTCAGATAATTTATACCGGACAGGTATTTAAGTAACACGAGAAAACTTTTTTGAATCGGTGATGTATATACCGTGTTACCGGATATATCTATAAAATATTTTATTATCTGGGGGATTATCCAGAAACACAACGCGCAGATTAAATAAGAGTTTCTTTTTTTTACGCCGTTTTGAAAACTTAAATACAGCCATATCGCTATTATAAGTATACCCATTGCGATTTTTATTATATGATTTACACTCACCGTATTTTCAATGTTATATACTATCTGTTTATTTTCATAATAATAAAAATATCCCGTCAAAACCATAACAAAACCTATCAGTATGTCATGTAATACCGATGATTTATATAATATTTTTGTTTTTATATAATTCTGGATTTTTTTCATTTTTAATTCCCGCTTTTATTTTTATTTTAAATTCCATATCCATTCGTGCGGTATGACATTATTATAATTACCGTACATCGAATAAGCGAAAAAAGCTGCTGATGATAATGATACCGCGATTAAACAAAAATATGTTCTTATTTTATATATTATTTTTTCGTCGCTTTTGTTTTTTATTTTACTTAACGTCAGACGTATTATAAATGGTACAAGAATCAATGCCATTATCGGACCGAAATATAATGCGAAGCGGCTTAATATCGAGTGTTTGAAGCCTATAAATCCGAAATAAAAATCGAAGAATATTGTCCATATCAATATTGTTCCCCAGCCTGATTTTTGTTCTATATCTTTTTTTAAAAGTACGGAACACAAAAGTATAATAAATATAAACAGCGAATATGCTATCGGTATGCCTTTAAAAATCTGAAACGACGTTTCGGGACTGTATATTGTATATACATATTTTGTAACAAGTTCAAGTATATCTGTTGAAAACAAAAAGATAAGTCCCCCGAAAAATGAAAATATCCCCAATGTTATATAGTTGAATTTTATGTTTAATATAAAATAAAACGGTATCATCAGAAGCGCGGAAAGATGGAAGGTTGACGCTAACAATATAATCGCCGTGAATCTTAAAAACTGCTTATCTTTTATATATTTATACGCGAATAATATAATAAGCGCGGCAAGCATTGCCCTTACAAAATTCATAGAGTTGAAATAAAATCCCAACAGATAAAAAGTCAATAAACCGAGCGACGGATTTTTGCAATATTTGTATAATATAACCCCCAATATTACAGATACTATCAACGCGACTATAATAAACAAAGCCCGAAAATCGTTTGTGAATAATTGTATATACCTGTTTAACAAAACATAACCTTTTTCCATTCTTTGTTTTGCCAATTCTGCTACGGATTTACCTATTAATCCGTTAAAAAATCGCACATAAGCAGGATAATCCATGCCTGTGTTTAACCTGAATCCCGACACGATAAATAATTCCGTACAGCCGCATATTAAAAACAACGCCTGAAATATTTTTTTATGCCTGAAATATTTTATTTCTGACAGTATCGCGAATATAAGAAGTGATACCGCGACAATTATGTATATCAGCATTTATTTTGTTTCCTCTGTAAGATTAAGATTTAAGTTTATATTATTTTTTTTCGACAGGATTTCGGAATAATAATAATTATATTTTTTATCAATCAAATTCCCTGCTTTTTTTATGTCGGGAATTCTTGTTTTTAAATCGTGACAATCTGACGCTATTATATCTGTATAATCATATTTAAACAATTGTCTTACAAATTTATCATCGATATTATTTATGATATAATCGGAGTTTATCTGGATAAAACCCCCTGAATATTTAAATTCTTTTATAATATTTATATGTTTTTGTATATATATATACCGTTCTGCGTGAGCTATTATCGGTATTATATCAAATTTCAGCATTAATTTTTCAAGTTCCGCGAAAAATTTTTTGTCGAATTTCATATCAAGCGCGAATTCGATAAGTAAATATCGGGTATTGTTTATACAAAGCGGGGATAATTCACTGTAATACAATAACATAGGTGAATAAAAAACCTCGCTTCCGAGTATTAAACGGATATTACGGATATTCTCCGCGAGTATATGACGCATTATATTATCGTAACGTTCATGGCATTTTTGTGTGAATATTTCCATTGAAGCGTTTTTGTCATAAGGGTTAAAATGCGGGGTCAAAACGATTACACCGACGTTATTTTCGGTTTCCTGTTTTATTAAATTCATACTTTCGGAAATGTTTTTCGCGCCGTCGTCAATGTCGTATAATATATGTGTGTGTATATCAATAATCATATTTTTTTATCTTTCGAATTAACGCGCCGTTTGCGGACGGCGGGAGATGAATTTTGATTTGTTATTGCGGTAAGAGGGTAAGCCGTCAGTTTGCGTGATTTATTTGTTTTATTTATCCCCGTGAATTCCGTCAAAATCAACTACGCCGCCGAGTATGGGGATATTATAACGATTTTTCAAATCTTCCTCACTTTTTACGCGTCTGTCAAACAAGAAAATCAAAAGTGATATGCCGTATACAATCATTGCCCCCAATGCCGCGCCTATAACTGTATTTCTGTAAGAGCTGTTATTTATCGCAAATTCGGGTTTCAATGCTCTGTCAACTATTCGTATACTGTCGCTGCGGATAATTTCAATAATCGTTTCGGGGGCGGTTATTTCTATTTGCTGCGCCATTTCATATGCGTCATCTTTTGACGGNGAAATAACCCGCACTTTAAAAAGTTCCGTGTCGGGTATCTCAAATACAGATATACTGCCGTTTAATTCTTTGCCGTAATTATCACGGTAAGCGTTTGACAGGTTTGTTTTAAATGTGTTTGTCTGAAATATTTGCAGATATGTGTTTAATATTTGTTTGGCATATACCAACCCTTGATATTCCATTTGCAATTTCGCGTAATCGCTGTATTCGGGGTCAAGATTACTTACGGGTACTATATAAAACGTAACCTCTGACCTGTACAGCGGTACAACATATTTTTTATTATATACATACGTCAAAGACCCGCATAATACCGCGCAGAGTATTATTATCCACAATTTTTTTATAAACACCGAAAACAGATTTTTTAATGACATTTCTATTTCGAAATTACTTGATTTGTTTTTATTTTCTTCCATGTTATCTCACTCACTCTCTTGAATTTTTTTGCGTGGAGGTTTCTTACAGATAATATGTATTTTCAAGATTACATATTTTACGGGTATCTAAAATTATTTTATCTGACAGTTTATTTATATTTTCTCGAATTTCGCTGTGTCCTACCATGATTACTATTATATCTGTATCGTTAAGAAATTCGTCGAAATTTTGGATATTGATTTTCTGTGATTGTATATTTTACCCAAGGGTCGTATACTTTTATCCCGTATGCGAGATGTTTCGCCATACAGTCGAGGAGCTGAAGGGTCGGGCTTTCGCGTATGTCGTCAACGTCTTCTTTGTAGGTCAAACCGTATAATCCGACACGGCTTACATCTTTCAGGTTATTTTCCTTCATGATGTCATGTATACGCTCCAAAACAAATTCGGGCATACTGTCGTTTATCTTGCGTGCGGCGAGGATTATATTTGCGAGACCCGGATAATCCCCGACGAGAAACCACGGGTCAACAGATATACAATGTCCGCCGACTCCGGGACCGGGTGATAATATATTCACACGCGGGTGTTTGTTCGCTATGCGTATGATTTCATAAGCGTCCATGCCGTCGCTGCGGCATATTTTCACAAGCTCGTTCGCGTATGCTATGTTTATATCCCTGTATGTGTTCTCAACAACTTTTGTCATCTCCGCTGTGCGAATATCTGTTACTATTATATCACCTTTACAGAATGATTGATATAGTTTTTTTATTTTCTCACCAATCTGAGGATTATCCGCGCCGATGGTTCTGGCGTTATGTTCAAGCTCATATATCATATTCCCGGGGATTATACGTTCGGGAGCGTGTACGATATGGATATTTTCACCCAAAATAAATCCGTTTGAGTTTATCACGGGGCGTATATATTTATCAATCGTACCCGGTGAAACGGTTGATTCTATAATAAGCGTTGCATTTTCCGGGCAGACACGCATTATTTCTTTAACGGCTGATACGATATAACCCGAATCTATTTTTTTTGAATCTTTATTATACGGCGTAGGCACTGCTATAATATATATATCGGAGGATTGATATTCGTCTGTAAATCTTATCCCTTTTGATACAGCGTCCGAAAAAAGTTTGTCAAGTCCGTTTTCCTCAAATGTAACCTGTCCCGCGTTGAGTTTCGCGACAAGCTCACGGTTATAATCCGTCCCCGTCACTTTTACCCCGTTTGCGGCGAATATTAACGCTGTCGGTAATCCTATGTATCCAAGCCCTATTACATTTATCATTTTTTTCACTGTTCCTTTTTTATATCATTTATATTATTTATGTTATTGTCAAAATATTTTTTTAGATATATCGGCTGAACTATACAAGATATACCCAGAGATATTATTGTCGCCATAACAACGCCAATCCACGAGCCGG
>JGI994J12354_10005748_pt1 | contig 10581 bp, 11 predicted proteins | sample IntmicLarv3ML3BL_FD_12354 | JGI IMG/M metagenome (IMG submission 12354)
GCGGAACTCTCTCCTCCACCGTGGCATTACATATAATTTTCGTACCGCCCAACACCGTCAGCACCGAACCCTCCGGGTGCGTGATAAACCCGCGAGTAAATTCCAACTTGCGCAGTGCATCGGCGGCGCGCCCATCCTGACGCATGTCGCTGCCTCCTAAATAATGCAGAGCCATCCAAAGCTCTTCCTATTTTAATATTTTCTGAATAAGCCTGTCACCAAACCCAAAATTTGAACTTCGTCCACAATAATCGGGGAGTATTCCTCGTTCTCCGGCTGCAAGCGGAAACGTCCTCGTTCCTTGTAATATGTTTTCACCGTTGCGGTGTCTTCAATCAGCGCCACAACAATATCTCCGTTTGTAGCGGTGTTTTGCTGGCGTACAATAACCAAGTCGTTATTGAAAATGCCGGCCTCGGTCATGCTGTCGCCGCGTATTCGCAGCATAAAATGCTCGTTGCTTGTTTGCAAATATTCCACCGGAATCGGAAAAGTGTCCTCTACATTTTCGTCCGCATAAATGGGCGCGCCCGCCGCAACGGTACCCAAAATCGGAATGTTCACCACCTCGCGCAAAGGCGAATAAAACCCCTCTTCCAAGATTTCAATAGAACGATTTTTTGCCTTCGAGCGGCGAATCCAGCCCTTATTCGACAAAGTTTCCAAATGCGCATGAACGCTGGAGGTGGAGCTTAACCCAATCGCGTCACAAATCTCGCGAACCGATGGCGGATAGCCATTTTCCTTGATTTGCGTCTTTAAGTAATTATACACAACCTTTTGCATTCTTGTCAGTTTTTCCATAATATGATCCTCCCTATGTCGGATTTTTCTATAGTAGACCTGTCACTGAACTAAATTTCACGATATTTAAAAGAAAGACATCTAAATAATGTTTGATTGAATGTAATGCTCAAAATGCACGCTAGAAGAACATCATTAATTAAGCTCTATTAAATAATAGTGTTTATTATCGAATGGCGCATTTTCAATAACGGCAATTACTTTATATCCATGTTTCTTATAAAATTCAGGTGCTTGGAAACTAAAAGTATTCAATTGGACAAAAGAGCAATTCTTTTCACGGGATATTTTTTCCGCTTCTTCAAGAAGTCTTCTCCCAAATCCTTGCTTCCGATAATCTTCCTGAACTCATATTATATCAATTTCCATCCAGTTCCAACAAATAGCACTATTTAGACCCGCTATAATTTCTCCTGTGTCATTTTTTATATTAGACCTGTCCCTTAACTAAAACTCATATAGTAAGCATCAGATGTCAAAATCTCAACCTGTAAATAATGTTTATACTTTCTGGGTTATCAATCAACCATTAGGAACCATTTGAATCCGAATTTGTCTTTTAATTCGCTCATGCAGGTTGCAAAATCGGGTTTGTGGGGTTTTTGAATAACCGTGCCGTCCTCTTTTAATATATCAAATGCTTTCTCAACTTCTTCAACCGTGTCGAATACAACAGCAAGAAACAACGAATCTACCTGAATTGTATCTCGCTCTGCACCGCCGTCTGATAACCTTAGCCGTTGATTGCCGATACGCGCTTCGGTATGATATATTAAACCTGTTCCCTCGTCTTTGCCTTGCCAATCAATTTGCAGATTAAATGCTTTTTGATACAAAGCGATAACCTCGGTGCAACATCCGCCGCAATGAAATGTTGGAATAACTGTCACTGTATGCACCTCCAAACAATATAAATTATCTGCGCAAAACACCTAAAAAACAATCCTTTGACTGTATAGACTTGCGACAATTCTAATCCTAAGCAAGCTTTAGTTTAGGGACACGTTTAGTATAACATATAATTTTTCAAAATGCAAACATTTGTTGCAAAAATGCTTGACAAATGAATCGGTGTTCTGTTACTATGAACTCATAGAAAGCGAAACTTTATTCTTGTACGCAAAAAACGTTCGGAGGCGATCTATTATGAAATCCATCAAATATGTTATAATTTTGGGTATTATCCTCGGCTTTGTATTCACTTTCCATTCCGCCCTTGCAGAACAAAGGATTGAACCTTCCTATGTGAATGTTCAAATTTTCGATGGAGATTCTTTGTGGAGCATTGCGGCCGCCCATCCGCACGATGGCATAAGTATGCAAAACTATATACAGGAAATCAAGGACATTAACGGCATCAAATCCGACCGTATCCACGCAGGGCGGCACTTGATCGTGCCCATTTATCAAGCGCCCTAAGCGCCCGAAAATCAAACCCTTGCAATCGCGTGAAGCGGACGTTGTGGGGCAACGCGTCCAATGCTTTTATCAATAATCAAAGGCCGTATTCCACATTCGGCCTTTTTTCGTTGCTTTCGCGGTCAACTTAGGTTATAATAGAGGGAACGGTCGTATGGTACCATCGGAAGGGGTTATTCCGCATATGAAGCAACAACTGCAAAGGTTCCTGCGTTTTCTGCTGTCTAAGTTGCAACAAAACGTTGCGCCTATGGACGAACAGGGCTTTCCTATCCCCGAAATGACACCGGAACGCGCGCTGGTCACACACGGCCTGCCCTTCCCTTTTGTCGTTATTGAGGACAAACGCATTGTATCGGCGGCCGGAATGCTGCAACCACATTTCGAAAATGGCGGCCTGCAAAAAATAACCGATATCGTACCAATGTTTGACTACGCCGTCAGCAAGCAGACCGCGACCTATGGCGGGAAATCATATGTTCTATTCAGCAAAAGCTTCGAACTGGAAAAATCCGGCGAAACCCGCACCCTTATCGCCGTATATTTTATTGAGAATAACTCTGCTCTCTCAGGCTCCGAAAATTTGATTGCAAAAATGGCTGTCAGCCTTATTTTTATCGACAACTATGATGAGGTGCTTCACGAGCTTGAAGAGGTGCGCCGCCCGCTTTTGATTGCGCTGATTGACCGCAAAATCAACGCTATGGCACAGCAAGCCGATGCCATCATCCGCAAGTTCGAGAAAGACAAATACTTATTTATATTCACACAGGATAAATTGGAGTATTTTAAGGAAAAGAAGTTTGATATACTAACACAAATCCGCGAAATCGACATGGGCAACAAAATCCCGTTCACGCTGTCAATCGGCATCGGCACAGGCAGCGAAACGTTGGCACAGGCCATGGAATACGCCCGCTCCGCTATCGATTTAGCACTCGGGCGCGGCGGTGACCAAGCCTTGATTCGCGAAGGCGATAAATATATTTTCTTTGGCGGCCACGCGCAGGAAGTCAGTTCAAACGCACGCGTCCGCGCAAGGGTAAAGGCTTACGCATTTTCGGAACTTTTGCTGGAATCGGACAACGTTATCGTGCTGGGGCATAAAAATATCGACTTGGATTGCCTTGGTTCTGCGGTTGGCGTTCATAAAATCGTAACAGCCATGGGGCGAGAGTGTCATATCGTGCTTGGCAATGTCACCTCCTCCATCCGCTTCCTACATGAACGCTTGCTCGCTGAAAAAGGCTGCAGTGAAAACGTATTTATCAGCGCGGCTCAAGCCCTGGAGCACATCGGGCCACGGTCACTGATTGTCATTGTTGACACCCACCGCCCCAGCATTATTGAGGGCAATGAGTTGCTGGCGCACCCGTCAGCCAAGCGGGTCGTGCTTTTTGACCACCACCGCAAAGCTACCGAGTCCGTAGATAACCCGGTTCTGGCGTATCATGAGCCATATGCCTCCTCCACCAGTGAGTTGATTACGGAAATGATTCAATACATCAAAGCCGATGTACGCCTGCGCCCGGTGGAGGCCGATGCACTGCTGGCCGGCATAACGGTGGATACTAAGAATTTCTCCATAAAAACGGGTGCCAAAACCTTCGAGGCAGCGGCTTACCTGCGGCGCAACGGTGCGGATAGCGTGCGGGTAAAGCTCTTGTTCCAAAGCGACATTGCTTCATTTAAGGCCAAAGCAGAAACCGTCAGCAACGCAGAGATTTATTTGGATAACATTGCCATTGCGGTCAGCACATCGGATGTGGAAAACCCCACGCTGCTTGCGGCGCAGACCTCAGATGAACTGCTTAACATACACGGCATCCAGGCCTCATTCGTGCTTTGTGCCAATGACGGCGTTATATATATATCCGCACGAAGCCTCGGCTCCCTCAATGTGCAGGTGATTGTGGAAAAGCTTGGCGGAGGCGGCCACCAAACCGTGGCCGGGGCACAAATACGGGGAAAGTCCATAGACGAAACGGAAGAAGCTCTCAAACAGGTAATTGATGAATATTTGAAGGAGGCAGGCAAATGAAAGTCATATTATTAGCAGACATAAAGGGTGTTGGAAAAAAAGGGCAGGTTATCAACGCATCTGACGGGCATGCCAGAAACTTCCTGCTGCCCCGCAAGCTCGCGGTAGAAGCCACAAAAGATGCCATGACACAGCTCGATAACAAAAAGCAAGCCGAGGCACATAAAAAACAAACGGAGCTTACAAACGCACAAGCCCAAAAGGCCGAGCTTGAACAAAAAACGGTCATCATCAAAGTCAAGATGGGCGAAAACGGCAGGCTGTTCGGCTCCGTAACAAACAAAGAAATCTCGCAGGCGCTTGAAGAACAAGAGAAAGTCACCATCGACAAGAAAAAAATTACCATCACCGAACCTATCAAATCCGTGGGCGAGAAAACGGTGGATGTGCGCTTGCACACCGATGTTCTTGCAAAACTGAAAGTGGATATACAACCTTTAACATAGAAAGCATGGGATGGCATTGGAGATACAGGATCAAGCACCACTTACACGCATACCACCGCACGACGATGACGCAGAGCTGGCCGTTGTCAGCTCTATGCTCTTTGACCGGGATGCCCTTGTCACCGCATATGAAGCCATCAAGGCAGACGATTTCTATCGCCCCGATTTTAAGGCGGTCTTTGAAGCGATGGCCGAGCTTTTTGTCACATCAAAGCCGGTTGACCTTGTCACACTCAAAAGCAAGCTTGAGGAACGCGATATGTTCGACCGCATCGGCGGTCGCGATATGCTTGCCATCATCGCGGGCAGTGTGTCCACCGCAGTCAATATCAAGCATTATTGTGATATTGTATCGAATAAGGCCATGCTACGGCGGCTTATTAAGGCGGCAGACGATATTGCCGGGGCCAGCTATGAAGGCACCCAGAGTATTGATGATATTATGGAGCAGGCGGAAAAACAACTCATTGAGATTTCCCAGCACCGCAATACCTCCGAGTTCACACATATCCATGACGCATTGGTGTCCAGTGTCGAAACCCTTGAGGAGACCTTCCGCGCGGGCAACAAAATCACGGGTATCCCGACAGGCTTTACAGATTTAGACAACAAAACATCCGGGTTGCACCCGTCCGACTTGATCCTGCTGGCAGCGCGCCCATCCATGGGCAAAACCGTTATCGGCCTGAATATCGCACAGCACGCCGCCGTGCGCCAAAATGTGCCCGTTGCCATATTCAGTTTGGAAATGTCCACCGCGCAGGTGGTCAGCCGTATGCTTTGCGCCGAAGCCATGGTAGATGCCAGCAAACTCCGAACAGGGCAGCTTGACCGCAACGATTGGGAAAAAATTGCAAACGCTATCGGGCCGCTATCTGAAGCCCCGATTTATATGGACGATACCCCCGGCATATCCCCGGCTGAGGTGCGCGCCAAATGCCGCAAGCTTAAACTGGAAAAAGGCCTGGGGCTGATCGTTATTGACTATATACAGCTTATGAGCGGCAGCAAACGCACCGACTCGCGCCAGCAGGAAATATCCGAAATCTCGCGTGCCCTAAAAGGCATCGCACGCGAGCTTGAAGTACCGCTTATTGCATTGGCTCAGTTAAGCCGCGCCTGTGAACAACGCGCGGATCACCACCCCATGCTCTCCGACTTGCGTGAATCCGGAGCCATCGAGCAGGACGCCGACCTTGTGGGTTTCATCTACCGCGATGAATATTATAACCCCGACACAGAGAAAAAGGGCATCGCCGAAATCATCATTGCCAAACAGCGAAACGGTGAAACCGGCACGGTGGAGCTTATGTTCCTCGGCAACTACGTAAAATTTGCCAACGTAGCGAGGGATGATGGGTACTAAACGCCGGCACAAACCGAAACAGCCTAATGATTTAGTATAGAGAGGGGTTCTTATGTCCCGCAGACGCAAAAGATTCGGTTTTGTTATCGCACTTCTAACGGTTCTGCCGCTTTTGTTTTGCAGTTCCTGCTCATCCGATAATGATGTGGCACCGGACAGTCCGGCATATGCATATTTGGAAGTTTTCATCAGTATGGTCGGCGAAATTAATGAAGCTCCGATCGAATACATAGGTATAGACGCAACGAAAACACTATACGCACAGCCTTCTGACGTCAAAAAACTTTTGGAAGATTATGCAAGTACCTACGGCGTTTCTATTCGATGGAACATAAAACAAAATAGATGCGGCTCCAATTTTTTTAGCAAAGGCTGGTTAATCATTTTCGAGGATATTGAACTTACCGAAACCAAATTGGAAACCACAGCAACATGGATGGGCGCGGTTTCTCGCGCCGCCTATAGTGTAACTTTTGTAATAGAACGAGAATCCGAAGGGTGGACGTTTATAAATGGCCATCTTAATTGGATAAGTTGATATGGCACCGAAACACATTCCACAAACCCAAAGCCCCTGTGGTATTCATACGAATACACAGGGGCTTTGGGTCGTCTGCTTACCTTTCCAACGCCGCCTTTGTCATGGCAAAATAATTCTCCCACGGCACATACTCCGGCACACTGTTACCCGTCCCCAGTGCATATCCCGTCTTGCCCAAATCAAGCAAAGCTTTGGCACGAGCGTAAACCTCCTCCGGTGTCTTGGTAACAATGAAATCCAAATCGATACCGCCCAAAATGGCAATGCGGTCATGCCATTTTTTGTACGATTCTTCCACGCAAAGGATGTTGTCCTCATAGGAATGCTTACCGTCAAACCCCAACCCGATTACGTCTTCCATCACCTCACCGAAATACCCGCAGGAATGCAGCACCACAGGCAAGCCCGCCGCGTGTCCCAAATCAACAATTTTCTGATGCCAAGGAAACACGTACTCTCGCATCTGCGAAGGCATAAGCATGGTCTGCGTGTTGAACCCCCAGTCGTCATTTGACATCACAAGTCCCACCGATTTGTATTGCAGCGCCAACTCATAATATCGAACCATCCGCTTGCCCACATTTTCGAATACATCAGAAACCAGTTCCGGGTCATCATAAATCATCAAGCACAAGTTATCATAGCCCATCAGACGTATTACATTCTCCAGCACTCCGTTCGGCCCCATGACCATCAACTTCATGCCCTCCGGTAAATCTTCAGCCACATCAAGCGCACCGAAATCAAATTCATCCACATTAGGCCACACATATGCGTCAAATGCCGTCCTATCCGCAATCGGCGCCCCCTCATTCAGCGACAATGAGTGCTTCTGATCCTGCCCCTCGGTTGGAAATCCGAATTTTGAGCCCGCCACTGTTGCATAATCGTATCCCGCCGCCGCGTATGCCTTCGCCAAATAGCGTGTGCCCGCCGCCGTGCCCCAGGCGGGTTCCTTCCCCCCTGTGAAATGTTCGTAGAGCTGTTCGTTCAGAAACAATTCAAAAAGTGTCGGGCGGTCAGGGGCCTCCCTCCGCAATATTTTATAGAGATTATTGATGTTCGGCTTCCGTTCCATATGCGTCCTCCTTCAAATGGTTTACTTTATATGAAAACTATACCCGAATCGCCCCGTTTTCGTATATGCCTATTTTGTCTGTTTCTTTGCACTTTTTGCTTTTTTAAGCGTGCCTGGTGAAAAATGCCGCACCCTTTTATACAGCCGCGTAAACGACGCCACATTCGCAAACCCAGCCGCGAGCGCCGCCTCTGACACATTATACCCATGGAACACAATCAAATCCTCTGCCGCCCGAATCCGCGCGGAATCCATATAGGCCTTGAAATTCATACCCATCACGCGCTTAAATGTGCGCGAAAAATGCGCATAGCTCATGCTGCACATCCGTGCCGCCGCGTCCATCCCAATCTCTTCGTTCTCATGCGCCTCCATATAGGCAAAAAATGGATCCAACAAATGGTCACGCGGGCGAATGGCTTCATCATAATACGCATATCCCCGCGCCAAGCAGGCGATAAACTCATACAAATACGCCTTACAATAGAGTTGATGCCCCGGGGCTTCGCCGTTGTATTCATTATAAATGCGCAGGCAAATGTCCGCCAGTTTCCCTGCCAGCGTCCACTCCCCCGGTATATGGTAAAACTCGGCCTGCCGCTCGTTCCAAAAAGGGGCCAAATGCTGGGACTCAAACAGGGATTGCTGGCGCGACAACCCCAAAAAGGCAGGCATAAACTGAAATACCAGCACCAGTGCCCCGTCCGCCCTATCGCAATGCGTTTCGTGATATGTGTCCTTGTCAATAATAACAATATCCCCCGCCCCGCAATGAAACCGCCTGTCGCCCACCACCTGCTCCGCCTCGCCATTGGCAAAGTACAGCAGCTCGTAATACGCGTGTCGATGGCTCTCCACATGGATGGATTCCTCCCCACTGCCCGACACCAGCACCAGAAACGGGAAGGAATTGTCTATGCGTAGGTTTTGTTCTATGATGTCTGCGGGTGCTTTATTTGGCATATCGCGCCTCCTCTTATTTATTGGTGCGCATTATATTCACCACTTTTCAATTGCGGCAAAAACGCATCATACGCCTCCCACCATGTTTCATTACTAAACAAGCCCCCATCTTCATTCTTAGCCGCAGCAATCCCCTTCGCCGTTTCAAAGAAGACCCCAAAGTAATCCCGCCCCGTGCGAAGTGCTTTGGCAACCAATTCCGACCAAACCTTTCCCCTCTCGTGCATCGCCGATTCCTGCAAACAACGCACCGTAGCCTCGATGTCATATGCCACCCGCTTCTCCGTAACCACATAGCCATTCGGCGTTGTTTCAAGGATGGTATACGCAGCCCCTGTATTGAAATCCAGCGGCAGCCCGCAGGAGCCGGGGTTTATAACAAGCTTAACCTCACAATACCCATAACCTTGCAGATGGTTATGCCCGAAAACGATCACCGAAGCATCGATACCCTTCACAATCCGCCTAATGTCATCCTTCAGCAATTCCGCCTGAAACTCCTCCAAATGGCTCTGCCCGCATCCTTTTATGAAAGGATGAACTGCCGAATATCTTTTTTGCCCCTAGATTACAGTCTTTAAGGAAATGCGTGGCATATAAAACGTCCCCGTTATCAAGAGGAAGATAACATTCCTCGGGCAACCGCAAAAGATAGTCCAGCGACTCCTTGGAACAATCCCGAAAGGTTTGGTACATCCCGCCCAATTGATCATATATCCAATCACGTTGGTCTGATTTCGACCAATCCACGAGATACTCTTCTTTATTACCCTTGATGACGCGGGCATTATCCATCCCCATCAATAATTCGGCCACCTCGTTTGTAAACGGCAAATCAAAAATATAATCACCCACAAACACGAACTGTTCCACTTGGTTGGCCCGTGCATCCGCCACCACCTTTACAAGGGCGGGGTAGTTGCCGTGAACGTCAGACAAAATCGCTATTTTCATTTTTGCCTCCCTATAATGTTTCACTCATATACAAAGTATACCATAAGGCTACACTTGATACAACCCAACCCAAATCGCCGCTTTTGTCGAACGAATCCATCATCCACTTTCCAATTATTTACAAAACTTCCCGTCATAATCCTTTATACTATAGCATAGAGGATGTACGCTTGAACGGAGGAAACCACATGCAAAGAACCACAAACCGCGCCAAGGAAGCCGCTAAGGCACCGATACATATGACAAGGCAAGAACTCACAAACATCGGCATCGCTGCGTTGGGCTTTTTTATGGGGCGGGTGGTGGTATTCGGCACGGTCAACCCTATCGCCGCAGCTTATGCCTCAGCCTTCATGGGCGGCAGCGCTTTTTACGCGGCGGCATTGTTTGCGGCGGCAGGGCTTTTGACACGGGCAGCCATACCCTACTCTATCAAATATTTCATTACCATAGCTCTGATGACCGCCGTCAATATCCTGCTGCACAACACCTCGCACACTCGCAAGCCCTTGCTTTATGCGCTAACCGCCGGGGGTGCCGCTTTGGCTTCCGGGCTGATCATCGCTTGCGCGGGCGGCATCAACCCCTATTTGCTTCTTATGGCGGCGCTGGAGGGTGTTCTTACCTTCACGATGGGCTTGATTATGCAAAAAGGCGTATATGCATTAACAGGCAATGTGCGGCGCGGCGCGCTTTCTAACGAGGAACTCATCAGCCTCGCCGTTTTGGCAGGCGGGGTGGCGGCCGGGGCGGCTGATGTATTCATCGGCCTGCTTTCCTTGCGGTATTTCCTTTGTGTGCTTCTTGTGCTTCTTATGGCGCAAAGCGGCGGCGCGGCCGTGGGCGCGGCCGTTGGGCTTCTCATCGGGGTATTGATGAACGTGGCGGGCTTTGAAGGTCTGGCTTTCCCCATCATATTCGGCATGGGTGGGCTGGTTTCGGGCGGGTTGCGCGATGTATCAAAACCCT
>JGI994J12354_10005749_pt1 | contig 10580 bp, 11 predicted proteins | sample IntmicLarv3ML3BL_FD_12354 | JGI IMG/M metagenome (IMG submission 12354)
CCTTCTGAAATCCTAAAGAATCTGCTCTGGCCGCCGCAACAGCCGAGCGATTTCCGCCGAGACAATAAAGAACCAAAATTTTATTTTTATCATATTCATTTAATTTCTTTTCAAAATCCGAATCCCGAACATCGATGCATAGTGAATCTTTTATATATCCTTCCGCTCGCTCCGGCGCGGATCGAACATCAATGAGATTTATGTCATTTTCAGCGATCATTTTTCTGATTTCTTCCGGTGATTTTCTGCTGTAACTCATTCCTTTTCCTCATCCTTTTCAATTTTTATTTTCCTTTTTTTGTTATCTTTCCTTTTTTGTTAATATCTCTTATTTAAATAATAATGTCGGCTTTCATCTTCCCGACAGGCATTTATTACTTGTCTCTCTTTTTATGATTGTTTTACTATCAGTTTTATTGACAGTTCGCAGATTATTCAAATAACAGGTTATACATTATGGGGAATAATACAGACAAAAAACATTCTGCTCAGTCTTCTGAATATGAGACAAGAGTGATTGAGCCGAAAATCTCGCGTTATGTTCGATATTTTGTTTGGGGTGTTCTTTGCTTAAGTATCACTTCACTTGTTATCCAATTGTTTATCGGATTGGAAGACGGAACCGGATTGACAGACCTTTTGGAAGAGCGCATCTATTATTTCTTCTTCATCCTGGTGACTTTGGGTTACATGGCACTTCCAAAGCTTATTCAAGAAAAAATGGGTTTTGTTGTCGACCAGCGTCTCGTGGTTGTCGTCACATTGTTTATTTTTGCCGGTACTTTCCTCGGTCAAGCTTTAAGTTTCTTTGACCGTTTCTTTTGGTGGGACACGATGCTTCATACCATATCCGGCGTCATTTTAGGTCTTCTCGCATTCGCGCTGACATCCGCATTAAACAACTCGGAACGTACAAAAGTGGCTTTAAATCCTTTCTATGTCGCGTTATTTTCATTTACATTCGCCGTTGCAATCGGCGGACTTTGGGAAATCGGCGAATATATGATGGATTGGATTTTCAAAACAACAATGCAGTGTTGGAATGATGATCCTTCTCTTTATTTTACAGGAAACGATTATCAAGGGGCGGCAATTATTGACTCAATGGAAGACATGATTGTAAGTACGCTCGGCGCAATTGTCGTTTCTGTTATCGGTTATTTCTATCTCTCCCGCGGCAAATCTTTCATGGAAGCCAAAAAACTTCAAAAACCCTGCGAGCGCGGTAACCGGAAAAAGTAACGAATGAAAATGTTATAAAAAATGACACTGTAAGTCCTTTCATTCTTCTTTTTATTTTTATTTTCATTTACCATTTCATTATTTTAAGAAAGGTTTAAAAGTAAAGATAACTAAAGAAAATCATCGGTTTGATTCATCATGGCTTATCTTGAACTTTTTATTATTATTGCTCTTATTTTGCTGAACGGCTTTCTCTCCCTTTCGGAGGCAGCCGTTACATCTTCTCGAAATCTCGCTTGAAAAGCGCCGCAAAAAACGGCCAATCAGGATCGAAAGCAGCGCTGCATTTGGCTGAAAACCCTTCAGGCTTCTTGTCCGCCGTTCAAATCGGCACCACAACAATCGGTATCTTTCTCGGTCTTTTCTCCGGCGTGACTCTGTCCGGTGATTTAGCAGCTCTCTTGTCACAAATTGAAATGTTTCAGCCGTATGCGCTTCTGCTGTCCGTTTTGCTTGTCGTTCTTACCGTCACCTTTTTCTTAATCGTATTCGGCGAATTAATTCCGAAAAAAATCGGCCGCTCTCAGCCGGAAAAAGTTGCTTCTTTAATTTCCGGTCCGATGAGTTTGTTTTCTAAACTGGTCTTTCCCGTTTCCTTCTTTGTTTCCGGCACTGCAAACTTGATCGGACAATTTTTCGGAATCAGCTCAAATGAGCTGACAGCAACGGAAGAAGACGTCAAAGAAATTGTTCAGGAAGGATTGGAAGGCGGCTCGATCGACGAAACCGAACAGGATTTGGTTGAACGTATTTTCAGTCTGGACGACCGCAAAGTCAGCTCAATTCTGACGCACAAAAACGACATCATTTGGATTGATGTTTCCGCTTCGGCGTCCGAAGTTTCAGATGTCATTAAAGAAAATCCCTATTCCATTTATCCCGTCGCTGATAAAGAAATCGATAACATTGTCGGCGTTTTGCACCTAAAAGATTTGGCCGGCAAAATGAATCTCGACAATTTCAATTTGGAAAACATTATTCGGCCGGCAGACTTTTTGCCTGACAATATGTCTATTCTTTCCATTCTTGAAAATTTCCAATCCGCAAAAATCAGATATGCTTTTATCACAGACGAATTCGGCGGCGTACAAGGCATTGTCACGATCAGCGATGTTTTTGAAGCGCTTGTCGGTGATGTTTCTGACCGTCCGTCTGAAGACGAATATGAAATCACGCAGCGTGACAGCAATTCATGGCTTATTGACGGGCAGTATCCTTTTTACGACTTCATGAAATATTTTGACCTTCTTGACCGATATGCCGAATATCCTTACAACACGCTCAGCGGTTTGATTTTAGACCAACTGGAAAAAATGCCGCGCGCCGGCGACAAATTTGATTGGCTTCATTTCGAAATTGAAGTTTTGGATATGGACGCGGTACGCATCGATAAAGTCATGGTTTCTGTCAAATCTCCCACTGATTCCGTTTCCGAATAATTTCGGGGGTTTGTTATGTTTTCCGATTCCAAAGAAACTATTCTTCCTTTTTCGGAACTTCCCGTCCGTTATCGGCTTCAATCCGAGCCGCGGTCTACCGAAGATTCTGATATGGAAGAAACCGAATCTCTTTTGATCAAAGCCGTCTCCGCTTTTAATGAAAAAAAATCGGAAGATTTCGTCACATTCATGACCGAAAATCCCGCATCGGATTGGGCGCAAACCGATTTGTTTATTGAATTGGAACGCTACTACCGCCAGTATATTCCTTTTACAAATGATAAGGGGAATCGATGTGTTTGGGTCAATTTTTTTTGCCGTCCTGTCGGCGATTGGAAAAATTTCCGCGTTCATGTTGAAGGCGGCGGCGTTTGCTTCTTTTCAATCGGATTAAATTTAGACACCGGGAAACGATTTGATTTTTTTGTCAATGAGAAAAAGGTCTGAATTTTTCAATCATTACAACAATTATATATCTTTAATTCCATTGTTTATACAGATGAACAAACGGTTTTTACCGATTTGGTAAAATGCGTCTGTTCTTTCTCAAAAAACAATTTTTGAGTGAATACTTAATTAAAAATTAAATTAAAACAATCAAATATAACTCTCATAATGTATTTTTTCGGAGAAATCAATTATGCCTGCCGTAGTAGATAAAAATGAATGCACGGGCTGCGGCCTCTGCATCGACGAATGTCCTTCTGAAGCGATTACTTTTGATGCGGATGGTTTGGCGACCGTCAATGCCGACGAATGCGTTGACTGCGGTGCCTGCGTAGACGTCTGTCCTGTCGTTGCAATCACATTGCAATAATTATCTTTTCCATCCTTTCCCGCTTATTATTTTTCAGCCGGCTTGCCGCCGGTTTTATTTTATGCTTTGCTTTCTGCTTTCGTTTTTATCTTTTTCCCATCTTGTTTTTCTTTCCGATTTTATTCTGTGCTCTCTCTCGCTATTTTTATTCAATCTCTTTTGTTTTTACGAATTCTTTTTGATGAAACTTCAATCTTTCGCCGTGCCGACAAAATGCGCGCGGGTGACCTGTTTTCGCAAAAATCCTTTTATACCCGATTTACCATTGTTATTTTTAGAATTGTTTCTTTCGCACAAATGCGGCTTAAAAACAATTGAATTATCTATTATCAGGAGGCAAAAATTATGTTACCCGTTGTAAACAGATCAGAATGTACAGGCTGCGGAATTTGCGTTGATGACTGCCCGTCCGGCGCAATTACCATTGACGACGATGGAATTTCCGTTATTGACAAAGACGCATGTACAAACTGCGGCAACTGTGTTTCTGCATGTCCGGCAGAAGCCATCACAGAAAACTAAATACTTCGTTTCTTAAAATCTAAATGATTCTTTTGAATCATTTCTTCTTTTCTTTTTTGAGTTCTTTTCTTTTTTTTTCAGCGAAACCTTAATAATCCCCTCAATTTTATTATCCGTAATTTACACTGTTATTAGTGAAAAAGAGTGGTTTTGAAATGTCAAAAATTAAAGTTGGTGTTTTAGGCGCAACCGGAAATGTCGGTCAGCGCTTTATTCAGGCGTTAGACAATCATCCGTGGTTTGAAATTTCCGCACTTGCCGCTTCCGAAAGAAGTGCCGGCAAGGCATACAGCGATGTTGCCAATTGGAAAATCGGAACCGAAATTCCAGATGCTGTTGCAGATATCGAAGTTGTTGAAATTAATCCGAAAAATATTGATGCGGACATTGTTTTTTCAGCATTGCCTGCCGATTTGGCTTTAACGGTTGAGCCGGCTTTTGCAAAAGAAGGATTTGTCGTTGCCAGCAATGCTGCTTCCTGGCGCATGGAAAAAGATATTCCGCTCGCCATTCCCGAAGTCAATCCCGAACATTTGGGATTAATCGATGTTCAAAAGAAAAACCGCAAGTGGGACGGCTGCATCATTACAAATCCCAACTGCTCCACGATTATGATGGCGGTCACTTTAAAGCCGCTTTTAGAATTCGGTATCAATTCCATTAATGTCGCCACGCTTCAGGCCATTTCCGGTGCCGGCTACAACGGCGTTTACGCGATGGGCATTTATGACAACGTTGTGCCGTACATCGGCGGCGAAGAAGAAAAAATTCAAACTGAAACGCTGAAGATTTTCGGCGATTTCGACGGCACGGAAGTGAAAAACGCCGGCTTCAAAGTCAGTGCATCCTGCAACCGTGTTCCGGTCATTGACGGTCACACGGAAGCGATTTGGGCGGATTTAAAATCCAATCCGAAACCCGATGCTGTCCGCGACGCTTTCTTAAAATTCGATCCGGGACTTTCTCACCTCCCGACCGAGCCGAAGCATCCGATTATCGTTCGCGACGAACCTGACCGCCCGCAGCCGAGACTTGACCGCGACATGGGTAAAGGAATGAGTGTCTCCGTCGGCAGAATCCGTGAAGGCATCCGATACGTTGCGCTCGGTCACAACACAATCCGCGGCGCGGCAGGTGCCAGCGTTTTGAATGCGGAATTATTAAAAGAAAAAGGATATCTCTGATTTCCTTTTTTGTCATTTTATTCTCTTTTTCATTTTTTTCTTTTTTACGGTTCATCTTGTTTTTTTCAATAATCCTAATTTTTACGAATTCTTTTTATAACTGTCATGCATACTTTGTTTAATTTTAAATAAATGCGAAATCATTTCTATTTTCAAACTTTATTATTTACAGGTGAATGAATGACAAAAGGATTTCTTATTGCGGCAACAAGCAGCGGTGTCGGTAAAACCACTTCTTCAATGGGCTTAATGGCCGCTTTGAAAAAGCGCGGCAAAGTTGTTCAAGGATTTAAAACAGGTCCCGATTACATTGATCCGGCTTACCATGCCGTTATTTCCGGCCGCCCGTCTTATAATTTGGACACTTACATGATGGGAACCGACGGCGTTGTCAATCAATTTATGGCCGCCTCCAAAGGGACCGACATTTCTATTGTCGAAGGCGTGATGGGTCTTTTTGACGGCATGGATTCAACAGAAGTCGCCGGCGCGGCNCACGTTGCCAAAACATTAGACGTTCCTGTTTTTTTAGTTATCAACACGCACGGCATGTCCAGAAGCACGGCCGCCATGCTGAAAGGTTATGCCGAATACGATAAAGATGTTCACATTGCCGGTGTCATTTTAAATAAAATCGGCAGTCCTCGTCATTTGGAACTCATTAAAGGCGCATTGGACGGAAAAATTCCGATTGTCGGCGCTCTTCCGCGAAATCCCGACATTTCCGTTCCCGAAAGATACATGGGTCTTCATCTGCCCGAAGAAAAAGATTTGGACTACTCGCAGCTGGCGGATTTCATTGAAGAAAATATGGATATCGATCTCATTCTCGACATTGCGGCAAAATATGAAAAAGAGCGTCCGATACCGCCGGAAGTGCCGGCGCATGAAACGGATGTTAAAATCGGCATTGCCCGAGAACCCGCCTTTTGTTTCCATTATCCGGCCATGTTTGACGCTTTTAAACAAGCCGGCGCGGAAATTGAATTTTTCAGCCCGACCGCAGGCGAACTTCCGGAAGCGGACGGTTATTATTTCGCAAGCGGCTATCCTGAATTCCACGTCAAAGAATTATCCGAATCCCCTGCAACCAAGAAACTAAAGGATTTGGCGGCTGACGGAATTCCGATGTTCGGCGAAGGCGGCGGTTTGTCTTATTTNTGNGAATCTTATGAAACNGAAGACGGCNTTTTCAAAATGGCCGGCATTCTTCCCGCGACCTCCAAACTCACAAAAAAGCTTCAGGGTCTCGGTTACGCCGAAGCCAANCCGCTCTCTTCNGAATTCGGCTCCAAAAACATCCGCGCGCACGAATTCCACTATTCATTGACCGAGCCCGATAAAGACGCCGAATTCGCCTATGAAATGCTTCGCGGAAAAGGCATTGCCGATAAAAAAGACGGTCTGCATGAATACAACGTGTTGGCGGGCTACATGCAAATGCATCCCGGCTCTTTCCCGCTTGCCGATTTTGTTGAGAAGTGCAGAATCAATAAGAGAAAGTAAATCATAAAAGAGAATAATTAAAAAAACGAAATATATTATTTTTTTATTCATTTGCAGGAGCCGGTATTTTTCCTTCAGTTTCTTTTCCTTCCGGCTCGGTTTCTTCCGCTGAATTTTCTTTGCCGAACTTCTCTTCTTCTTCTTTTTTCTTTGCGGCGATAAATTTAAGCGCACTGTAATAACTGAGCGGATGCCTTATTTTTGTACACATCCCATTCTTTCCGATACAATTTCCGTAGGTCTGCATGGTTGCGCAAGCCGGCGTTTTATATTCGTTTCCGGCAATATGCTCGACTTGGTAGCGTGTTTTTTCTTCGCTGAAGTCGGGAGAAATATTGAAAATGTTGACAACGTCATCGACGGGCATGCCGACATTCAGTAAAAAAGAAACCAATGCAAAACGCATGGAATGCGCCAAGTTGACGCCCTCTTTGACATTTGAAATTGCTTTGTGAATGCATGGCGGAAACATTCCGGAATCGACTTCACCGAGTTCGGCGTCTCCGAGATTTTGCCGCTGTTCTTCAAATCGGCTTTTCAATTCAGCGATTTGCGGTTCGCAAAGTGTGCGGATATTATCCGGGATTTCCGCAATCGGGAGCGACTCTTCTATCCTTTTCCTCACGGCTTCCTGAAGCAGACGGATGAATTCGTCTTTTTGAACCGTCACATATCCTTTTTCAACCGGACGGTTAATCAATTTCCAGGAAATGTCTCTCATCGACAACGAATATTTGATGTAATCCGAGAAGTAAATTTGAATGCGGCCACCGTTTTCATAGGCTAAAATATTGAAATCTTTTCCGAAATCTAAAATAAAATCAAATTCTTTGTCGGCTCTTTTTTTCAAAAGCATGTAAGCAGCCGTTGCTTCCGCCAAAGCGTATCTGCGGGTGAATGCCGGCTCGTTGAGGCAGGAGACCAATATGCGCGCAAACGGATAAGAAAGCAGTTCGGTAATCGCTTCTTCTTCGCTCCCAAAAGTCGGTTTGGACACTTCGCCGCCGAATGCTTCCAAAACACGCTCGTTTCCGCGCCTTCGCGTATCTTTAAAGCCGAGTCCCGTCATGAGCGCGTCCGGAGAGAAGTCAAGCTCTTTGACATAGTCGGAGGCTTCCGTTAAAAAAGGGAAAAGAGCGAGTTCCTCGGGAGACATAACAATTTAGATTTGGCTTTTTGATTATATAAATCGTATGCCGTGCTTTTCAAACATCAAAAATGTCAAAAAAGCCAAAACAAAAAGGTCAAAACAAAAAAATAATGAAAGCGGAAATTTATTTTAAAAGGTTTTTAAAAGGTGATTATGAAAACAGCAGGGTGCTGTTTTCATTTAATTTTTGCAGAAATCTGAAGAGTCAATTTAAGCATCGACAATTCCGTCTCTCGTGACGGATAAAACGGCTTCTCCTTCCGGAAGGTTCGGGGAGTCTACCAATTTAACAACTCTCTTATCGCCTTTGGATTTTCTGATGTACAGACGGAAGGTTGCCGTATGGCCGAGAATGTGTCCGCCGATTGGTTTTGTCGGGTCGCCGAAGAATGTGTCCGGCTTGGACATCACTTGGTTTGTCACCAAAACGACGGCGTTGTATAAGTTGGAAAATTTCTGAAGACCATGCAGGTGTTTGTTTAATTTCTGCTGACGGTCGGCAAGCGTTCCGCGGCCGATATATTCCGCTCGGAAATGAGCTGTCAAAGAGTCAACGATTAAGAGGCGGACAGGACGGTCCGAATCTTTTAATTCGTTTGCCAAGTCCATCGCGGAGTCCACGAGAAGAATCTGGTGATTGGAGTTATAAGCGCGGGCGACATGAATATTTTTTAAGATGTCCTCCGAATCCAATTCAATGCCGAGTTCATTGGCCTTTCCTTCGACCATCTGCTGAATTCTGTCCGGACGGAATGTGTTTTCTGTATCAATAATAATGACGGACCCGTTTAAACCGCCGTGTTCAGGGGCAAGCTGAACGTTGACAGCCAGCTGATGCGCCACCTGCGTTTTTCCCGATCCGAATTCACCGTAAATTTCCGTAATAGACTGACTTTCAATTCCGCCGCCCATCATTTCATCAAATTCGGCACAGCTTGTCTTGATTTTTCCGATGTGCTGGCGTCTTTCAAAAACCATATCTCCCGTTTCAAAACCGCCGATATCGGCAGCCTGGCGGGCAGCGTTAATGATTTTTGAAGCCGTCGCTTCACCGATTTCGGCCGTTGCGCCGAGTTCTGCGGGAGATGCAACGGCAATTGATTCAATTGTATTAAATCCGGCTTCTTTTAATTTTTCGGCGGTTGCCGGCCCGACGCCGGGAAGGTCTTCTAAAAGCATTTCAGTCATATTTTTTTCTCCTGCATCCTTTAATCTATAATTTTAATGGTTTTGGTGGTTTTAATGATTTGAATTGATTAATAATTGTTTAATCATTTAATAATTTTAAACTTATTTTGCATGATTCTGCGCTGATATTTGACACAGAGGCATTCTAAACCTTAAAATCCCGTTTCTTTATTAAATACCTGAAGTGTGCGATGTGAAAGTAATTGTTTCTCTTCTTGCGTTCGTCTTCTTATTGATTGGCAGATTGATATTTTTCATTTTTATTCGCTTTTTTTTGTTTCTCTTTTGTTTTTATTCTTCTTGAATGCCAAAAGATTAATATCTCTGCGTATCGTTTTTCGCTCATGGTGAAAGTCGTCTTGGGCGGAACTTTTGAGCATCTTCATGCGGGTCATTCTCGATTGATCGAAGAAGCTTTCCTGCTTTTAAAAGAAGAAGGCGGCGGTTTTGTCCATATCGGTCTGACTTCCGATGAAATGGCCGGCGGAAAGGCGCACGTTGTTTCCGGCTATAGCACACGGAAAAAAGAATTAGATATTTTTATCTCAAATTTAATTCAAAAACTTTCTCTGCCATCGGATTGCTATTTTATTTCAAAACTGAACGACCCGTTTGGTCCCGCCGCTTCTGAAGAATATAATTATATCATCGTTTCTCCCGAAACGCTGGCAGGCGCTGAAAAAATAAACAAAATCCGTCTTTCAAACAATCTTCCGGAATTGAAAATTCGTCTCGTCTCTTTCGTTTTGGCCGAAGACACAATTCCGATTTCTTCCACCCGCATCGATAAAGGTGAAATCGATCGAGAAGGCCGGATTCAAAAGAAAATCCAAAAATAAATATCTGTTCGGTTCATTTTATTATTTATCAATTACAAAAAACAGGAGAATTCATCATGGGACGCGTTTTTTCAGAAATGGACATTCGAATTTTCAACAAATTGGCCCCCGAAGCGGGCGGCAGCACAGACTCCGGCGCAGGTCATTCTTTTCCGTTTATTTTAAGACCGATTTCTCACCGCTTTGCCGAAAGCGGCGAAGATTTCCGCAAACGGCTTTCCAGATTAGATGCCGCAGAAATTGAATATTTGGCGGATTTGGTTTTGACAAATCAGGAAGAAATCACAAGTTTGGACGAAGAAGACATGGAAAGCTTTCTGAAATTCGTTGAAGAAAAGATTTCCGCGGACAAAAAAAGAGAACTGACGCGCCACCTCGGGATTGTGGGATGATGCCGTCTCAAAAACTGATAAAGCACGATCGGCTTTTATTCGGAACCGCNGGCGTTCCGATCAGCTCTTCCGGTCGCGATACTGTTTCAGGCATCCGCCGCGTCCGTGAACTCGGGTTGGATTGCATGGAATTGGAATTCGTTCAAGGCGTTCGAATGGGCGAAAAAACAGCGGCGGAAGTCAACAAAACCGCCGAAAAAGAGCAAATTGCACTCAGCGTTCACGGTCCTTATTATATTAATTTAAACGCCGCCGAAAGCGAAAAAATAACCGCCAGCATTCAGCGCATTTACGATTCCGC
>JGI994J12354_10005750_pt1 | contig 10580 bp, 6 predicted proteins | sample IntmicLarv3ML3BL_FD_12354 | JGI IMG/M metagenome (IMG submission 12354)
CCCAAAAATCTACTACTACCGGTTTTCCCGAATTGATTAATTCATCAAAGTTTGATTCTGTAATTTGTAATGCCATAATGTTTTGTTTTGTTATTTAATTAATTTATGTTTTTTCTATTTAATAATATTCTATTTCTCGAACAGTAATGACTGTAGCAACATCGTCATCATATTTTATTTTTTTTATCCAATTATTTTTTTCGTCGTATTCGTACTTATATGTGTATTGGGGTATTAAATTGCCAACACGATTATACCAACCCTCGTCAATCACATTTCCTTTCTTATCGTATTTGTAAGCCAATGTATAATCCAAGCTGCCGTTAGAATGATACTTGTCCTCTTCTATCTTATTTCCTTTATTATCATATTTATAAATCGACTTCTCTCTCAAATTACCATCAGGGTTATAAAGACTATGTTCGATCAAATGTCTTTTATTATCATATTTATAAACAAACTTATACATCAAACTGCCGTCAAAATCATATCCACTCATTTCTATCAAATTTCCTTTTTCAGCATATTTGTAAACCTCCTTACGATTCAAGCTACCGTCAGCAGAATATTCGTTTCCTTCTATATTTCCTTTTTCATCATATTTGAGAGTCCACTTATAGTACATATTTCCGTCAGAATCATCCTGTATCTGTTCTATCAAATTTCCTTTTTCATCAAATACTTTCATAGTAGTAACCCAATACCTCATATCTTCTTTAGGTATTTCATCAAATTCTTCTTCCGCGTTGTATCGTGTTTCTTTTAGTATTTTCACCTTTCCTTTTAGATTTTGCATTTCTATACTTGTTGTTTTTACAATACTAGAACACGCAGCTAAAAACACTAACAGAAAAATTGGCAAAAATATTTTTTTCATAATAACCGGTTTAAAAAATTTCTGTTTATAAATTTTTAAAATATTCAATAGTTTTTTTCAATCCTTCTTCCAAAGGAATTTTCGGTTGCCAATTTTCTAATTTTTCTTTTGCCAAACTAATATCGGGTTGGCGTTGTTTGGGGTCGTCGTTGGGCAAAGGCAAATAAGTAATTTTCGATTTTGAATTTGTCAATTTAATCACCATTTCCGCCAATTCCAACATCGTAAATTCTACCGGATTTCCAATGTTTACAGGACCAATAAAATTGTCGGGCGTGCGCATCATTCGCGTCATTCCTTCCACCAAATCATCGACATATTGAAAGCTGCGTGTTTGTTGTCCGTTTCCATAAATGGTAATATCTTTTCCTGCCAACGCTTGCACAATAAAATTCGACACCACGCGTCCATCGTTGGGGTGCATACGAGGACCATAAGTATTAAATATTCGTACAATTTTTATTTGCACATTATTTTGTCGGTGATAATCCATAAACAGTGTTTCGGCACAACGTTTTCCTTCGTCGTAGCAAGAACGAATTCCGGTGCAATTTACGTGTCCCCAATAATTTTCGGTTTGCGGGTGAATTTGCGGATCGCCATAAACTTCGCTTGTAGAAGCTTGCAAAATTTTTGCTTTCACTCGCCGCGCCAAACCCAACATATTGATTGCGCCCATTACCGACGTTTTCACGGTTTTAATCGGATTGTACTGATAATGTACAGGCGAAGCGGGACAAGCCAAATTGTAGATTTCGTCCACTTCCGCCATATACGGATTTATTACATCGTGGCGCACCAATTCAAAGCGCGGATTGTTCATTAAATGAATAATATTATTTTTACTTCCTGTAAAATAATTATCCAAACATACGACATCTTGTCCTTCGTTCAGCAAATATTCACATAAGTGCGAACCGATAAATCCGGCGCCGCCGGTCACTAAAATACGTTTCATATTTTTATACTCCTAATCCGTAATAAATAAAACCTTCTTGTTCCAAATCTTTTCTGTCGTAAATATTTCGACCATCGAATACGACAGGTGTTTTCATCGCTTTTTTAATTGCCGACCAATCGGGCAAACGAAATTCTTTCCATTCGGTAACCAATAAAATAGCATCGGCGTTTTGCGCTGTTTCGTAAATATCGTTCGCGTAAGTAATCGTGTCGCCCAATTTACGTTTTGCTTCGTGCATCGCGATAGGGTCGTAAGCGCAAACTTTACAACCTGCCGCCAATAATTTTTCAATCAACACCAATGCCGGCGCCTCACGCATATCGTCGGTTTGCGGCTTGAACGACAAGCCCCACAACGCAACGGTTTTGCCTTTTATTTCTCCGCCAAAATGACGATTAAATTTGTGAAATAAAATTTCTTTTTGTGTTTCGTTCACTTCTTCTACCGCTTGCAAAACTCGCATCGGATAACCGTTTTCTTCGGCTGTTTTTATCAATGCTTTCACATCTTTCGGAAAACACGAGCCGCCATAACCACAGCCCGAATACAAGAATTTAGCACCAATTCGCGGATCGCTTCCAATTCCTCTGCGAACTTCATTTACATTCGCTCCCATACGTTCACACAAATTCGCGATATCGTTCATAAAACTGATACGTGTCGCCAACATTGCGTTAGCCGCGTATTTCGTCATTTCGGCAGAAGCAATATCCATAAAAATAATTGGGTGTCCGTTCAGCGTAAATGGTTTGTAAAGTTGCTCCATCACTGTTTTTGCTTTTTCGCTATCTACACCAACAACAATTCTGTCGGGACGCATAAAATCGTTGATAGCCGCGCCTTCTTTCAGAAATTCGGGATTCGACGCTACATCGAAAGGAACAGAAATATTGCGTTTTTGCAATTCTTCACTAATCGCTTTCCGCACCAATTCGGCAGTTCCAACAGGCACTGTACTTTTTGTAACGAATAAAATATATTTCGTCAAATTTTTTCCCACTGTGCGAGCTACGTCCAACACATATTTCAAATCAGCGCTTCCGTTTTCGTCGGGCGGCGTTCCTACCGCGCTGAATACAACATCGCAATCGTTTATTGTCGCGGCAATATCTGTGCCGAATTTCAATCTTCCGGCAGCCGTATTTTTTGCAATCAAATTATCTAAATCCGGTTCATAAATAGGAATTATTCCATTATTCAAACCATCTATTTTTTTTACATCAATATCCACACAGTTTACGTGCACGCCCATTTCGGCAAAGCAAGTTCCTGTGACAAGACCGACATAGCCGGTGCCAACAATTGTAATTTTCATTTTTAAATTATTTCTTAACGTTTGTCATACATTTTTTCGTAGTACTGTTGATAATCGCCGCTGGTCACATTATCCAACCACGCTTGATTATCGAGATACCATTTTACTGTTTTTTCCAATCCTTCTTCAAATTGTAAAGAAGGCTCCCAACCTAACTCATTTTTTAATTTCGTGGAATCAATCGCGTAACGCAAATCGTGTCCGGCGCGGTCGGTTACATAAGTAATCAGTTTTTCCGATTCGCCGATTGCNCGACCAAGTTGCGCGTCCACNACTTTTATCATCAACTTTATCAAATCAATATTTTTCCATTCATTGAAACCGCCGATATTGTATGTGTCGCCAATTTTTCCTTTCTGAAAAATAAGTTCAATCGCTCGCGCGTGATCTTCTACAAAGAGCCAATCGCGCACGTTTTCGCCTTTTCCGTAAACCGGAAGCGGTTTGTTGTGACGAATATTATTTATGAATAATGGAATTAATTTTTCGGGAAACTGATAAGGACCGTAATTGTTGGAGCAATTGCTAATCACTATCGGTAATTTATAAGTGTTGAGAAAAGCGCGGACGAAATGGTCGGAACTCGCTTTTGACGCGGAATACGGAGATTTCGGATCGTAAGGTGTTGTTTCTACAAAAAAACCTCCGTCGTCTAACGAGCCATAAACTTCATCGGTCGAAACGTGATAAAAACGTTTTCCGTCCATATTATTTTTCCAATATTCTTTCGCCGCTTGCAACAAAGTAAGCGTGCCAATTACATTTGTTTTTGCAAAAATAAACGGATCGGTAATCGAGCGATCAACGTGCGATTCGGCAGCTAAATGAATAATATCGGTAACGTTATGTTCCGTCATTATTTTTTGAATAGCTTCGTAATCGCAAATATCCGCTTTTACAAAACGATAATTGGCTTTGTTTTCGACGTCTTTTAAATTCGCCAAATTTCCGGCATAAGTAAGGTTGTCGAGATTGACGATTGTTATTTCAGGATATTTATTCACAAATAATCGCACAACGTGCGAGCCAATAAATCCGGCGCCTCCGGTAATAAGAATAGTTTGTTTCATTGTATTATTTTTCAGTTGCTATTTTAAAAGAAGGAAGAAATTTATCTTTTTCCGAAAGTATTATTTTTTCAGTTGGCAGTTGCCAATCAATTCCCAAATCGATATCGTTAAAAATAATGCTGCCTTCGGATTGCGGAGCATAAACATTATCTACTTTATACGACAAAATAGCGACTTCGCTAAGCACCACAAAACCGTGCGCCATACCACGCGGAAGAAATAGTTGTCGTTTATTTTCGGCGCTCAATTCAACGGCAACGTGCTGTCCNAAAGTTGNCGANTCNGGGCGAATATCTACCGCCACATCNAANACTTTTCCTTGAATAACGCGCACTAATTTTGCTTGTTCAAATGGCGGTAACTGATAATGCAAACCNCGCAACACNCCATAAGNCGATTGCGATTCGTTTTCTTGTACAAAATTTATTTTGCCGATATGTTGTTCAAANNAATCTTGCCTAAAAGTTTCCATAAAATAACCNCGCGAATCGCTATGNACTTTTGGATTTATAANCCACACGCCTTTGATTTTTGTTTCGTTAAATTCCATCATTAAAAATTAACTTTAATTAACCAACAAAGATAACAAAAGAAATGCTAAAAAGCTATGCCATTTTTTCTTTGTAGCAATAAATGAGGACATTAAAAAAAATACATTTTTTTATCAAAAATTTGTTGATAAAAAGGCTTGTATAATTAAGAAGTTATATCTACCTTGCATAACTTTAGCGTAGTGTACCCTTTAATGTTTATTATTACGTTAAATAAAAGGAGAATTTAAATTTAATTAACAAATCCCCCTTATTTTTGTGAGGGGATTTTCGGCTAAAATAGGTAAATACGATAGGGGCATAAAAAAGCCCCCGTCTTAAAATAGCGGCTCTCAACCCGCTAAATTACTAAGGTGCCACAACACCACGACAGAGGCTATACAGCTTCATCGGTGTTGTGGCACCTTTATTTTATAGACTTGAGAGACGACAAAAATACGAAAAAGAAAACAAAATAGAACATTGACATATTAAAAACTAAATATTTTATAAATTAATTTAATTATGAAAAAGAACAAATTTCAAAAATTATTAGCTACTCCGCTATTGTGGAGTACTACACTAATGCTGGCGTTAATGTTAGCATTTGTTTCGTGTAACGACGAAGAAATTACTCCGGATGTTCCGACTATCGAAGTTGACCAACCGGCTATCAGCGTTACAAAAGAAGGCGGCGAGTTTCAAGTAAATGTAACCGCAAACCGCGCTTGGAATGTTGAGATTCCTAACGATGTGAATTGGATTCTTGCAAATCCCACCTCTGGAAGCAACAACGGAGAATTTACGTTGACAGTTGCGCCAAATAGTAGCGACGATGAAAGAAGCGCGACTATTCGAGTAAAAACTTCGACTATTGCTACTCTAATAACAGTTGTTCAAAACGGACTCGAAGTAATATGGCTCGAACATATGGGCACTATGTCCACTAGCAGTCCTTGGCCATCAGTAGCAGAATTTACCGGTTGGACAAAAGGCGGAGTAGGCGGCGGAAATGCTACTTACGAAGGAACAAACACATCGGTACGCACATCAGTTGCTTCTTCTACAAATCATTACGATGGAGCAAGCGGCACCAATAATATTTTCTTTGGTGGAGCTCCGGCTACATTCATTGCCAAAAACATAGAAATATCGGGTGTGGCAACAGCTACTTTATCTTTTGGTATAAGCAAAGTAAAATATACAACAACTAATGTATGGGATCCTTTTGCAGCCGGTGATTTAAAAGTTTCGTTCTCTACAGACGGCGGAACTTCTTGGGAAGATGCAGACTGGAATTTCGTCAATGAGCCGGCAGGTGAAAGTACAACTACTTGGGCATTGGTAAAAGCTGTAATTCCTACGACAGGAGTTAGCTCTCTTGCTTTCAAATGGGAATGTAGTGTAGCAAGTGCTGTTCGTTTAGACGATATGAAGTTAGTAGGCGGAGGTTCAGGCGGAGGAAGCTCGTTGAGTTTATCTCCATCTCCTGTAAATGCATCTTTTGACGCAGGAAGCACCACTGTAAATGTAAGCTCAAATACAAGTTGGACAGTTACTCCCGATGCTTCAAACACATGGTGTACAGTTAATACAACCGCAGGCAGCAATAACGGTTCTTTCGTTGTTAGTTATACTGAAAATACCGGAACAGCTGCTCGTACTGCTACTATTACCGTAAAAACTACTGATAACGCAGTTACAAGAATGTTGGTAGTAAAACAAAACGCAGCAGGTAGCGGTGGAGATGCTATTTGGTATGAAGATGCGGGTACTACTGCAACCAGCAGTCCTTATCCTCTTATTGCAGAATTTACCAGCTGGACAAAAGGTGGTTCAGGCGGTGCCGGTGTAACTTATGAAGGAAATAATGCATCGGTTCGTCCATCAGTAAGCTCTGCCGGTCAATACGACGGAGCCAGTGGCCCAAACAGTATTTTCTTTGGAGCTGCTCCTTCTTCATTTATTGTAAAAAATATTGCTATATCGGGTATTGAAACAGCTACCTTATCTTTTGGCGCAAGTAAAGTAAAATATACTACAACTAATGTTTGGGATCCTTTTGTAGATGGAGATTTAATTATTTCATATTCTACAGATGGCGGTACTACATGGAATCCAACAAATTGGAAATTTAACACCCCGCCGGCAGCCGAAGGCACTGTTACTTGGGCGGTGGCAAACACTGTAGTTCCTACCTCAGGAGCAACAACTCTCGCTTTCAAATGGGATTGTAATTTTGCCAGTGCTGTTCGTATCGACGATATGAGACTTATAAGTGGTGGAACGGTTGATGAAGGAAGTGTGTTAACCTTATCTCCTACAACAGTAAATGCGCCTGCAACCGCAGGAAGCACGCCTGTAAATGTTACCTCTAACACTAGTTGGACTGTTACACCTGATGCCGGAAATACATGGTGTACGGTTAGCCCGACTACAGGCAGCAATAATGGTGCTTTAACTATCAGCTATACTGAAAATACAGGTGCTGCTCGTACTGCAACTATTACTGTAAAAACGAATGATAACGCTGTTACAAGACTATTGACCGTAGAACAAGCCGGAAAAGAAGCCGGAGTTTTATACTACGAAAATATTGGCAACACTCCTGTTAGTGGAAATACTAACATTGCAGGTTGGGATGGTTGGTTGAAACAAGGACAACCCACAGCTACATATACATCAAGTACTTCTACCGTAAATATTAGAATAACAGGCGTATCTGGCGGATACGATGAAGCTTCGGCAGGTAATAACGTTTTCTTTGGAGCAGGCGTACCTAATTCTTTCACTATTTCGGGACTTAATACCGCAGGAGCGACAGACCTTGTTTTAAAATTCGGAGTTAGTAATAATGTAACAACGAATCTTGATACAGACCTGTTCAAAGTAGAGCAAAGTACAGACGGAAATACGTGGACACCTATTGCCTATACTGCTGTAAATGCAAGTTCAGGAAGTTGGAAAGTAGGAACTTCCGGTACAGGACAAATACCTGCCTCTGCCACACTTTCTTTACGATTCACTTGTGAGGTAGCCAGCACCTATCGCCTAGACGACATTAAAATCTTAGGCGAAGGAGGAGGAACTACAACACCAACACTTGAGGTTGCTCCAAGCAGTTTGAGTTTTGTAGCCGCAGGTGAGGCAAAAACATTCGCTATTACCAGCAACACCGATTGGACAGTTACCGTTCCAAGTGCAGATACTTGGTGTCAAGTAAGTCCGGCTTCGGGAAATAATAATGGCAATGTAAATGTTACTACAACCGCAAACGGCGGTACTACTGCTCGTAGCACTACTATCACTATAAGCGGAACAGGCGTTGCTAACAAAACCGTTACTGTTTCTCAAGCAGCAACAGGTGGCGGCAGTGCTACCAATCTTTTATTAAATCCAAGTTTTGAAGATTTTGACGGTGAGGTTCCCGATCATTGGATTCACTATACTGCAACACCTGTCAAGATAACAACAGGTGCTCACGATGGCGCTAATGCTATAAAAATAACCGGCGATGGTGCAACCGGCAATCTACAACAAACTATTGCAGGAATAGAACCCGGAGCAACTTATGAAGTTAGTTTCTGGTATAAAGATAATACCAAAGGTGCTTCTTCATCTCAAGGATTTAGAATTTGGTCTAACTTTGTAAATGGAAGCGGTGGAAATATTACACCACCCACAGGAGACGGTCTTCAACCGGATGCATTCGAACCTGTAGGCAGCACTTGGACTAAGTACACTATTTCTGTAACTGCTCCGACAGAGGCAGCTTCTTTCCTATTTAGAGTAAGAGCAACCAATGGTCAAACAGCAATTATTGATAATGGCTCTTTCGTCAAAACAAGTGGCGGAACACCAACTCCTATGCTTACCGTTTCTCCAAGCAGTTTAAGTTTTGTAGCAACAGGAGAAGCAAAAACATTCGCTATTACCAGCAACACCGATTGGACAGTTACAGTACCAGGTGCAGATACTTGGTGTCAAGTAAGTCCGGGTTCGGGAAATAATAACGGCAATGTAAGCGTTACTACAACCGCAAATAGTGGTGCTGCTCGCAACACAACAATCACCATAAGCGGAACAGGCGTTGCCGATAAAACCGTTACTGTTTCTCAAGCTGCAACAAGTGGCGGAAGTAGCGATATTCTTGCAGAATGGGATTTTAGCTTAGGTTCTTCGTCAAGTCACACCGTATCCGGTGGAACTTATACCTCTACCGATGGTAGTAACAGTGCGCTTTCTACAACAGCAACCGGAGCATTTAATTATGTAACCGCTGCTAGCCCTGCAAACAATTACGTTGTGGTTAATGGTGGATGGGAAGCCGTAGATCGTTATTGGCACATGGAAATCCCTGTTACTTCCTATACCGGAGGAGATGTAGAAATATCATTTTATGCACAAAGTTCCGGTACAGGACCTAGAGATTTTGCGGTGGAATGGTCGGCGAATGGTTCGTCTTGGTCTACCGCTACTGCAGCAGAAGAGTACACTTTAGGTAGTAGTTCGGCAGCAAAATCAATAACAATAACAACATCGGGCTTAACCAATAAACTTTATCTTCGACTAAGAGTCAATTCTATAACTAATGTAAATGGAACAGGAAATATAGCCACCGGCGGAACAAGTCGTATAACAGGTAAACTAACAGTAGAAAAAGCAGCCGGAACTCCAACACCTACGCTTACCGTTTCTCCAAGCAGTTTAAGTTTTGTAGCAGCAGGCGAACCAAAAACATTTGCGATTACCAGTAATACCGCTTGGACAGTTACAGTTCCCGGAGCAGATACTTGGTGTCAAGTAAGTCCCGGAACAGGAAGTAATAACGGAAATATAACTGTTACAACAACTACAAATACCGGAGCAGCTCGCAATACAACAATTACTGTAAGCGGAACAGGCGTTACCAATCAAACTGTTACTGTTTCTCAAGATGCAGCAGCGAGTGGTGGCGGTAATTATACAGCGGCATGGAATATGACCGGAATACCCAATTGGGGAGATTCTCCTATGACTGTAAGCAGCAATACAAGCACCGATGTTACTATTGGTGGATTGACAAAAGTAGGATTTACGACAAGCGGAAGTCCGGGTGCTAATAATTGGGGAGGAGTAGATTTTAGCGGTAATTTGGAAGCTAATAGAGTAAGTGCTCCGGTAAAATCGGCTACATTTACCATGTCTTCAACAAAAAAACTATCCGTAACAGAATTAAAGGCGATTATTCGGCTAACTGCTACAGGACCAATAAATACTTCTATTCAATATAGTTTTGACGGAACTAATTTTACAGAAGCAGATGTTATAGCCTTTGCAAAGCCATCAAGCACAACAACATTTCCAATACAAACAATTGACCTTAGCGGAATAGCCGCTTTACAAAACATTACAGCAGGAACAACAGTAACTATTAGAATTGTTCCTTACTTCCCAAGTGGCGCTACAGCTAGTGCTGGAAACTGGTATTTAAATAGTGCAAATGCAACAACTGATGCTTTAATTGTTTCCGGAACAACGAGCAATTAACGTATCTTAATCTTTAAGAAATTATCAGACAGAACCCGATAACACGAGTTCTGTCTGATTTTAAACAAAATAAAAAATGTTAAGTAGAAATTATCCGCTACTTGTTATACTTATTCTTTGTAGCTTCACTGTTATTGGTTGCAACGGAGACAATGAGCCAACGGAGGAAGTAACCTTAAATGGTTCTTCTGCTTTTCCGTGGAATACAGATGGGAAATTTTTAAAAATAACTACTTCGGGTGCTTGGAATATCAATTTCACTTATCCTGCCGGAGAGCCGACGGGTTGGTGCTCAACA
>JGI994J12354_10005751_pt1 | contig 10580 bp, 7 predicted proteins | sample IntmicLarv3ML3BL_FD_12354 | JGI IMG/M metagenome (IMG submission 12354)
ATAATTTTCGGACCGCAAAAACCGCTTTGACAACGCCCCATTCCTGCACGGACACGCCGTTTGATTCCGTCCATATCCCGCGCACCTGCCGGTCTTTGAATACAGGCAACAATTTCACCTTCCGTTACTGTTTCACATCTGCAAATAACGTTACCATATAGTGGATTTTGTTTAATAATTGAGTTCTTTTCTTCATTCGAAAGTTCTTCAAAACGTATAACTTCTCTGGACATCACATAATTTTGTTTTTCGATTAAATTTATACCCTTTTTTATAATAAGTTCGACAATATATTCACAAAATGCCGGCGCTGCTGTTAATCCAGGCGATTCTATTCCCGCAGCGTTTATCAATGACGAATTAGCTTCAGAAAAACCGATAATAAAATCTTCAGCCGAACCAATCGGACGAACACCCGTAAATGACGTAATTACATCACGTTCGCTCACTTCAGGAACGCTTTTCCGCGCACCATCAAAAATTGCTTTTAATCCTTCGTTTGTAGTCGATTTGTCATCTTTTTCATTAATATTTTCAGCTGTAGGACCGACTAAAATATTATTATCCACTGTCGGCGAAACTAAAATCCCTTTTCCGAATTTTACTGGCGGCTGAAAAATAACATGATTAGCCAAATATTTTTTAATATTATCCAAAATACAATACTCACCTTTTCGCGGAATTACAGTAAATGACGTATCTCCCATCAAACCGGCGATTATATCGGCATTAACACCCGCCGCATTAATGACATATTTTGAATTTATTTCTTTTTTATCTTCGGAAACTATCTTATTTATATTATTTTCCGTTATAATTTTAACTACTTTGAAATTTGTTAATAAATCTACGCCGTTCACAACCGCAATTTCTGCAGCTGCCGTACATAATTCAAATGCAGACACAATTCCTGCTGTTGACGCCAATAAACTACCTTTAACCGCTTGATTTAAATGCGGTTCTATTGCCAATGTTTCATCGGCATTTAATATTTTCATATCTTCAACGCCGTTAACAAGCCCTCTTTGATATAATTTTTCAATCGTTTCCAAATCATTATCATCAAATGCTAAAACAAGGGAACCTATTTGCTTGAACGGAATAGCCATTTGTTTATGCAATTCGCGAATTTTTTTATTGCCTAAAACGTTGTATTTTGCCATTAACGTGCCGTTTCTTGCGTCAAATCCTGCATGAATTATTGCACTGTTTGCCTTTGTAGCACCCGAACAAACATCGCTTCCTTGTTCCAATAAACAAACGGAAACATCATATTTTGACAATTCCAATGCTATCCATGAACCGGAAACTCCTGCTCCGATAATACAAAAGTCATAAATTTTTCTCATATAATTTCCCCAAAATTCATAAGATATTTATATAAAACAACAAATTTTTTAAGTTTCTCCTAATTTAAATTAATTCATTTTTTCTCTAAACTTAATAATTTACGTTTATAATCCAATCCTCCCCTAAAACCCACTAAATGTCCGTTTGAGCCAATGACACGATGACACGGAATAATAATCGGCAAAGGATTTTTATTCATACAATTGCCGATTGCTCTCGCGCTGTTACAATTAATTTTTTCAGCTAAACTCTTGTATGTAATAATTTCTCCAATTTTCACATTTTGCAATTCTTTATATACCGCTTTTTCAAAATCTGTCGCTAATACTTCATATTCGAAATCAATTTCAGTATTTATTCTTAAAAAAGTGTTATCGAGCCATTTAAACACTTTTTCAACATTTTTAAATAGTTTTTGAGGCCTTTCGATATTTATTTCACTCTTTAATTTAGTAATAAATTTCCAAAAACACTGATCTTCTTCATGTTTAAAACGTATGTAACCCAATTTTTCATCTAAAAAGAACAAATCCAATTCTTGTTCACTGTAATCAAACCATTGCCCGAGCATAATACCTCTCAATTAATATTCTAAAACAATCATCGAATGACACCAATGTTTATCAATTTTATATGTAATATTGTCATCTTTTTGAATAAAATCAATTTCACGGCAGTTTGGTGCAAAATAAACTTTTTTAATTTGTTTATTAATTTTCAATGATACATTTATATCATAAATCGGCAAAATATCTTCAATAATTTCGATACCCGAACCTCTTTTAACAGGTGCTGCATATAAAATATGATTAATATATCTGTTTTCATTTTTTTGATGCATCAATGAAACAACGCCCTGTGCGTATAAATCAGTTTCCAGTGTCTTTTTATCACCCAACAATACATTAATGATATTTATCAAAATTTCTTTAACAGGATATGAACCTTTTTCAGCATAATCTTCGAAAAGTTTCCATGATACATAAATACCGTCTTTTCCTTGCGTAATACCTGCGCTTTTAGCTTTTTTTAAATCAACCGGTGTATGTTGATGCGAACAAAAATGAGCCAAATTCCTGTTGAAATATGAATCTGCACGCCAAGCCAGAACTTCACCGTTTGCTTCGATTTTTATGCCGTCGGAATATACTATGTAAGCACTGTTGATCAAGTTTTTAATATTAAAAGCAGGTTCGATAAAATCGGGTTTATACGCATTATTACCGATATATTTCGCACCTAAATCATATACAAATTCAGTACCGTTTTCGTTTAAATTAGATTGTCCCGTCGCTAAAATTTTTCCGCCGTTTTTTATAAATATATCTAATTTTTCTTTTAATTTTGGTACTATTTTTATACTATCAGGTAATATAATTAATTTATAAGAATTGAAATCACTTTCCATATCTAAAATATTATATAAAAATTTACCTTCGAGCATAATTCTGTTTGCACCTTTGTCACCTTTATCTCCGTGACTAAAAGCTTCCTGAGATAAAATACCGATATCTGCGATATTTTCAACATCATCGCACCATTCTTGGCGTTCTTCGACATGTTTATATGCTTGTCCTATTAAGTCATACGTTGCGTCATCCATTTTTCCGAGCGGATGCAACTGGTCACCGATTGAACATTTCGAACCCATCGCTAAACTGAGTGAAACTTCATAAATTAATGCATTCGGATGTTTATACCCACCGAATTCTCCCCAGGATGTATGAAATTTACCTGTCATACCCAAACAATTTTCATCAATTTGTTGTGCATAACGAATAGCCATCGGAAAATGGTCATATCCCCAACCACCCGTAGGCAAACTCTCTATTTCAAGGTGTGTATTGGTTTTCGCAATATCCCTGCGTCCGCGCTGAATGTGACCGAAATTATGGAAAATACGCATATTAGGCTTAATAGAATGTATCGCATCATTCAAAGCCGTATAATATTTTGCATAAACTTGTTCTGCCAATTCTTTGGCGTCATCATAATTATCAGGATTTTTTCCATTTTTAAGTAATGTATCAATACAATGACGGCAATAACACGGACGGATACCGATAATATCCAAAAAAATTCCGTCAGCGTCGAAATTTTCCACAACTTCCTTTGTCTGTTCAACAAGAAGATCCAAATATGGAGTATTAAAACACATTAAATGATATCCTGCCCGCATAAATGTCGGTGCATTGTTTTTATCGCCTACATAAAGCCATTCGGGATGTTCACGCGCCATAATTTCATCGAAACCCGCTGAAATATAAACAGGGACATTTACATTTATTTCATGTGCTGCTTCTATCATTTCTTTGAGTAGATTTTTCTTTAAAAACGGGTGTGTCGCATATTTTTTTGACGGATAATAAAACATACCGTGATGACATTTAGCAAACACTGTAATTGAATCAACATGACCGCGTTTCAATGACGATTGAAATTGCTCTTTTGAAAAATCTAAACCGATTTCTTCTATTTTTTCACTGGTATGAAAATCCAAATGAATTTGTCTAAATGGAAATTTTTTCATATCATCCTCCATTTTTTATTCTTCAATTTTAAATTTTAATTTCTTTTCGGGTTTCATTCTTACGCTCATAACGATGCCGATTGCTATATATAAACTGAGAATTGATGATCCGCCATAACTGACGAACGGCAAAGTTATTCCGATTACAGGCGATAAACCGATACACATACCGACATTAATCAACATTTGAAACATAATCATAGCTGCAATACCAAAACAAATGTAATAGCCTGTTTCATTTTTTGATTTATAAGCGTTTCGAATTATTAATATAATAATCACAGTTAGTACAGTTAAAACAATCAAGCATCCGACAAAACCGAATTCTTCGCCGATAATAGCAAAAATAAAGTCCGTATGACTTTCAGGTAATAATTCATTTTGCGTTTGTATTCCTTTTCCGTAACCTAAACCGCTAAACTGTCCCGAACCCAGTGCCATTCTTGATTGTAACGGCTGAAAACCATATTTTAACGGATCTAATTCAGGTTGCAAAGCAAATAATATTCGGCTTTTTTGATAAATTTTCATGTTTTGCCAAATTATTGGTGAAATTCCTGCAACAAGAAGCACGCCCATAACTAAATATCTATAGTAAATACCGGCGACAAATAGCATAACAATAAACATAAACACATAGACTAATGCAGAGCCAATATCTCGCTGCAATACAACCGGAATAAAATACAACAAAAAATGAACAATCAACAATAAAACATTAACAATATTATTTAACTTTTCTTTAATTTTAAACAAATGCGTAGAAAACGTAATAGCAAAAGCTATTTTAGTAAATTCCGAAGTTTGAACATTAATAGGTCCGATTTCAATCCAGTTATAATTTCCGTTTTTATTTGTAGCCAGGAAAATAGTTACAATTAAGGCTATTGACGAAAAAGCAACTAAAAACGGTGACAAATCACTCAAAATATCATAATCGATTTTAGAAATAATTATCATCATTATTATACCTAAAATCAAGCCGATTGTTTGAATGGTAACGCTGCGTTCCCGTAAAACACTTTTAGCGGCACTGTCTATCATATAAATACTGAAAATCGACAATGATATTAATAAAAAAATCAATAACTTATCAACGCCAATAATATATTTTTTAATTTTTGTATATATCAAATCAAGAAAATTTTTTTTCATAATTATACCCATTTTACACTTACAAGCATATTTGTTATTATATATTATTTTAGCATAAAAAGTCAAGTAAAAAACCAAAAAAATAAATTTATAATTAAAATTTAAGAAGAAAATATTAATAATTATTTCATTTTTATGATAACTGTTGTGTTTTTCATTATTTGGATTTCTATACTTTTCTTATATCATGGATATATACCCATTCATTAAGTAAATATTGACTTTTTTTCTATATCATTGTATAATTTATATGTTATTCTTAACGTATAAAAATTTAGGAGAAATCAATTGCTTAATCAAATTCCGCTAAATATACAAAATCCGTCTTGGTACACAGGCGGTGAATTCGGCAGTATCGTAAAAAATAAAAATGAAATCGATATACGGTTTGCATTTTGTTTTCCCGATTTATATGATATCGGCATGTCGCATTTAGGCATGAAAATTTTATACCATCTTCTCAACGAAAGAACAAACACGTGGTGCGAACGAGTTTTTTGTCCGAATCTTGATATGGCAAAATATATGCGTGATGAAAATCTTCCGTTATACGGTCTTGAAAGTCATGACCCAGTAAAAAATTTCGATTTCATGGGTTTCACCATCCAATACGAAATGTGTTATACAACAATTTTGAATATGCTGTCTTTAGCACAAATTCCTTTTATGGCATCTGAAAGAAACGACAACTTTCCGATTTTAATTGCGGGCGGTCCGTGTGTATTCAATCCCGAACCATTCGCAGATTTTTTTGATATAATCGTCATCGGCGAAGGTGAAGAAGTAACTAATAAACTCATGGATTTATATATTTCCGTTAAAAAAAATAAAAAAGCTTTTTTACAAAATGCTGTTAATATTCAGGGTGTTTATATTCCGTCATTACAAAACAGTGTGAAAAAAGCGATAATATCGGACTTGGACAATGTTTACTATCCACAATCTTTAGTTATTCCGTATTCAAATATAGTTCACGACAGAATCATGCTCGAGGTCATGCGCGGATGCGTTCGCGGATGCCGGTTTTGTCAAGCCGGTATGATTTATCGTCCGTTCAGACAAAAATCTCCCGAAAAATTAAAAGAATTGGCAATAAAATTATGCAAAACAACAGGTTACGAAGAAATTTCACTGCTTTCATTATCAACAAGCGATTATACACAAATCGAAGAATTAACAGACGATTTGCTGGAATATTGCAAGCCGAACAATATCAGTTTGGCATTACCGTCTTTGCGTATTGACAACATGTCCGAAGATTTATTGCAAAAATTGCAAGCCATTCGAAAAAGCGGATTGACATTCGCACCCGAAGCAGGAACACAGCGTTTGAGAAACGTGATAAATAAAAATATTACTGAAGAAAATATCATGAACACGTGTCAAAAAGCTTTTGAAAACGGTTTTACAAACGTAAAATTATATTTCATGATAGGTTTGCCGACCGAAACAGACGAAGACATCATCGGAATAGCAACATTATCGCAAAAAATCGTAGATTTATTCTATTCATTACCTATAAAAAAATCCAAAGGAATCAATGTTTCTATCAGTTTGGCAACATTTATTCCCAAACCATTTACGCCGTTTCAATGGGAAGAACAAATATCTGTAGACGAAACAATCCGTAAACAACGGCTTTTGTTGAATAATATCACTTCCAAAAAAATAAATTTGACTTGGCATATTTCAAAAGTCAGCGTTATTGAAGGTCTTTTTGCACGCGGAGACAGAAATTTGAGCAAATTACTGATAAAAGCATACGAAAACGGTTGTAATTTAGATAGTTGGGACGAACATTTTAAATATAACGAATGGCTCAAAGTAATAACAGAATGTGAAATTGATCTCAACGATTATTTATATAGAAAACGCGATTTTGACGAAGTTTTGCCATGGGATTTCATTAATTGTGGTGTTTCGAAAAAATTTTTAATTAATGAATGTAAAAAAGCTTATAACGCTCAAATAACCGAAAATTGTTCGCAAAAATGCGTAGGATGCGGCGTTTCAAAAAAATTTTGCGGAAGTGGTGATTATTGTGTGTAGAATTAAATTTTCAAAAAAATCTTTCGCACGTTACATTTCACATTTAGATTTAATCAGAGTTTTTTCACGCGCTTTCACCAGAGCAGAAATACCCATTCGTCACACAGAAGGCTTCAATCCGCATCCTCACATGGTCTTCTCAGCGCCCATTTCACTGGGTTTCGAGAGTGAATGTGAACTTTTGGATATAAAACTGAAAACAGAAATGGATTTAAACGAAGTAAAAAACAGATTAATAAAAAATATGCCGATCGGAATAGAAATACTTGATGTCTATGAAACTTCAAGTATTTTCGATGAAATTAAATATGCTGAATTTGATATAATTATTGATGAAAAATCAATGGAAATTTTCGAAAATTATATCAAAAAAGATGAAATTTTCGTTGAAAAGAAGTCAAAAAAAGGCAATTATATGTTAAATATCAAGTCTGAAATTACAAAAATATCAATAAAAAATAATAAAATTAATGTAATTTTTCCATGCGGAAATGAAAAAAATATTAATCCTATGTTATTAATGAGCAAATTTTTTGTAGATAATCCAAAAATTTCTCAAGATATTTTAATAAAAAGAAAAAACTTTTTTGATCAAAAAATGAATTTATTTTTATAAATTTATATCGAAAATATTATTGCTAAACCCAAAAAAATATGATATAATTCCAAATGTCAGTCGCAATTCCCTGACAGGCAATATTTATTATTGTCAATCAAAATACGGAGATGAATAAAAAATGTTAAACGAAAAAAATGTTCAGAATAATTCTGATTTTATCAAAATTTTCGCAAAATTCGGCATTTCAACAATAAGTATAATTAGTATAATTACTTTTTCTTTTTATGATTGGGTAGAATTTCAAATTTTATTTTTTAATCTCAATTTTAACTTGTTCAATTTGTCTGCAAAACTGGATGAATATGCGTGGATAGCCGGTTTAGCGGGATATTCCGAACAATTTGCAGCCGCAAAAACGATTGTTTTAATATTTTCAGTTTTATTAATAATATCATTAATTATTGTTGTAATTTCAACGATATTATCATTATTTTTAAAAAAATCTAAAATCATTACCACAATAAAATGCGTAGGACTCGGACTTTCGGCTGTTGTTTCAGCAATTTTTATTATTGCAATATTTTATATCAACACAAAATTACAAGCAGAAATATTTAATGGATTAAAAATATTTCCTTTCTTAATCCTTGCTTTTTCGATTTTTACGATAATTTTGGAAATAATTTTATCTTCCGAAAAAAAATTCAACCGATTTATAAATTCGCCCAATAGTAAAATATATATCGCTCAGTGTGGGATTTTAGCGGCATTGTACGCAACTTTAACGATTTCGCTCAGCTTTATTGCTTACGGACCGTTCCAGTTCCGAATTGCCGAAGCTCTTACGATAATGTCATATTTTACACCTGCAGGCGTTTATGGATTGACAATCGGATGTTTAATTTCTAATATCTTTAGTCCGTACGGCTTGCTTGACCTTGTTGTAGGCACGTCAGCAACGCTTATTGCATCGATTTTAACCAGATTATGTTCTAAATTTAAACTTAAATATTTGGCACCGATACCGCCGGTTGTTATAAATATGCTGTTCATAGGACTTTTACTCATGTATTATTCAGGTGTTTATACATTCGGAAGCTTCGCAATCAACGCATTACAAGTCGGTTTAGGTCAAGCTGTTTGTTGTTATGGTCTTGGTATGCCGTTGCTTTTGTTTATAGAAAAAAGTAAACTTAAAAATTCTTTGTATTTAAATAATTAAAATATATTTTGAGGTGTTTTAAATGAAAAAAGTTACAAAAGCCGTCATTTTAGCAGCAGGATTGGGCACTCGAATGTTACCTGCAACAAAGAGTATACCTAAAGAGTTATTTCCGATTGTCGATAAACCTGCTTTGCAATATCATATAGAAGAATGTGTAAAAAGCGGTATTACAAGCATATTAATCGTCGTTTCACGCGGAAAAACACTCATTGAAGATCATTTTGACCGTTCACCTGAACTCGAAGACCGTTTATTGAGCGGCGGAGCGGGTAAAGCGGCTGTTTTAGCGGAAGTTCAGGCAATTTCTTCGATGGCGGACATTATGTATGTGCGTCAAAAAGAGATGAACGGAACAGGAAATGCCGTTCAAATGGCAAAAGCTTTTACGGGAGACGAACCGTTTGTTGTAATGTACGGCGATGACGTAATTTTGGGCGAAAATCCTGTTACAAAACAATTACTTGACGCTTATTATGAATACGGTAAAGGTGTATGCGGTGTGCAGGAAGTCTCTGAAGAGGCTATTTTAAAGTATTCTTCATTAAAAGTTGAAAATCTCAGAGATAATTATTACAGAGTTGATACAATGATCGAAAAGCCAAAAAAAGAAGAAATTTATTCGCTTTATTCGATTTTGGGCAGACTTGTTTTACCTGCAAATATATATGATATTCTTGACAAAACGCCGATTGGAGCAAACAATGAATTGCAAATTACAGACGCTATGAAAATTCTCGCCGAAACAGAGAAAATGACTGCAGTTGATTTTATCGGTAAACGCTATGATATGGGTAATAAATTCAGCGTTATGCAGGCTCAGGTTGAAGTTGGCGTAAATCATCCCGAATTTGGCGAAGATTTAAAAGCATATTTGAAAGAATTCGTTAAAACTTTATAAATAAGGATAAAAAAATGTTATATTTCTTAAAAAATGATTATTTATCAATCGAATTAAATTCACTCGGTGCAGAACTTATGTCCATAAAAAATTTGAAAAATAATAATACGGAATATCTTTGGCAAGCTGACCCTACATATTGGGCAGGAAAAAGTCCCAACCTGTTCCCTATTGTCGGACGCATAAAAAACGACGGAAACTACTATTATCAAGGCAAAAATTATACGATAAAAAGTCCGCACGGATTTACAAAAATCTCGGAATTAACTTGTGTTGAACAAACGGAAAATACGATAATTTTTAACTTGAAATCAAATAATGAAACTATGAAAGTATATCCTTTCGAATTTGATTTTAAAATAAAATATGAATTGATTAAAAATAAATTAAATATCACATATATCGTTGAAAATATTGGTGAAAAGACGTTAATTTTCGCAGTCGGCGCACATCCCGGGTTTAATATTCCTATCAACGACGGTGAAAAATTCGAAGATTATTTTATTGAATTTGAAAATATTTGCACACCGAATGAAGTTATTTGCGATAATTGCTTCATTACAGGCGACGAAAAACCGTTTAAACTGGAAAATGATAAAAAATTAACGTTAAATCACAATTTATTCGACAATGATGCGATAATTTTGAGTAAATTAAACTCTAAAAAGTTGTGTGTGAAATCAAATTCAAGTAAAAATTATATCGCAGTTCAATTCGATGATTTCGAATATTTAGGTATTTGGCATAAACCTCTTTCCGACGCGCCATATATTTGTATCGAGCCATGGAACGGACTTCCGTCGGGTGTTGCAAG
>JGI994J12354_10005752_pt1 | contig 10579 bp, 9 predicted proteins | sample IntmicLarv3ML3BL_FD_12354 | JGI IMG/M metagenome (IMG submission 12354)
ACACCTCGTGTACCCATCCTTCTTTGTGTTGTTCATCGAACGATTTTCCATTATGGGTGTAAAACCGTGCATACGTGTACACGGCGAACGGAGCCAAATTCGTCCAGGTCTCTAGTCGGTACTGGAGCCTCTCTTCACCATGTACCAGTTCGGCCCTCACATTCTGAGAACAACTGGTCATAAGCGATACCAATAATATCAAAGTGCTTGTAATCAATTTCATTTTAGTTTTTCCTTTCCTTTCTAATATCCACCATAAAGTTAGTCGCCCCCGGGCACCTCCACCTACATGTCGATTTCGGCGTGTCTCCGTCATCATCTGCATAGCATAGCTGTCCTCAAGTAGCTACGCTACTTGGATACACCTTCATTGCGCACAATCGTGTACCTAATACTCCTCTAATTCACTCCATTTCGCTCATACGTCTGATGTTCCGCTACATAACTACGCTGTGCAAGCCACACATTTGTACCGTTCAGCGTATAATGAAAAATATTTGTTCACAAACTCACCTTTCCATTTCCCCATACCTATACCGCCCCCTACTGAGGCGAGTTTCCACCACATCAAAGCTCTTTCAATACAACAGAAATGAGTGTGGCATAAAGTATACTTTTTGCCACACCCCTGTTAAAATGGTGTAAATGCGATAAATGCGTTAAAATATCACCCAAAAACAGGGTGTGGCGCAAAGTATACCTTTTGCCACACTATTTTTCCTATAGCATTAACCTGTAAAACTTTTCCCTTTACTGCATCCCTTGTGAATTCTAGCTTTCCAGCATTTCCCCATCCACAAAATTTTTCACAAAAAAACATAAAAACAACAAAAAAAACCACAATTCACTCATTTTTCAGAGTAAATTATGGTTTTATCTATATCAATCCTATTGTAAGCCTATTTTAAAAACTTCCTTAGATAGTCAAAATGAAGTACAACCCCCTCTTTCGATGTAGCCAAATCTTTCCTTTCTCAACTTTCATCATATACCATTTCAATGATTACCTTAATCAGAGGTTCTCTGACTTCTTTTACAACCCACACAACCGATACCCCAAACCACACCTATCCAAAAACTCCCCTTCTCTCTTATGACAAGTAAACAACAACACCTGTTTCTTATTCTTCGCCAACCACCGCAGCGTCCTCTCCATTCTCCCTGCATCATAGTATGCGAAGGTATCATCTAGGATAACGGGATAGGATTCTGTGTACAGGATTTCGCTCGCTGCCATGCGCAGTGCAAAATATATTTGTTCTAAGGTTCCGCGACTTAATTGTTCTACTTCCACTTTCCGTTCCCCTGTCCATATGTTCATAGATAGATTTTCGTCTATCCAAAGGGTCTGGTACTTCCCGTCTGTGATTTCACGCAAGATTTCTGAGGCGCAGGTGTTTAATTTCTCTCCGACGTCACCGTGAATCTGTGACGATAGCTCGAGCAGGCTTGCAATTGCAAGGTCTATGCCTTGTTTTCGCTTATCTTGCGCTTTGTAGTCTTCGCTTTGCTCGCTAAGTTCTTCTAGGCGCTCTTGTAAATTGCGATATTCTATTCTCTTTTCGGTTATGCTCTCGGTAAGCATCTTATCTTTCCACGCCAATTCCCTAAAAGGTGTGTCTTCTGGTGTTTCAAGTATTTCGCTTGCGACGGGCTTATTCTTTTCTTTCAAGCGATTCCATATATAAATCACGCCGGCTAGCATAATAACAATATCCACCAAGTAATTCCACGGACTTTTTATAAAGAGAAATGCTACAATCATCGCAACAATCCATACGCCTATCACCGCAGGATTAATTTTCTTTTTCTCTGGTCTATTTACATGCGAGCTTTTATTGGCTGCTCGACTCCCCGCTCCTTCTTGTTGCTGTTTTTGTTGTTGCTTTTGTTGCTCTCTTCGCTGCTCTACCTCTTTATGTTCTTGTTCTAATTGCGTCAACTCGCGCCACACATAAGATGCTTCTTGCTTGATATGCGCACTTTTTTCTTGCTTTGCAAGGCTCATTTCTTTGCTTGCCTTTTCAAGTATTTTCTTCTGATTACGCAACTCTAGCATTGCTTTATCTAAGTCTACTTCACTATTGCCCGTCGCATAATAGTTCGCTGCATAATTGCGCAACTCCCCTGCTAGAAGGGCATCCGTCTCTGCTTTTAACTGCCCGATTGCAATTGTATTTGCATAATTCCCTTTATGAAGCCCGCCTAGTAACATATCTAAATCGCCATGCTCTACGGACAATTCTTCCCCATCATTTTCACATATTAGTCCTGCGTTTTTTGAATATTTATCAAAATTGCGCTCTAGCAAGAAATCTTTGCCACCACTGGTAAAACGCATGCTTCCTGCATAGTAATTTCCATTTTCCCACGGCTCATAACGACGAAAAGTATCCCGATAGGTCGCACGTCCACGCCCTTTTTCAATTCCAAAGAGCATTCCTTCTAGGAACGAAAATACGGTGGATTTTCCAGTCTCATTTTCACCATAAAACAGATTGATGCCTTCTGCTAATTCTATCTTTTTATCTGTAAATTTCCCAAAATGCTTGAGGTGTAATTGTGTAAATCGCATGCCTATCTCCTTGCTTCTTATATCAATTATACGCTTCCGTAATAACGCAGTGTTCTCTGCGCCTGTCAACCTCGCTCTTAACACGTTTTATACGCACTCGTATTTTACATGGTAGTTTATGTGATAGTTTCTATACCGCTATGCCTATCTCCTTGTTTTTAATATCGCCTGCACTCCTTCGTATAATGCAACAACTTCGAGGCTACCTTCTTCTGCGTGTTTATACTTTTCGATGAATTTCCCTAATAGGTTGTCTCTATTTTGTCTTTCTAATTTTGCAAAATCATAGGAAGGCATTGTTTCGTCTGTGATTTCTACGATATTTCCATAGGTGTCCATGTGCTCTAAATCAAAGAGCACCTCTGGGTCACGGACTCCCGTTAAGGTGATTTTGTATAAATGCTGCGTCCCTCTTGCTCTGATTTTATTTTCTATCTTGTCTTTTAACGCATGGCCTGTCATCTCGTCTGTTACTTCTATTTTCTCTTCGTAGTACCTTCTCTTGGCATGTGGCACAAATACTGCTTTCACTTCTGCGCCTTTCACCTCACCAAACACATAGCCATGTTTTCCCGTCTCCGTCTTATCCAAAGGCTCCAAGGAACCTGCATAATACATTTGATTCGCCTCTAATTCTGCCGGTTTATGAATATGCCCTAGCGCAACATACGTATAGCCTAACGCAAGCAAGTCTTGTTTCTTAAATGGAAGGTGCTTCTCGTCTCCCCCGTGTGCTAATAATATCTCTATCTTCTGGTATTTTCTCGCCTTTTGCTTCTTATATAAGGGTTCCTGTATTTCTTTGCTATGATAACTCAGGCCATATACGCAGGTGTCTATTTCTGGAAATTCGACATGCCCCATCTGTTCTTCAAGCAGCGGATGTACATTCTTCGCCCATGCAAAGGTTCGATAATAGGAATCTTTTCGTATATAATCATGATTTCCCGCTATCAATACCACCTGTGTTGTGGTTAATTTAGAGAACAGATAATTTATCTCTTTGAGCTCGCGCAATAATGGTTGGCGATGGAATAAATCCCCTGCAATGAGGAGTAACTCAATTTGTTCTTCTTCACAAATATCTATGATTTCTGAAAAGCTCTCCCAGATTTCATTTGCACGCTTCTCACTATATGCCTTTCCTGCTTCTGGCGTTGCCCCTAGATGCACGTCTGCCACGTGTATGAATCTCATCTTGTGTCTCCTTTCCCGGCAAAATTACGACAAACCGCGTTTGAGCATCCTCGCTCTCTGCGTAAATGCTGCCTTGATGTAGTTCTACAATATCTTTTGAAATTGCCAAGCCAAGTCCTGCTCCACCCGTCTTACTTGCTCGTGATTCATCCGCACGATAGAATTTCTCAAAAATCATACGCAATTGATGGGGTTCAATGCTATCGCCTTCATTTGTAAATACAATCTTTATATTCTTTCCTTCTTTACGTGCATCTATCTTGATTTCTGTGTTGGAATAGCAGTATGATATGGCATTTCGCAGCAGGTTCTCAAAGACTCTGACTAGCTTATCTGCATCCGCACATATTTCTAAATGTTCCTCTGTATGAAGTGTGCAGCGCAAGCCCTTTTCTCTTAAGACCCCATAACACTCGTCTGCCAACTGTTCTAACATTCTTGCTAGGTCCCACTCACTCATTTCCAGTGTGATGTCTTGCAGATTAAACCTCGTAATTTCAAAGAATTCTCCAATCAATTCTCCCAATCGCAATGCTTTTTCAAGTGAAATTTGTGTGTACTTCGCCCTTTCTTCAACTAACATGTCTGGGTTCGATTCAAGCATCGTCAAATAAGCGACAATCGAAGTAAGAGGCGTCTTTAAGTCATGCGCTAAAAATACCACTAAGTCATTTTTCTTCTGCTCTGTCTCTAGGGACTCTCTTTCTTGCCTTTTGAGTGTCGATTTGATTTCATTTAGCTGCGTTTCAATCGGTTGCAACTCCGCTACCATATGCACTGGCTCGCTGGATTCGCCTAAAATATTATCGATTCCATTTCCAATTTGCTCTAAGTATTTTGTTACTTTGGATAAGGACGCATAGAAAAAGATAGCAAATAAAATCAGAAAGCCCAGAACACCAAAGACTATCTTATTATTTCCGATGAAAACCCAGTATAATTCTATCGCTCTTGTCTCTTTTACGCGAAAGGCTCTAAGAACTCGCACGAAAAGCTCTGCAAAGAAATCATTGTAAATACCGTCTACCACAAATTCCAGCAAAATACCGCCCACCAATACGGTGAGTGCTGTAATAAATATTGTCTGCAATAAAATGCTGAGTTTTAACTTGCGATACTTATTCTTCAACCTTGTACCCTACTCCCCAAACTGTTTTGATAAAATCCGATTTCCCCGTCGGTCCGCTCATTTTCTCCCGCAAATGCCGAATGTGGACCATAACCGTATTATTACTGTTCTTATAATATGTCTCTTTCCATACATTTTCAAATAATTCCTCAGAACTAATCACTTTTCCACGATTCTCACACAGCAGCCACAACACATCGAACTCAATCGGTGTTAATAGTAGTTCCTTTTCATTGTAGACGCATTCGTGTGATTCTCGATTCAAGACAAGTCCTGCAAAATCAATGAGGTTCTCTTCTTTTTTATCGCCTTCGTTATACTGTGTGTATCTGCGCATCTGCGCTTTGATGCGTGCAACCAACTCTAGCGGATTAAATGGCTTGGGTATATAATCATCTGCCCCCATCGTCAGTCCCGCAATCTTATCCATATACTCTGTCTTCGCGGTTAGCATGATAACTGGAAACGTATATGTTTCTCGTATTTTCTTAAGAATCGTAAATCCATCAATGCCTGGAAGCATGACATCTAGCACCGCTAAATCGATTTTTGTACTCTCTAAGCAAGCGAGGGCTTCCTCACCTGTGTAAAATTTCAGCACATTGTACTGATCGTTCTTTAAATACAGTTCAATTACGTCTGCAATTTCTTTTTCATCATCTACCACCAATATATTCATACGCTACCTCCTTCGCTTTTCGCAGATTTCTTCGTTTTCAGTAGGTCCCCTCATTAGTGATGTATCACTTTCTATGATGCATTTGTCACTTTACTACAGCTCGCAATTATGTACCGTTCTTGGAAATGGAACTACATCGCGAATATTGCTCACGCCTGTTAGATACATGACGCAACGCTCAAAGCCTAACCCAAACCCTGCGTGTCTTGTCGAGCCGTATTTTCTCAAATCCAAGTAAAATTCATAGTCTTCTTCCTTCAAATCCAATTCCTTCATTCGCCTTGTCAACTTCTCATAATCATCTTCTCGTTGGCTACCGCCGATAATTTCACCAACTCCAGGAACGAGACAATCTACTGCTGCCACAGTTTTATTATCACTATTTAGTTTCATATAAAACGATTTTATTTCTTTTGGGTAGTCTGTCACAAATACAGGACACTTATATATTTCTTCTGTCAAATAACGTTCATGCTCTGTCTGCAAGTCAGCACCCCATACAACTTTGTATTCAAATTTATCATTATACTTCTCTAATATCTCAATCGCCTTTGTATATGTCACCCTTACAAAGTCCGCATTCACCACATTGTTAAGACGCTCCAGCAGTCCCTTATCTACAAAGGAATTAAAGAAGTTCATCTCCTCTGGCGCATGTTCCATAACATAGCGAATCACATATTTTAGCATCCCCTCTGCCAGGTCCATATTGTCGTCTAAATCTGCAAATGCTATCTCTGGCTCTATCATCCAGAACTCTGCCGCATGTCTTGTCGTATTTGAATTCTCAGCACGAAATGTCGGTCCAAACGTGTAAATATTCCGAAACGCTTGTGCATACGTCTCACCATTTAGCTGCCCACTTACAGTTAGGCTCGTTTCCTTTTGGAAAAAATCTTTCGTATAATCAATACTTTCATCCTTATTCTTTGGCGGGTTCTCCATATCCAAAGTCGTCACACGAAACATCTCTCCGGCCCCTTCACAATCGCTACCTGTAATAATCGGGGTGTGTACATAGACGAAGCCCCTCTCTTGAAAATACTGATGAAGCGCATATGCCGCTAGTGAACGAACCCGAAATACCGCCTGAAAGGTATTCGTTCTTGGGCGCAAATGTGTAATTGTTCTGAGATATTCGAAACTATGTCGTTTCTTCTGAAGCGGATAGTCTGATTCCGACTGCCCTTCTATTAAGATGCTCTCTGCTTGAATCTCAAAGGGCTGCTTCGCCTCTGGTGTCGCCACCAACGTTCCCTCTACGATAATTGCCGCTCCACCGTTTAACTTTGAAATCTCCGCAAAATTCTCCATCGTATCATGATAAACCACCTGCAATGTTTCAAAAAACGTTCCATCGTTAATCACAACAAAGCCAAACGTCTTGGAATCTCGCAAGCTCCGAATCCAGCCACCTACTTGAATCTTCTTGCCTATGTATTTCTCTTTGTTTTTAAATAATTCTCTATTTGTAATTAATTTCATCTTTACAATCCCTTTCATTTATTCTCTCTATAGTATACCTTTTTTCACTTTCTTTGGCAACTTGCGCCGCTGAAATCGTAGGCATTTTATATTTCATCGCCTTCTCGCTTGGTATCACCTTTTCTGCAATTTTTCCATTCACTCTCCCTTCACTCTTTTCTAAAAATTAGTATAGAATTTTCTTCGATTATGATATACTAAAACCGATTGCATATGCCAAACTTATAAATGCTATCTTGCATATTGTCTAACCGCTTCTGTGATACGGTGCAGACTGCATATGCCAAACTTATAAATTATATCTGGAGGATTTTATGGATACCGAAAATAGAAGGAATACTGAAAATAGATTAGAAAATGAAATGACACCACAACAAAAGAGAAGAAGACACCAAAAAAGACAGCGCATACGCTTAATTCGCAGAAGAAAGAAACAATTATTATGTGCGTTTATAATTATCCTTATGATAAGCATTATCATACGTTGCGCATCGAAGTCGCCAGATGACCAGACTTCTGACGCGGCACAGACTTTGAATAACTCTGCCGAACAAACGACCGATACCGATACACAACTTACTGATGATTCTGCTATAGACCCTTCCGTTGAAGCTCTTCGCGCATTTTCTAAAGACGATTGGAATCTGATTTTGATAAATGAAGCTACTCTTTTGACAGAAGAAGTCATGTTTGAAGCGGCTTATTTAGATAATGATATGAAAGTAGACGCTAGAATCTACGAGGAATTAACACAGATGCTTTATGACGGTACACAGGCTGGACTTTCTTTTATCGTTTGCTCTGCATACCGCAGCATTTCTTATCAAGAAGAATTATTTAACGATCAAGTTGCAAAATTGCAAGCAGAAGGAATGACTCCCGAAGAGGCCTATACGGTGGCGAAAACCTCGATTGCCGTACCTGGTGCAAGCGAACATCATCTTGGTATTGCCGTGGATATTATCGCGGATGCATACCGCGAATTGGATGAACAACAATCTTTGACACCCGAGTACCAATGGTTGCGAGACAACTGTTACAAATACGGATTTATCGTGCGTTACCCTGAGGGACGTTCGGATATTACCGGCTTTATCTACGAACCTTGGCACTTTCGCTATGTGGGTGTGGAAGCCGCAACATATATCACAGAACATAACCTAAGCTTAGAGGAATTCCTAGCTCTATTGTAATTGGATTCATGAAGACATCTTCCTAATGAACGAAGAAACGTTTCTTAACTTATCTCTTTCTATGAACCGTAAAACGCTCCTTCGCTTACTCTTATTGATACATAAACGATTTCTTCCTATGAATCAATAAAGTTCGTCCGCTTACGTTCCGTTATCTTCTGAGGTATGATTCCTTGCTCTTTTCCTGCCTCTATGCATTTTAACAACCAAGCCATATTTTTCCCAAGTGTCTGCATGATTTGTATTCCTTCTTCATCTTGCAAAACATCTTCTGGTGAATATCCATGCACCATTGGCCAATACTGTGACGAAACCACTGGCATATTGTTGATGCTTAAGTATTTTTGAAGTTGCTCAAGCGCCGCTGTGGTGCCTGCCCTTCTTGCACTTACGAGAGTTGCGCCTGGTTTGTATGCTAGATTTTCTCCCGCATCATAGAATAAATGATCCATGAATGCTTTCATACTTGCAGATATTCCTGCATAATGCACAGGTGAACCAAAGACAAAACCGTCGGCTTCCTTCGCCTTTTCCATAACTTCCACCAATAACTCCACCTCTTTAGAACGCCTAATTGGCGCCTGCACTGGCACTTTTCCTGTGTGTATAATCTCTGTTTCTATTCCTTGTGCTTGTAATTCATCTTCCACCACACGAAGCGCTGTATAAGTACACGCTTCTCCTCTTGGGCTACCATTAAATAATAATACTTTCATATGATTTTCTCCTTATTATACTCTCTCCAACTCAAGTAGATACTCTTTCGCCCCTAATCCACCGGCATATCCCGTCAAGCTACCGTTCGTTCCAATTACTCTATGGCATGGGATAATAATAGATATGGGATTGCGATTATTTGCCATTCCAACTGCACGCACACCTTTGGGATTCCCGATTTGCTCTGCAATGTCTTTATAAGTCCTCGTCTCCCCCATCGGAATCGTGCACAGCGCTTCCCAGACACTTTTCTGAAATGGTGTTCCTTCTATATAAAAGGGTATGTCAAATTGCTTTCGTTTGCCTGCGAAATATTCACGCACTTGCTTCGCTGTCTCTTTTGTAATGGCCGTTTCCTTTTTCTCATAGCCATCGACACGCTTGTCTTCGCTAAATAACAGATGCGACAACTTCCCATTTGTTTCCGCAATGTATACCTCGCCAATTGGCATCTCGTATTTCCATACATATTTCATAAGAGTTTCTCCTTTGCTTATTTTTTTTATAATATCACACTTTTTCTTCGCAAAGCACTTTTTCATGATATTTTCAATATAAATAAGACCATTCATAGCATCTTCACTCTTGCCATAAACAGTCTCATTTTTTACTTCTTTGCTTTTTCTCTTTGAAAATGCACTACAATCATTCCTACGCTTGCCAATATTAGCAAGAATATTCCCGTCATTCTCACCACATCACCAGTTTTCACATCTTTCGCAATGCCTGTTTTTCCTGGTTCGTCTGGCTCTGGGGCCGCTTTTCCTGAGTCGCCTTCTTTGGTGTTATTTATTTCCACCTGAACGACATTGTTTCTAGCGTCGTCTGCTACGATTACTTCAATAGGTTCTGTCAGCTTCCGATAGCCCTCTGGTGCCTGTGTCTCCACTAAATAGTAAGTGCCTGCTCCAATCGCTCGTATGCTTGCTCTTCCATTTTCATCGGTGGTAATCGTGATTTCTTCCACGTTTCCATTTGCATCTATCGGTCGTGTCAAGAAATTTCCACTCTCTGCCTCTTGCTTACTGCCGGCTAGATAAAATGTGGCTCCTGCAAGTGTTTCTTTGCTACTTGCATCCACCTTCGTAACACCGATTTGTCCAAGATAAACCTTCGGTACACGGCTATCTTCAATATCTGTTCCTGCTGGAAATACTTCATGTTCATAAGTTTCACCAAGATGATTCTCAAGTAAGATGCGCACATTACTCCAAAGTGCCGCTGTGGTCTCGCGAGCCAAGGTATTGACAAGCGCATCGAAATGCATCTGAATAAAGCGGACATCTGCATCTGCCATTTTTTGTATCCCTACCTCTGTAAATGCAACAGTTAAGGTATGTGCCTCTACATCGTGACCTAATGTTAGATGATAGTCAACTCCCTGTGTTAAAACAAGTGCTACTTCTTCTTCATTTGCATCATAATAGCGAAGAGATATGGAGTCTTCGATAACATCAAAGCGTGCATCCATTTCACTGCTAAGCTTAAGCTGTCTTCCATAACTACTTGGTGTACCATGGCTGTTTATCCTACTATAACTGCTTGTCCCACTATCGCTGCTTGGCATACTATAACTGCTTGTTCCACTATAGCTGTTCGGCATA
>JGI994J12354_10005753_pt1 | contig 10577 bp, 9 predicted proteins | sample IntmicLarv3ML3BL_FD_12354 | JGI IMG/M metagenome (IMG submission 12354)
TGCTTGGTGAGTTGGACAATGGTACCTGTTTTCTGCCCGTTCAGGCCTGCGAGGATGGCGTTGATTTTCTCCCGTTCAAAGCTGCGGGTACTGCGGCTCTTCGCATCCTGCCACATAAGGCGTATGGTGCCTGACTGCGCCGTGATACCATAATACGCATGCGGCCGGAATGCGCGGATTTCTTCCTCGCGCGCGGCGACAAGTGCGACCGTCGGCGTTTGCACGCGCCCGCAGGAAAGCTGGGCATTGTGCTTTGCAGTCAAGCAACGCGTCGCGTTGATACCGACGAGCCAGTCCGCCTCCGCTCGCGCCTGTGCGGAGTGATAAAGGTTGACATAGGCTTTGCCGTCCTTCAACGCCGCGAAGCCTTCGCGGATGGCCTTATCCGTCACGGACGAAATCCACAGCCGTTTCACAGGTTTACGGCACTCCGCCTTTTCCAATATCCAACGCGCAACAAGCTCACCCTCGCGCCCGGCGTCTGTCGCGATGACGATTTGCGTGATGTCCGCCCGGCGGAGCAGCGTCTTCACCAACCCGAATTGCTTGGATGTCTGCGGGATGACGACAAGCTTGAGTTTCTCCGGCATAATGGGCAAATCGTTCAACGCCCATGTCTTGTATTTCACGTCGTATGTCTCCGGCTCCGCCAGTGTGACGAGATGCCCCAGCGCCCATGTGACGACGTATTGTGCACCCTCCATGGAGCCTTGTCCGGCAGGACGGCAACCAAGTACGCGCCCGATGTCCCGCCCGACGGACGGCTTTTCCGCGATGACGAGTGTTTTCATGTGATACCTCCCTACAGTGCCGCTTTCTCTGTAATCTGCGCCGTCGTTACCGTATTCAATGCGGAAATCGGCGCTTCTACCGCGCGTTTGTAGTAACTCCGCGCTGCTTCTAAATCATTTTCCTGTTCATGCAGCAAACCCATGTAGTATAGGCTGTCCACCAGCGTCGGCTTGTATGCCAGCGCCTTGGCAAAGGACTCCTTCGCCTGTGTTAAATCGCCCTGCGCAAGGAAGATTTGCCCGCGGTTGTCCCACGCGGCGGCGTATTCCGGTGCTTCGGCGAGGGCCTTATCCGTTAATTCATGCGCTACGTCATAATCGCCTTTTACATGGTACATATAAGCCAGCGTGGACAGCACGTTTTCATTCACGTATTCGTAATCCTTCCGCATCTGCTCCAATGTTTCGATGGCTTTATCGATTTCCCCCGTGACCCAGTAGCAGGAGCCGATGGTCATGTAAATATTCTTCTCCATAATCGGGTCAGGACGCAGCGTGCGCGCCTTGCGCAGGCAGGTGAGCGCGGTTTGCGCATCGCCGTCACGGAGCACGAGATTGCCGTAGTTGTAATGCGCGGCAGGACTCGGTGTGTTTTTGTCAATGCTCTTTTTCAAGAGGATTTTCGCTTTGTCGTGGTCGCCCTTGATGTACGCTATATTTCCGCGCACGGCCAGCATTTCTTTATAAAAAACAATATACAGAACAAGCGTTACGGCGGCCAGCACCGGCAAAGACAGGTACCACGGCAAATGCAGGACATAGATGGACACAATGCCAGTAGCAATATATACTGCAAGGACAATCAATGCATTCCTCGAGCCTGCTGATAATTTTTTCATAACAATTCCTCCCGCTTATTTCGGTTTTGTATCCATCAATTATACATCACTGCCCGGCATAAAGCAACCTGTCCGACATATACATGCATAAGCGATGATTTTTTCAAAAACAGGCGTGATGTTGAGGCGAGAACGCCTGACATACGAATTTTACGCAGTAAAATCCGTAGCGGCTGTTTTTTCCGCTTACGCATCGCTTACAAGATTTATCGCATGGGAGGTGCAATATGAAATATAGCGGGATGACGGGTAAGGAGGCGCTTGCGGCGCTGGAGGTGGACGCGGCGCGCGGGCTGCCGGACAAACTGGCCGCACGGCGTTTGGAAACATTCGGCGCGAATGTGCTGGCGGAAAAGAAGCCGAAGCCGCTGCTGGTACGGTTTTTTTTGCAATTCAATGATTTCATGGTGCTGACGTTGCTGGGGGCGGCAGGGGTTTCGTTCATCGTGTCACTTCTAGAGCGGGAGATGGACTTTGCCGACCCGATTCTGATACTCCTGATTGTGAGCTTGAACGCGATTTTGGGACTGGTGCAGGAGGGTAGGGCGGCACGCGCGCTGGAAGCACTGCGGCGTATGTCCGCGCCGACAGCGCAGGTGCTGCGCGGCGGGCGTATCATCCGCATTGCAGCGGCGGGCATCGTGCCGGGGGATGTATTGTACCTGGAGGCGGGTGACGTCGTTCCGGCGGACGGTCGGCTTATCACTACGGTGAATCTGAAGGCCGAAGAAGCCGCGCTCACAGGCGAATCCGTTCCGGCGGAAAAGGATGCGGCACTCTTGCGCCCTCATGCGGAAAATGCAGGCGATATGCGGAACATGGTTTTCACCGGGAGCAGTATTGTATATGGACGCGGCACGGCGGTCGTCACGGCGACGGGCATGGATACGGAGATGGGGCGCATTGCTGCACTCATCAACGCGGACGACAGCGATGCGGAAACGCCGTTGCAGCAACGTCTCTCCGCCACGGGGAAGACATTGGGCATCGGTGCGCTTGTGATTTGCGCGGTCATATTCGGGCTGGGGCTGCTGCGGCGTATCCCGCCGTTTGAGATGTTTATGACCTCCGTATCTCTTGCCGTCGCGGCGATTCCAGAAGGTCTGCCTGCGATTGTGACCATCATGCTTGCCATCGGGGTGCGGTGTATGGCGCGGCGGAACGCGGTCGTGCGGCGGCTGCCCGCGGTGGAGACGCTTGGCTCCGCGACGGTGATATGCTCCGACAAGACGGGCACATTGACGCAGAACAAGATGCGTGTGACGGACATTTACGCGGGCGACAAGTCGGCGCTTCTGCGGATGGCAGCGCTGTGTACGGATTGCCGTGTGGAGGAGGAAAACGGGCAAAGTGAGGTCGTCGGCGACCCGACAGAGGCCGCGCTCGTTCGTGCAGCGCTGGCGCACGGCCTCGACAAGCGGCGGCTGGACGGCGAAACCCCGCGTGCGGCGGAGATTCCCTTTGATTCCCAGCGCAAGCTAATGACGACGGTGCATCAATACCGGGGGTGGCACGATGAGGGCTGGTCGCGGAGCGAAGAACGCAACCCGGGCATCGTGCCAACCGCGGGGGCGTCCGAGCATACGGGTGCCAAAACAAGCGGCGTGTATCTCTCCGTGACGAAAGGCGCGCCGGATGTACTCCTTGACGCGTGCACGCACGAGGCAGAAAAGGATGGTGTTAAGCAGCTGTCGAATGAGAAGCGGGCGGAAATCATGCGTGCCTGTGCGGACATGGCGGCGCGTGCGCTGCGCGTGCTTGGTGTGGCGTATAAGCAGTCGGATTCGCCCAGGACAGAAAATGCGGAGCGCGGGATGACTTTTGCGGGGTTGCTGGGAATGATTGACCCGCCGCGTGAGGAGGCGGCCGAGGCGGTCGCGGTCTGCCAAAACGCAGGTATCCGCCCGGTAATGGTCACAGGCGACCATGCGGCCACAGCGGCGGCCATCGCAAAGCAATTGGGTATTTTACATACGGGGGACAAGGTGATGACGGGTGCGGAGCTGAACCGAACGCCGCAGGATGAACTGGAAGCAGAAATACACCGGTACAGCGTATTCGCACGGGTATCACCGGCGCATAAGGTGCGGATTGTGAAGGCGTTCCAAGCACGCGGCAATGTCGTCGCGATGACGGGGGACGGCGTAAACGACGCGCCCGCGCTGAAAGCGGCGGACATCGGCTGCGCCATGGGGCAGAACGGCACGGATGTGGCAAAGGCCGCTGCGGATATGGTGCTGACGGACGATAACTTTGCCACCATTGTGGATGCGGTGCGCGAAGGGCGCGGCATTTATGCAAACATACGCAAGGCGGTGCATTTCCTGCTGTCCAGCAACATCGGCGAGATTCTCACTATCTTTTCCGCCATGCTGATGGGCTGGGATACGCCGTTGTTAGCGATTCATTTGCTGTGGGTGAATTTGGTGACGGATTCGCTCCCGGCGATTGCACTCGGTTTGGATGCGGCAGAGGACAGCATCATGAACGAGAAGCCGGTGGATAAGAAAGATGGTTTGTTTGCAGGCGGGCTTTGGCAAAGGATTACGCTGGAGGGCTGTATGATAGGGCTTCTTGCGCTCATCGCGTTTGGCATAGGCACGATTGTTTTCGACGCGCCGGGGAGCCACCTCATCGGCCGGACAATGGCCTTTGCCACGCTCAGCATCTCCCAGCTTGTCCACGCATTTAACATGCGGTCGGAGAAGTCGCTCTTTGCCATTGACCCGCTGGGGAACCGCCAGCTTGTCGGCGCGTTTGTGATTGGGTTGGCCTTGCAGGTGGGCGTTGTTATGATACCGCCGCTGGCGGTGGTGTTCAAGGTGGCGGCGCTGTCCGCCGGGCAGTGGCTTATCACGGCGGGGTTATGCCTCGTGCCGCTTGTTGTGGTGGAGTTGGAGAAGAAATTGGGGCGGTAAGCATTCTATCACATTAAGACAGGTTCCAAGCAGTGGAATACCCCCTCGGTTTTAAGCGTGGGGGTATTCCTCCATTGTATACCGCTTGTCAAATATATTCGGTTAATGCTTGGAGCAAACGGTAATGCCAAACGTCAACGTTTCGATGACTTCCTTCTCTGCCATACCGACGGTGTCATAAAAAAGAAAGACGCGCCCCGCTTTTTCTTTTTCCAACGGCTTTTGTGACACGAGTGACAATGCTTCCAACGATACATACTGGTAAGGGCAAAACCCGGATTGGTCACGACTATCTGCGCCAGACAATAGGGAAATGTCTAATCAATCAGCAACAGTTCTTCATTATTCTTGGTTATATCAAAAGAATCGGATACAGACAGCAGGCTTGGCAGCTCATCCCGGCTCCATCTCCATACGCTTTCCTTTATTTGCGAAAAAGTGTAATGGCCCATCATGCTTGCTCCCTTCTACCCAAGTAGAACGGGTTTGTCGTCTTCTACGTCCAGCACAATCGCGCCCACCGCGTTTTCCCCAAAAAGCACGCGCGACACAAGCAGCTTTTTCACATCTTGGTTCACCACGCGGATGATTTCCCGCGCGCCGTAGGTTTCGGACAGACCCTTTGCGGCAATCCATTCGATACATGCATCTGTAGGGCAAAGCGTTGCGTTTTGCAAGCGTGCGGAAAGTTCGTCCAGCGCTTTTTGCGCGATGCGCCGCGCCATGTTTTCGTCGATGTGGTTAAAGCGCACGATGCCGTCCAGGCGGTTGCGGAATTCGGGAGCGAACACGCGTTCCACCTCCCGTGCGATGGCGGTATTACCCTCGCGTCCGCCGCCGAAGCCCACCACATGGCGGTTGATGTCCTTCGCACCGGCGTTGGAGGTCATAATCAATGTTACATTGCGGAAGTCCGCCTTCTTACCGGTGTTATCCGTCAGCACGCCGTAGTCCATGACTTGCAGGAGGACATTCAAAATGCTCGCGTGTGCTTTTTCCACCTCGTCCAGAAGGAGGACGCAGTACGGCGTTTTGCGGATGGCATCCGTCAGCAGGCCGCCTTCTTCGTAACCCACATACCCCGGCGGGGAGCCGATGAGCTTCGCGGTGGCGTGTTGTTCTTGATACTCGCTCATGTCAAAGCGGAGGAGGGGAACGTCCAGATGCTTGGCGAGCTGCTTCGCCAGCTCCGTCTTGCCTACGCCTGTCGGCCCGACGAAGAGGAGACTTGCCACGGGCTTGTTCTCGTCATTCAAACCTGCGCGTGAGGCTTTGATAGCGTCCGCCACGGCATCCACGGCTTCGTCCTGCCCGAAGATAACGGCCTTCAAATCCGCATCCATCCGCAGGAGCTTGTCTGTCTCGCTCTCGTTGACGCTGTTTTCCGGCAGCTTGGCCATTTGCGCGATGACGCGCTCCACATCCGCTGGGGTGGCTGTGACCTGCGCCGTGCCGTGCAGGATGGAGAGCTGCGCGCCGACATCGTCCAGGCAATCAATGGCCTTATCCGGCAATCGCCTGTCCGTGAGGTAACGCTGGGAAAGCACACAGGCCGCGTGTACAACATCGGCGGGAAAGTGTACATTGTGAAAATCCTCATACCGCGCTTTGATGCCGTCAACAATGGCGATGGATTCATCCAAGCTTGGCTCAAGGATATCAATTCTTCGGAAACGACGGGTGAGAGCGCTGTCCCGTTCGAAATACTTCTTGTATTCCTCGAAGGTCGTGGAGCCGATGAAACGCAGCTTCCCTTGGGCAAGGAAGGGCTTTAACAGGCTCGTCGCGTCCATTGACCCGCCGTTGACCGCGCCCGCGCCCACGACATGATGGATTTCATCCAGATACAGGATGGCGTTGGAGAGTGCTGCTGCGGCATTCAAAATACCGAGGAGACGTTCCTCAAAATCGCCGCGGTATTTCGTTCCCGCGACGATGGCGCCCATATCCAACGCATACAGTGCCGCGCCTTTCAATTGTGCGGGCACATCCCCGGTGGCGATTCTCTGCGCCAAACCCTCGACGAGTGCGGTCTTACCCACGCCTGCATCGCCCACATGGACAGGGTTGTTCTTCATCCGGCGGCATAAGGTCTGTATTGTCCGGGCGAGTTCCTCCTTACGGCCAATCAACGGGTCAAGCACGCCTTTCTTGGCGCGCTCCGTTAGGTTGACGGCGTAAAGCTTCAGCAAATCCTTCGGCTTCGACTGCCCTGTATCCGTACCGGCGGGTGCGTGTGTTTTCTGCGCGGCCTGTTTTTCCTTCAGCCCGTGCGCGATGTATTTCAACAACGCGAGGCGCTCCATACCGTTCCGCAGCATGATGTGGACAGCATGGCTCTCCGGGAGGGCAAACATCGCCGCGAGGAGCTCGCCGATGCCGACTTCTTCCTTCTGCGCACCGGCCGCCTGTACCTGTGCCGCCTCGAACATGCGGATGAAGCATAGGGATTCCGTCGCCTTTTCCCCATCGGCGAGGGCGCGCGGGATATGCTCGTCAAAAAAAGCTTGCAACGCTTCGGCGATAACCGCCGCGTCGCCGCCGCTGTTTTCCACAATGTCACGCCCCATGTCGAACATGAGCGCCGCATACAGGAAATGCTCCGGTGTGACGTATTCGTGTGATTGCAGCCGCGCCTCGTTCAACGCGACGATGTAGACCTGGCTGGAAATACTATCAAGTTTCATGTGCATACCTCATTTTCAAAGCATAATCAAAACCCTATATCCATTACAATCGTGTGTTTTTTGTAAAAAGCCGCTACTATATCTCTTGATGTCCAGCTCTCGTTCCATGGTTCTTGTGAATAGGTTTTCATATACAAATCCACGCATTCGTCCAGCCGCTCGATGGTAAAGCAACCGTTGATTAAGTCAAAAATAAAATTGCGTTGTGTGCGAAAAGCGTCAAGAAGCGTCGGTTTTTGACGATTTTGTCGGTGCCAGCAAACGTTCTTAACAATTTTAGATACCTTGTTCAGCGGATACTAAAAGGTCGGATTTCGAAGTTGTCCGTCATGGTCTTCATTCCTTTACAAGTTCGATTTTATACCGTTGTGACCATCTGCCATCCTCGCAGAATTCCTCTAGCAGCACGCCGCCGTTCCGCAGGATGGTTTGTACGGCGCCGGGGTTGTCCTTGTACGGCACAATTTGGATAGATTGCATCCCCATCTCCGCACAACGGGACAAGGCAAGCGAAAGCATAACCGTTCCATATCCCTTGCCACGGTGCCACGGTACAATCCCGGCGTGGCAGTGCCCGCGGTGCGTAGGTGCATGGTTGATGACGATGCTTCCGTATATCTCCTGCGCTGCGTTGACTAAGAAATGAAGAGAACACGGCACGCCGGTGGACAGTATGGAGCCTGTGGTGCGGTCGTCCTCACACCAGGCAAGCCACTTCGCGAAAGATACGGTTTCGTTTGTTTTCGCACTGCGCCGCCGCATCAATTCCGGTTGTATATTGTCTTCCAACACCTCCCATTTGTCCATCACGTGGGTGAATTCCGCCTCATGGTGTTCGTCAGGGAGCACAAGCGTAAGGAGAGGCTTGCTTTGCATTTTCGCACCTTCTTTCAATCATATGTCAACATGCATCTATTTGTACATTACGTAAACCAAGCCATGGTCAATTGCATCCCCGGATTGCGAACTTAGCATACCGTGTATGATTTGCTCCCGCGTATAATCAATCCTTGGGGAGTTCGTCGCAGGGAACGAGGCTTGGCCTCGCGCTGCAAGCGGATAAGAAGAGAAGGCAAAGGATGGCAATCAGGCATTTTTTCATTTTCAACTTTCACACTCCCAGTGATTATTTTTCCTACGCCTGCGCCTCGGCAACGGTGATTTTCAACGGGAAGCCGTGCTGCTCCGCCATGGCGTCGGCCTGCGCTTTCTTTGTCACGGCGATGTCATAGGTGTACACGCCGACGATACAGGCATTTTCCTCATGTACGCGCATCATCATCTGCGCTGCCTCCTGTGCAGGTTTGCGGAATACACGCATCAGGATTTCCACCACGAAATCCATGGTGGTGTAGTCGTCGTTGTGTAGAATCACCGAGAACATCCGCGGCAGTGCTGTCAGGACGTCCGCTTCCTCTCGGTTCTGTGGTTTTGCGGGCATTGCATTCATCCCTTTCTGTACGAAATCCATTGCTTTTATTGTAGCATATTGTTGCAGAACTGAGAAGTAAAAAGTATTCTCTTGTCAAATTCGTCCGTTTCAGGTATAATGGGAGGTGAAGTTGTCGCCCGCAACGACGGCGTGTTGTTTGGCCGCGTACGGGCGCGAAGTCTCTTTCGGAATGGTGGTGTGCATCAATGGTACAACAGGATATGTATCCCTCGGACTCCAGTGAGGAACAGCAGATTGAAAGCAAAATTATGCTTTTATTTTTAATTGATAAAATGGATTTGCCGATGTCGAACAGCCAGATTACGCAGTTCGCATTGGAGGAGCATTACCTGAACTATTATAAGGTGCAGCTCTACCTGACCGAAATGGTGAACATCGGGTATCTTGATTCCAGCCAGGACAACAACACCACGCGGTATACGATTACGGACGACGGGATGCTCGCGCTAGAGGCGTTCATGCATTATATCCCGCAGAGCGTGCGTGCGCGGATTTGCAAGTATGTCGCCGACAACCGGAAAATTGTCAAGCAGGATTTTGAAATTGTCGCGAATCATTTTTATGATTTCGAAAAAAAGGAATACATCGTTAAATGCGGCGTGTATGAGGATGATATGATGCTGATGGAGTTGAACCTCACCGTTGTGTCCAAGGATCAGGCCATCGCCATTTGCAACAACTGGAAAAGCAATGTGGACAACCTGTACGGGCAAATCATCCATACCATGCTCAGCAAGCAGCCGAAAGAAGAAACTGTCATACCTACGGAATCCCTATGATGTGTACAAACAAACCCCGCGCTTTCGGCGCGGGGTTTCTGCTTACAGTGCTACATCTTTCTCGTCACATCGTCAATCACGTCGCCCGCGCGGTGCATAACACGCCGCCCTTCACGCATGATTTTTTTCCGCGTACGCGTGTCGCTCATGGCGATGGTCAGCCCAATCGCACCCAGCACACCGCCCGCCAGCAGTCCGGCTGTAAATTTATGCATGAAAAACCCCTCCTTTACTGGATGTCCCAGTAAGGATAGTATTTGCAGCAGGGGCAGTTTTATACAAGTGCATCAACGTGTATTTCCCTCGTACGGCAAGATGATTGCCAGCAAAACCGCAACCGTCTCACGCAAATAATTCGCAGGGATACTGTACACGGGGATTTTGGCGTGCATATGCGTTATGGTATTCCATCCCGTACGGTGCGCAATCATACCGGCGCGAAAAATGTGGAAATCATTCGTGATAAACACGGTGGTATACGGGCCGTTAAAATGCGCATCCAGCAATTGTTTGGAAAAGAGCATGTTCTCACGAGTGGATGTGGAGGCGTCTTCCTTATGTATATTCGCAGAGGGGACACCGTGCGCCGTGAGATACCGCTCCATTGCCAAGGCTTCCGTAATATGTTCATTTGGCCCCTGCCCGCCGCTGACCATTATCAGAACATCGGGATTCCGCTGATAGTAGGTCAATGCGGCGTCAAGCCGCTCCTTCAAAATAAGTGACGGCGTTTCTTCCACGATACCGGCACCGAGGACGACCAGCACATCCTCTTCATATGTCGCTGTGTCATGCTGCCCAAAGCGGCACAAAAACACGTTAAATCCAATGAACGCAACAAAGAGAACCGCCAGCACCGCAGTTACTGCGATTATCCGTTTTTTGCTGCGGAAGCATATACCGTATACAATCATCAACGCTGATGCGCAAAACAGAAAAATCAGGAACGCGTTAAAGTTTGTGGCGAAGGCCATCACAAGGGATAACAGGTTGACGGCCACCCCTGTTAGCAATAAAATTCGTCTCATTGTATCTTATAATGTGTGGATAAACAGGCCGCTCCGCAGTTTGGGCTCGAACCATGTGGATTTCGGCGGCATAATCAACCCC
>JGI994J12354_10005754_pt1 | contig 10577 bp, 11 predicted proteins | sample IntmicLarv3ML3BL_FD_12354 | JGI IMG/M metagenome (IMG submission 12354)
AAAATCTAATTCTGAAAGTTCTCACTCACTTTCTAGCCAAATGAATAGTGTAGAGAAATAATTGCTCTGAATTATCTCCCTCTTATAGGGTGTGCATATACTCTAGGGGGACAAAAAGCCGATTGATTTTCTGTTTTGAAAACCAATCGGCTGTGGAGTGTTGTTTACTATTTAGTTAGCCAATGATAGACTGCTTTTTATATTCTACACTTCCTTATTCTCTGCAAATGTTAGTACATAACCATCTACATCTGTTATGGTAAATTCTCTTACACCATAAAACGATGTGCAAACTTCTGTATTTATAGCATAGTTTTCCTTTAGTTCACTATACAAAGCATCTAAATCATGCACTGTAATAATAGAATGTGATAGATGGTTGTCGCTTTTCTGCTTTCAAAACTGGATATTCTTCCATCAAATTATTTTTTTCTGTACCCTACCGTTAGGTTGTCTTTGACAAGAATTGCAAATTGCAATTCTCCCTTTTAGTTTGGTGCCGAAACAACGACTATAATACTCTTTACTGGCAACTTAAAACACGAGCATTTACGTATGTTCCTCAGCACAAAATCTCATTAAGCAAACTAATCACCCGAAATAACGTAAGTCTTATCGACAAAATACTGCATTACTTCTCTAATATTAAAATACTCTTCCGAGATAACTAAATTAGTGTTTTCCATTGAATAAATACTTGATAATTTAAAATGCTGTTTCCTTGAGCGTTTCTCTGAAGGTAAAATCAGTGCCGAAAAAATATTACAATGCTTTGAGTTTAATCGCCCTGCCTCCCTTTCGCCTTGAATAAAACCAAAATACTCCGCATTATTCTTAGGACTGTGACCAAGACTTTCTATTACTGTGTCTGGAAACTGTGTTCCCCGATTTACTTTATCTGGAAATTCTTTACCAATATACCCTTCCAAAAACAAATTATAACAGATTTGTTTATAGTTCATCCCCTTTGTTTGAAAATAATACTTCGCATCAAAAATAATTTGGTTCCCCTTTTCATCCACAAAATAGTAATCTGGCTGAAAAAAATGTTTTTCATTAAAAGAGTTAGGATAAAATCTTGGCTTTCCAAAACTCGCCGTATGAACATTCGATGAGAGAATAAGTTCCCCGTTAGTGAAACTATCAAAATTTCCCTCCAAGTATTCTTGAACCATACTTTCCCATACCCCTTTGAATGAATAATGCTTCAAATAATAATTCCCACCAGACTTTAACTGAGCGAAAAATCGAATTAATGAATCTAACAATTCTATTGTCGCATCTTTAAACTCCCTCTCTCTATAAGAATGAAGTTTCTCTAACACATACTCTCTATTTCCTAAAAAATCAAATTCTGGAAACTCTCTCTCTGTATTTGCAAGATTAATAAAATACTTGAATTTTATAAGCGTGTAGTCAATAACAAACACCATTGCTTCTGTTAAAAATGTTGAAAAATTATACTTTTTCTCATAGTAAAATGGAAATAAAAAAGTTTTTCCGTTTTCAACAAAAAATTCACTTCTTGAAATTGTGTCTTTCCATTTGATTTTACCATTCTGCTTCACTCCAACTCTCTTTTTGTCTTCAAACAATAAGCCAAATTCCAAAAAATAATTATATACATTAAAAAATGATTCAAAAGGATAATCACTTTGAAAATTACTTGTTGTATTTTGACCAATTAGAGAGAACGGGGTCTTGTTTTGAGCTTTCATAAGTACCTTGAATAATAGTTGTGAGTCAAGTTCCAGTGTTTCATTTTCTACCGGAAAATGCTTTGGAAAAACTGTAAGAATATCATTCTCTTCATTAATTAAAAATCCCGTAAAATCGCATACTACTTCAAAGTCATTCTCTCCACTATTTGTTCTATCTATTTTTCTTTTTCTAACATCTAAATCCTTTAGCACAAATCCCTTTGCATAATATTTCGCTTTATCAACTGGCGTACCTTCGATTGTATAATCTACTATCATACTCGCCCCTTCTAATAATTGTATTTGTTTCTATCAGATTCATCTAAAAATTTTCGCAAAAACTCATCACTAAATACTTGTGAATGTCCAAATTGATCGTATAAAGAATCAAAACTTAATATATTTTTATCAAATAAGTTAGTAGAAGAACTAAAACCACTAAAACCTTGTACATCTTGCCATAAATAAAGCAATAATTTATTCCGTAATTTTTCTGTGATTACATTTTGTGCCACCACCTTATCCTCGTCTAAAAAAGCAGGTCTTTTACTATTATCAGAGTTAGAATTCCAAATCTCTTCATTTGTGAACTTAATAAAGAATTGCCCTAATTGTTTATCTTCTTTCTTTCCTAGTCCATCTTCTTTGTCCGTAATAAACTTGTTTAATGCAGAATAAAAGCTCAACCAATTCACTTCAAAATCCCCATTTCTATCATTAACAATAATCAATGGGTTATTAAGCTTAGTGTCAACTATACTCGTCCCCTTCGACATTTGAGGTTTCGTAGCCACATACTTCCAGTCAAATCTGCGTTTAAAAGCAGTATCCATTGGAAATACGTTCTGATCATTCATATTAACAGTTCCGATAATATTCAAATTGGATGGGAGCTTTATTGAGTCACTTGCTTGACTCAATTCAGTCGCTACAGCCTTATTGCTAACAGAATATTCACTTACAAAATATTCATCTCTATCCAATAACTGAAAAATGTCACCAAAAATCCCAGCCACATTTCCACGCGACAATTCTTCCATTACAAGAAAAACTTCCTTACTTGTATCAGAATACGCTTCAACTAATGCCTCTGTAAATGGTCCTTTATGAAATTTAAATTTAACTCCTAAGTCAGATTCTTCTGGCAATAATTGTCCAACAAAGTCCGAATATGTAAATTCAGGATGAACCGTCACCCTAAATATTTTGTTACTAGGTACCCCTATTAATACTGTATCTTTTACTAAGCGGCTTTTGCCCGTTCCTGGTGCTCCATAATAAATTTCTTGCTTGTACATTATCTCTCCCTCATCCTTTCAAAGTTTTTTTATCAAAATAATTCAATAAAAATTCAAATCTTGCAAATTTTCGACTATTTCCAAATGAACTGTTCTTCCTGTTTTGATTATACCAACTCCAAAGCTGAGTATAATCAACCTCATATCCATTTCGAACTGCTAGTTCAAACATTGCCAATACATCGAGCCAATAAAATTTTTCTTCGCTTCCATGAAATTCGGCATTTCCATTGTTTGCGCGCTTAACTCTATTTCCGAAAATATTTTGACTAAAGTCAACTAACAACGATTTTGAAAAAATGGTAAGTTTTTTATTAGAAATATCAAATTCATAATCTTCGGTTGATATAATATCTGTTATCTGTTTTCGATTTTTCGGTAGTTTTGCAATAAATTCTAGTGCTCCTGATACATCATTTGGCATACTCGAAAAATCAACTCCACTTGGAAACAACTCAACAAATTCCACTTCTAATAGGTTTAATTTCGCATAGTTTGATAGTATCGATGCTTGAAGACTGCCACCTGGCGCCATTAAACTAAAATAATAAAAAGGGTGATTAGCATACGTATAACTGGATGACTTAATATATTTTTTTAGATAATCCATCAAATGAGGGAAAATGTCTTGCGTTACTGTAATATTACGCCCCTCATCCTTAGTTGCCGGACTCACAAACACGAGGGCTATTATCTTCTGTTGAATGGTATTCCCCTTACTATTAATAAAGTATCTTGAATCATCCCTTGTAAAATCGTTATAAGTATGTGACGTTTCCTCGACAATTACAGCAGAATAATTGCCACCTATGAACTCGGGGAATTCATTCTTTACATCCAGGTACTCCACCGCTGATACATTTAGTCTAGGGTTCTTTATTCTTAGAGCTTCTAAAAGCTCTCCCTCAATATATTGAAGTTTATTCATACCATTTGTCGGAGTGATTTCAATGTTCGAAATTTTTTGCTGAAAATACAAGTCTTGTAGTATCAGTTTTCTCATCTTTTGCTCCTGTCAGAAATTTTTATAGTTTGTTATCACTACTTCTTGTCTTGTGTATTTTATTCCTGTCTCACCTATGATATGCACATTAAAACCATAATAGTGAATCCACTCCACTAATAAATGATTCTTCTTTCCCTTGTGCTCAAGTACATTCGAAAGCATGAACTTCTTACCTGCTGCATCCAATTCAGTTAGATATCTTAGAAGAGAGGCTTCTTGCTCTGCCCCCCATCCATCAAAACCACGTTTGCCATCATTGTACCCCGCAGTTGTTACTAAATAAGGAGGATCAAAATAAAACACTGTATCATCATCAAATTCCAAAAAATCAATCTCTGAATAATCCCCTTGTCGTATTTGAATTTTAGGACTTTTCACAATAAAATTCTTAATTCTTTCTCTATAACCATCATTAAACTCATTATTTCCTATTGGTGTGTTATACTTTTTCGCCTGATTAAAGCGTAGTATATTTTGAAATGCATAAATTGTAAGAGTATATAGGTTTATTGATGTTTTCTCGTATTTATTGTAGTGCTCACGCAACTGATTATAAGAATCTTTCCCCTTTTTTTCTAACGCAAACTTATTGACAATTCTCTCCACATCGCAGATTAGTTCTTTTGGTGGCGTATTTATTATCATTTTCAGCATATCAAAAACAAAAGGGTTGTATTCATTGTATACCACTTTCTCTAATGCAGTTACATTTGCGCCTACGTTAAATGCTCCTCCCATTGCATCAACAAAACTTGTAATATGCTTCGGCAATAGTTTAAAGATCTTAGGAATAACCTCATCTTTACTTCCAGCATAATTTAAGGGTGATTTATTAATAGACATATCTTTTTCAAAGTAGATTATTACTTCTTCAAGTTTTTTCCCGTCACCTTTTAGGCTTGCATTATTTGTCGAATACTCTCTGTACTCATTTCTTTCAACATTTACAACACCATCTACCGCAAAGCTAGCTGCCAGTGATACTAATTTATCCAGTGGAACTATCGATTGGTTACTATAGCTAACTAACACATGCTTAAAATTGACCTGGCGAAACAAATCTTCGAATTCTTGAAAAGCTTTTGATTTATTAGAGTATCCAGAAAATTCACGTTTAATCCTTCGCCCTGTTTTACCAAACAGTTCTGGATTATCATATCTCGCTATTGTTTCGAGTACATGATACGAATTTGTATATTGAGTAGTGGTGTAAGGTGGGTCAATATAAGCTACATCTCCCGAAATCTTTCTTACCAATATATTTGAATTTAAGTTGAAACAAACATTATTCTTTGAAATTTTCAAAGACTCAAGCATCTCCAGTGGTAATAAAACAAAATTTTTTAGTGCGCGAGATTCCCAAAACTTAAAGAATGCCTGGTAAGTGCCCGAAGTATTTGAAACTTTTGTAACACACTCTAGAAGAGACGCTAGCAAGAATAAATACTCAGCTTTTGAAACAATACCTTCTTGAAATAACTGTTCAATATCCAATCTCATGCCATCAATTTTCAATGCATTTTCTTCTGTTAAATACATTCTGTCTGCACATAAAGTGTAATTATTGTAAACAAAATATCCTTCATTCGGGACATAACACCTTTCATTTAGCCACTCAAAAGGGCACACTCCATATTTTTTCTGAAATCCATTAAACTCTGGTTTTGCACGATTCAGTAATTTCGCTTCACTAATGATTCTTGAGAAATACATATAATCATTCGAAATGATGGTATATTCTCCTTTAAAATAATCTCCGACCGAACCCGTTCCTGCAAATAAATCTACAAATATCTCCCCTTGAATTTCATACTTGTCAATAATATGCTGTATAAAATTCAATAAATTTGTTTTATTGCCTAAATATCTCATCTCCCATTCATACTCCTAGTCATTTTTCGCTCTTACAAATATTTGTACCTATTAGCACTTAGGACTGTATATATTCCCACTAATGCCTCAGTGGCAACAGTTCTCTCACTTCTTCATAAATGTAATTATATCATATTATTTAGTTAATCACACAATAATTTGGCAAAAACGATTGGAAACACATAAAGTACAATAGAGTTATCGTTTGGAAGTTAGTGTAAATTTACTCCGTTCCACTACACTCAATATCTCAGAAATCGCCTTTGAATGTGGTTTCAATAGTCCCCGTTACTATTCAGAGATATTTAGGAACTATAAGGGGGTTAAGTCATCACAATTTCGCTCCATTAAAACAAATTCATTTTAAATACCCCTTTGTCACTCTGGCAATTCCCTTAATTATGAACACCTCCCCGTCTCTAAGGTAATGTGCCTAGCATCTGCAGTTAATACAAATACCCTCTGAAGCTTGGATTTTGTTGATACACAAACATGTAAGTACACTTGATATGTTCCCAAGAAGCATTGACTCTCAAATTCCCCATATTTTCGTTCAGTAGATATGTTTCCACACAACAAAAAATGGCAAGGCCAGTTCATCAACCAAGCTTGCCATTTTATTATTTTTCGAAAAACACCGCAAAACAAATGGTTTCAGCTATCTTTCCTTGACATCAAAACTACCGTCTCGACGGAAGATACATTTTCCCCTATTTCTTGCATGACCTCTGGGCTTACTGGAAATGTATACCTTATCTCCTTTATTGGACTTCTCTTTTCTTGCCATGTTTCCTTTGGATATAGGTACACTGCTGAAATTAGGCTCTCTAAAATCTTACGTTTATCTTCTCTATTCATTTTATCAAATAGCTGTTCAAAAGCCAAGAGCAAACTATATATACTCTCTGTCGTAAGTATATTATGCTCTACTGCTTCCTTTCTTTTCTCACAATCTGCAATATTATCTTCAATCGCATAAATTTCTTCATAAAGCTTATCTAATCGTCTATTCATATCCTCTCTTTTACGTTTTGCATTTCTGTCATCATCTGCAATATTATCAATATCTTGCTCCAACTTGCTTTTGTTGCGTTGCAGTATTACAATTTTGCTTTGGAAATTTTCAATCTCCATATTGATTGAAGATGAATCCACTCGCTTTCCTATCTTTTCTTGAATGTCTTGTACAAACTTCTGATTACTAACCAATAATTTTGTATAGGCAATCACTTCTGCCTCTATCCATTCTCCCAAAATAGCATTTTTCTTACACTGTCCATTGTACAATATCCGCATACATACTAGATTCACACATAGGACATCGCAAAATACCTGAAAGCAGATGTTTTGTTCCCCGCCCAATTTTAGGATTCTTTGTTACTTTCTTTTCATTGATTTTCAACTGTGCCTTTTGAAATATCTCTTCACTGATGATAGCTTCATGTGTTATTTCATCACTCAAAATATAATCATCAACTTTTACTCGTCGATAGTCATTTTCTGTACCTTCTACCTTTTCCAATCGAGTTCTACCAAATGCTACTCGCCCTGTATAAATCGGATTAGCAAGCATTCGTTTTATTTGAATCAATGTCCAATCTGTAAACTTTGTTCCGTGTGAGTTTTTACTCACAGGTTTACGTATTCCTTGCTTATTCAAATATCCTGCAATGGTAGAATAACCCATCCCCGCATCAACGAATTTCTCAAAGATAAGTTTTACTATTGTCGCCTCATCTTCTTTGATTTTTAATATACTTTTTATTTTGGAAACATCGTTCTCTAAGGTCTCTTTGTACAATTCATAGCCATATGGAGCAAAACCACCATTCCAACCACCTTTTTCGCCTTCTCAACCCTCCCTAAATACGTTTGTGAAAGTATATTTTCCCTTTCCATTTCTGCGACTGCACCAAGTATTGTTATCATCATCTTTCCCATTGTAGTAGATGAATCTAATCCATCTTCTTTACAGATTAAATTCACGCCAAATTGTTGTATATAAGTTAGTGAATTTAATACATCTTTACAATTTCTCCCAAATCTCGACAACTTAAACACCACTACATAATCTATTGGCACTTCTCGCTTTGCAATGGTATCAAGCATTTTTTGAAAAACATCACGTCCCTCTATGCCCTTACCACTCTTGCCTGCCTCCACATATATCTCTGACACAGACATTCCTTCAAATTCTGCCCATTCTTTCAAATATTGTTTTTGTCCATCTAAACTATACCCCTTCACTTGTCGCTCTGAACTAACACGAATGTATATAACACAAGACTTCCCTTTTCGACTACTAAATAATTCATTCATAATTTATCACTCCATTTCTGCTTCAAATTCTGGGGCATATTTTTGTATCATGTCCGCCATAGTTTTTACAAAATACTCATAATTATTTTCATGCACTCTTTTTTGCGTACCTTCTTTATCTGTTTGTGGAAAATGTAACTTCATAATAAGTTCATCTTCTGACAAGAACCGTAAATCGCTTGATTCAAATGGATTTCTCTGAAAATAAGCTATTTGTAGATTCCAAGACTCTCTATCAACACGACACTTCTTTATATTCAAAAAATCATTCATCATCCAATCTCCTTCTTTTTCATATACATTTATAGCAACAACTTTCCTACATTTTACTGATTCAATCTTTTCATTTTTCCAATTAAGATATTAAAAAAGTACCAACCAACAAAAATACCCAAAACATAAACAATTAGTTTTAGTATATATTTGTTGGTTGGTACTTATAGTAGGTGTACCGCGTCCCCTTCGACCTACATCTATTGTAACATGCTCATCCACAAAGTCAAGAACCTTCGTTCGGTTTTTCAAGAAGTTGCCTATGAAAAAATCGGTACAAATGGTACACATTTTGAGATTTTGATAACTTTTTATGAGTTGGTCGATTTTGTACCGCTTTTGAAATCGAAAAACGGTACAGCGAAATCCAAGAGTACCATAGGTTACAGAGAAGAAAGAGTGTGAGTGTACCGATTTCTAAAAATGAAAACGGTACGCAAAAAATTCAAGAGTATCATAGCTTATATCTTGATTGTACCGTTTGTACCTATTTATTTTAATAAACTATATAGAAAATATTTAATGAGCCTATAATCTCTATCATGCAAGCCCAATGCGTAATAACACTCCCTATAAAAGGTTCAAAAAAAATCGGTACAATTGGTCGTATCCCTCTACAGCCTATGGTGTTCTTGAAAAAAAGGCGTACCGAATCGGTTTTTCAAAAACGGTACAAATCGGTGTTTTCGAGGTAAAAACGGGTCATTTTTGATGATTTTACCCTCCTGAAAAATTGGTACAAACGGTACATGAAGTGTTTTTATACCCCATTTCTGACCCCATTTGTACCGAATGTACCGATTTTTCAACCTGCCATTAGCTAACATTTTGATAGCCCTTGTGTAAATTTCGATTTATGATTTCAATTAATGATTCTTGATTCAAGTTTCCAAAATTTTCAATTAGCTGATGGTCGTAAGACAAATCACAGTTTTTTGTTATTAGCCCTATGGCATTTAGATATATTTCTTTTACAAGCAATTTATTTTCAAGTTCTTCAATTTCCATTGAGTCTGTAATGCTTAGTTGTCGTGTGTTATGTGTTTCTCCCTCTAAACGTCCTTCTGCAATCAACATAGAGCCTCTTTTAAGACATTTATCACTAAAGTTCGTAAAAGAGTAACACGACAGCCTGTAAAGGCTTTTTAGAGGTATATCCTCATGATATTCATCAAAACTAATCGCCAATGTGACAGGTCGCATATCATATGACGTAAAATCAAACATAGGCTTAATGTATCTTTCGTAATCTTCAAGCCAATCGCCATTGATGCAATCCGAATGATAGTTATTATTTTCTTGTAAGATATACTCTTGCCACATGATTAAATAATTCATTAGGTCTTGATTAAATAACATTGCATTGGTTGCGCAATAGATGCTATCAACTGTGATATTAAATTCTTTGCATTTTTTGAGCGTATAGAGTATCGGCATTGGGTGTAATGATATTTCCCCGCCTGTAAATGTAAGCGTTCTGATATGTTCTATGTGTTCCAGCGCCATATCAATATACTTTTCGTCAATATCCGTACATTCTGCATTACTTCTCAAGCAATGCTCACACGCCATGTTACATCTTCTTGTTATTTCTATAATTAGCTCATCAATTTCTAACTTTTTCAACATCTTTCAACTCCCTTCCAGCTCCTTATTTTTCCCCAATTTAATGCATGAAATTACATCTAACAAATTCTGTAAAGTCATACCTCACATTACGACCCTCGGTAATCGCAAGATTACGGTGCAATGTTAGTTAAATTTTAGGGGTTTTATCCGTCTAAAATGGTACAGGTGTACCCATTTTTTAGTACCTCGGAGAGGAAATTGGGTACATTTAGGCACTATTTTTCATGGTTATTTTGGTGAAAAATAAGGTGATAGCATCCGTTTGAAATGGAATTTCTAAACATTAGGATGTACTTCCCGATAGGGAAGAGTTGAGGCGAAGCCTCATAAGGGGCACCCCGAAACGAAGTGCAGGGGCGAGCATCGAAGATGCGAAGTAAGGGCTTTTGAGCGGAGCGAAAAAGTGGCTTGGCGAAGCCAAGACAGGGATGTCGGCTCTGCCGACCCCAACACAAATGAAGCGTAGCGAAATGCAGTGGT
>JGI994J12354_10005755_pt1 | contig 10575 bp, 9 predicted proteins | sample IntmicLarv3ML3BL_FD_12354 | JGI IMG/M metagenome (IMG submission 12354)
TCCNTACAATTTGAACGTCTTTCTTTGCTTGTGCAGCGCGGAAAACCAAACGGCCGATACGGCCGAAACCGTTAATACCTACTTTAATCATTGCTTTATTATTTAGTTAGGGTTATGAAAATTCTGTGCAAATGTAATCATTTTCACGCGTAATTCAAACATAATGAAAGTAAAAAAGCGATTATATTACAAAAAACAGGCTCTTTCAACAACCGCACGGAGTGGCGCATGAAGAGAGTAATGCGGCGAAGCCGCAAGCTGCGACAAGTATTGCAATTAGTTTTGGAGTATTCATAATAGTTTTAATTTTTCTTCCCGAAAAGAGTGGGAATGCGTTTTATTACCGCCGAGATAAGGTATGGTTGGGCAACTTTCCATAAAACGGGAAGGTAAGACAGCGCTTTTTGCATGGGGGTTAATGACTCTGATGCCACAGGGTAACGAGTATCGGGGGAGGGCTTTTTTTCGCGTTGCGAAATAAAGTCGCCAACAACCGGCAACTGCTTTAATATGAAATGGTACGAGAGGGTGCTTACCAAAATAGAGCCCGAGTTTTGCATAAAATAGTCGACTCGCTCATCGAGGCGCGTTTTCCGTGTCTTCGACAGCTCTGCCAGTCGCTTTTTCTCGAGCCGCAACTCTTTAACGCTATTTAACTGCTTGACTTTCATCGTCGTATTCATCGTCCCGGGTAAGTTCTTTTATCACTATGTCTTCTATCTTTCCGCTGATGCGTTTGCGCAACAGCAACAGCCCGGCAAACAACAAGATATAAATCAATGCTATCGCCGTAAAGCCAATGGTTGTGCTGCCAAACAGGTTGCTTAAAAAGAATCCCAGCGAAAGGAAAATAAACAAAAGCGCGAATAAAAGGGTAAAGAAAAGTGCCAACCCCAGCGCAAGCAATGCCACAGCTCGCGCGCTCTTCTCATAAATGGTAAGTTTCGCAAGCTGTAGTTGAGTGTCTACGTAGGCCTGAAGATCGTCTTTCAAGCCTGCGAAGAATTGACTGTTTTCTTTACTCATAACCTGACGGTTAAGCTTTATCCCTCAAGGCAATCGTCGCTTTTCGACACCTTTTCTTTTATTTGAGCTACAGTTGAAGAGAAAGTCTCTTTCGCCTTTTGGGCAACCTCGTTAATCTCTTTTAACCACTCTTCTTTTTTGTCGGAAGTAGCAACGTATACAAATGCAGCTCCGATGGCAGCACCTATGGCTAAACCAAGCAATAGTTTTGAATTGTCCTGTTTCATAACGTTTAATGCGTTTAAATTAGTTTGTACCTTACAAATATATACATACTCTCACCTTTAAAACAAGAAAAAAGAGAAAGTTTTCACGTCTGAACTGTTAAATAAGTGGAAATTCTCCGTTTCCATCCATTTCACATCATAAATCAGCTGCGATGCACAGCGATGATAACGCCCCTCAAGCCCATCCTTATTGCTGAAGTCTTCAAAAAGCCACACCGTGCGGCTATTGTCTTTTAAGCCTGTTTTTTCACCTGTGTTGTTTTGCTCTTTTTCGCGTCTTTAATCTCTTGTTGCAGCTTCTCAATCTCAATCCCCTGATTGTGAATGGTTGCCAGCAAGGCGCTCAGCTCTTCGTTTTCGATCGAGCTCGGATATTGAGCCTCTACCCTGTCCAAGAAGTCGCTCAAAGCATTCATATAGTTAATGAAAGCATCGTATGGAGAATCGTAAGGGCTAAACGAGTTATGCAGCGCACCGTCGGAAAAGTGCTTGGTACACATATAATAAAAGTGGTCGCTGCTTTGCAGGTAGAGCCAGTCTTGTTTGAGCCGCCGGTCGGTAACCAAACGCACCCGCTCGCTGATAGAGTAAAGCTTCTCGAAGGCCTCTGTTTGCAGTTGGTTTCCTAACCAGGCCGAAATATCGCGTTCTTCATCGGCCCACGATGTGGGGTAAGGCGTCGAAACGGGTGTTACACTCTCGTGGCTTGCCAACACCTCCGATGGCGTAGCGAAGCCAATGCCCTGCTCCTCGGCAAAGCGCGGCAAGGCGCGGAAAAAGTCGAAGATGCCGCTTTCGGCAGGCTGCATATTGCCCAGCGTATCGTAGCCCATAAAAAGATTTATCAGCTTCTCGTCTTCGGGGGTCGAGGCAATCCAATTAATGAATTTATCGGCTGTAAGGGGGTATTCGCCCCACGAATAGTTGGAGAAGCGGAAGGTAATGTCGTCGCTGAAACGATAGTTTTTCAGCAACAGGCTCAGATCGGGTGCTGTAGCCGAAGCATAGAGGTAGTTGGGGCTTTTCCACCCCAATATGTGCTTTGCCCCTTCGGCGATCATGCCCTTATAGCCCAAATCGGCCACGAGCAGCGCGATGTCGTCAGAGTAGACCAGCTCGGTGTTTCTGAATACTTCGGGTCGTTTCCCAAAAAGCATCTCTATTTTGTCGGCATGCATCTTTACTTGATTGCCAAACTCCTCCGGGTCGGAGAGCGATGAAAGCGAGTGGGCGTAAGTTTCTGATAAAAACTCGACCGATCCCGTCGCCGCCAGCTCTTTGAAGCCGTCAATTACCTCGGGTGTATAAATTTCGAGCTGCTCTAACGCCAAGCCCGAAATAGAGAATGCCACCTTAAATTTGCCGTCCGAATTGCGGATCATTTCCAGCATCAACCGGTTGGCCGGCAGGTAGCAACGCTCGGCAATGCGCCGGATAATTTCTTCGTTGGCAAAATCGTCATAATAATAATGGTCTCTCCCGATGTCGAAGAACCGATACCTCTTCAGCCTGAACGGCTGATGTATTTGAAAGTAAAAACAGATTGTTTTCATATCGTAGATTGTTTTGTTATCTCTATTTCCACATTACACGGTCATAAATATCTCGCACCTTTTGTCCGGCATATTCCCATTTAATTTCGTCGACCTCTTTACGCCCTTCCTCTTTAAGATACTCGTACATAGACGGGTATGAGATAATAGAGTACATGGCATCGGCCATGGCATCAATATCCCAGTAGTCGATTTTTATGGCATTGCCAAGTATTTCGGCACAGCCCGACTGTTTGGATATAATGGTAGGCACCCCACATTGCATTGCCTCGAGGGGCGATATCCCGAACGGCTCCGACACCGAGGGCATTACATACACATCGCTCGATTTAAGCATCTCATACACCTGCTTCCCTTTCAGGAAGCCTGTAAAGTGGAACTTATCGGCTATGTTCCGCTTGGCGGCAAGGCCAATCATCTGATTCATCATGTCGCCGCTTCCCGCCATTACAAATCGCACGTTTTTAGCCTTTTGCAATACGCGAAAGGCCGCTTCGACAAAATATTCGGGTCCCTTCTGCATGGTAATCCGGCCAAGAAAAGTCACCACTTTGTCTTTCGTTCCCTTTTTCGATTCCAACGCCTCTATCTCGGGTGGCATCGGTTCAACGGCATTGTGCACCGTTGTTACTTTCGAGGGGTCTTGGTGGTATTTCGATATTACGGTTTCGCGCGTTAGGTTGCTCACGCAAATAATGTGGTCGGCATTGTCCATGCCGTCTTTCTCAATACCGTAAACCTGTGGGTTCACATTTCCACGGCTACGGTCAAAGTCGGTAGCGTGTACATGCACTACGAGCGGCTTGCCTGTTACATATTTCGCATGAATGCCGGCAGGGTAAGTAAGCCAGTCGTGCGAGTGGATAACATCAAACTTGAGCGCCCGGGCAATAACGCCCGAAACAATGGAGTAATTGTTAATCTCCTCCAACAGGTTTTCAGGGTAGCGCCCTGAAAACTCGATGCAACCCAGATCGTTTACATGGCGATACGAAAAGTCGGCATAAATATGGTTGCGCAAATCGAAATAGAGTTGAGGGTCTGTCACTTTGCCTATCCGCTGCTGCACATACTCTTTGTCTACATCACGCCACACTATGGGGGTGTTGCACAGGCCTATTATTTTTGCGAAGCTGGAGTCTTCATCGCCCCAGGGTTTGGGAATAACAAATGTGATATCCATATCGGGCTGCATAGACATGCCCCTGCTCAGCCCATAACTGGCTGTACCTAATCCGCCCAATATATGCGGAGGAAACTCCCAACCGAACATCAATGCTTTCATTATTCCTGATTTTGACAATTATAAACTTCCAGCAATTTTATCAATCTCAAAATGGCGCCGATATTCATCGCGAACGAGATAGCCCCCCGTCCCGTAAATGGCGGATTGCCGTCAAACAGCTCCGACACCGAACCTATACAGTGCATTTTCATCTCCTCTTCAAAACCTATCAGCATGCGCTCAACAAACGACACGCCACTCATTTTAAATATTTTCAGATAAGCCTCGAGGTAAGCCCCGAACATCCAAGGCCAAGCCGTGCCGTTGTGGTAGGCTTGGTCGCGGTCGGTTTGTGTCCCGTAATAGTAGGGGCGGTAGCCTTCGCTTTTAGGGCTTAGTGTGCGCAAGCCTTTCGGCGTAAGCAGCTCTTTCGTTACCATATCCAACACCTTGCGCTGCTGCATACGCGAAAGGGGTGAATACTCTAACGAAACGGCAAAAATCATGTTGGGGCGAACGCTCCAGTCCTTTTGCCCCTCATCTATATAATCGAATAAGTAGCCGTATTTGTTCAAAAATGTAGCGACAAATGAATCATTTATTTTCACGGACAACGCTTCAAGCTCTTCCGAACGGGTGGTGTTTCCCTGTATTGATGCCATATCGGCGGCAAATTTCAAGACATTGTACCAAAGGGCGTTTACCTCGACCAAATAGCCCGAGCGATGTACCACGGGCTGCCCGTTCACCATCGCATTCATCCACGAAACAGCACGATCCCGCCCATCGGAATAGAGCAGCGAATTGTCCATCACTTTAAGGTTGGGGTGGTTGTTGGCAAGCAGATAATTAACCACCTCGTCAACAATGCCGCCGTATTTCTCGGCGCATTTCTCTTTACCCTCTTGCCCTGCATATTGCTGCACAGCCCACAACGCCCATAAAAAAACGTCGGGCTGGTTGATTTCGGTTATCACTTCGTCCGAAACCTGATAGTTAATGTAACGCCTAACGGCATCAATCGCGGTAGCCATAATGTTTTCGTACCGCTCCAACTCGCCGGCACCCAATGTGCAGCCGGGCAAGGCAATGAACAAGTCTCTGGCTCGCACCTTAAACCACGGAAAACCGGCCAACAAGTAGCGGTTCTCTTCGCCGGGGCGGAAATAGTGCTGCTGAGCCGAATTTTTAAGGCAATTTAAGAAACTGTCGCGAGGTATGCGGCTGTCAACCTCCGTTTGATACATACTTTTCAGCTCGCGAATATCGACCTGCGAGTCTCCGGCCGAAAAATAGATCGATTCGCCTTTCTCTATGGGCAACTCGAAATAGCCAGGCACATAGAGGTCTTCCTTATAGGGAAAACCCCGCTCTTTCTCTTTGCTATATTCTATATCCTTGTTCCAGTGGGGTTGGAATACGAAGTCGCTTTTTTTATCAAACTGCATATACAGATCCGGGTATCCTTGATAGAGGCAGCATTTAATGCCGTTTTCAATTTCATCGTACCCACCGTTAATGCGGTCGTTTTCGTGGGTCAATTCGCTCGCTTTACGGAAAGCAAGAAAGGGCTTAAAGCGCATCACGGTTGGCGAATGGGCATCGAGCAGAGTGTATTTTATCATTAAGCGGTTCTCGAAATGAGAAAATACTTTCTCCTTTTCCAATATTACACCGCCCACCCGGTAAATGGTACGGGGCACCGTTTCGCACTTAAACTCACGGATGTATTTGTGCCCCTTTGGGCTGTAGTTGTCACCCTGATACTTATGTATTCCGAGGTTAAACTCAGCGTTGTGCTGTATCACCGTCTCGTCGAACGACGAGAGCATCACGCAATTTTCGTCGTCAAACCCGGGCACAGGCATCACCAGCAAGCCGTGATATTTACGCGTATTGCAATCTACCAAAGTGGTACAATGATAGGCCCCTCTCCGATTGGTTCTGAGTATTTCTCGCGCCAACGAGTACTCAAGGTTGATCATCAGGGTTTTATCAAAATTCAAATAGCCCATTGCTTCAATTATCTATATTTAACACCCTATTTATTCTAATTCTCTCGTTATTAAATTTACCAAATATACAAATGCTATCTTGTATAAACAATATTCAACGGATGTTTTTTAACACATTATCTAAAAAAAGTTTACAATTCCGTTTCCGGACGATTTATTGATTATCTTCGCAAGCGCAAATAAATAGCAGTATGAAATTTCTGTTACACTTAGTACTAATCATTAGTTTTCCATTTACGACAATGGCTCAAAACCCTTTTATTGATAAAAAAGAGGGCCTTTACGGCACTTTCGCGTTCGGTTTTCTGAAGAATGAACATTACGAACCCGCTTTCCAAAAAGCAATAGAACTTCAAAACGAAGAGTTGCGGACAATTATTGAAAACCCCGAGCCGCCCACGTTCGAGAACACGATAGAAGAGTTGGAAAAATCGGGAGCTTTGCTAACAAAGGTTGCCAACGTATTCTTCAACCTCAACAGTGCCGAAAGCGACGACGAAATGATGGAGATAGCGCAGCAGGTTATGCCTCTGTTAAGCAACCATCAGAACAATATAATTTTGAGTGAGGCCCTTTTTAACCGTGTAAAAAAGGTGTACGCTGTTAAGGACGTTATTAAATTGACACCCGAGCAGCAACAGCTGTTGAAAAAAACTTACCTCTCATTTGCCAACAACGGCGCCAATCTGAACGCCGAACAGAAAGAAGAATACCGCACCCTGTCGGATAAGCTGAGTCAGCTTACGCTGAATTTCGGGCAAAATGTACTGATCGAAACTAACAAATACGATTTGTTAATAGAGAACAAGGCCGACCTGAAAGGGTTGCCTGCCGATTTTATAGCTTCAGCACAAGAAAAGGCGAAAGCAAAAGAAAAAGAGGGCTGGCTGATCAACCTGAGTGCACCAAGCTATATCTCGTTTATGAAGTATGCCGAAAATCGCACCCTGCGCGAACAGCTTTACCGCGCCTACAGCAGCCGTGCATTCCACGCGAACGACAACGGGAATAAGGAAATTGTAAAAGAAATCGTCAACACACGCATCCAAATAGCCCAACTGCTGGGTCACAGTAATTATGCCGAGTACGTGTTGCAAGAGAAAATGGCAAAATCGCCCGGCAATGTATATAACCTGCTAAACAACCTGATGACAGCCTACTCGGATACAGCAAAAGAGGAGGTGGCGGAAGTAGAAAACTTCGCCTGGAGAACGGAAGGGGCGGGCTTTACGCTGATGCCTTGGGATTGGTCGTTCTATTCGGAAAGGCTGAAGTCGGAAAAGTTCAACATTGACGATAACATTCTTAAACCCTACTTCGAGCTCGAAGCGGTAAAGAAAGGTGTCTTTGGTTTGGCAACAAAGCTTTTCGGCATCACCTTTATCAAAAACAACTCAATTGAGGTATATCACCCCGATGTGGCGGCCTATGAAGTAAGAGATGCCGACAACGAGTTTTGTGCCGTGCTGTATGTCGATTTTCACCCCCGTGCAGGCAAACGACCAGGCGCGTGGATGACCGAATTTCGCGCACAAAGCCGGAAAGAGGGTAAGCGTGTTGCCCCCCATATATCAATTGTCATGAATTTTACACCGTCAACGGTCGACTCCCCATCGTTGCTCACTTTCGACGAAGTTGAAACGCTGTTGCACGAGTTCGGACACGCGCTGCACGGCATACTTTCGGATGTCACCTACCAGTCGCTGGCCGGCACCAATGTGTATCAGGATTTTGTTGAGCTTCCCTCGCAAATCATGGAAAACTGGGCAACTGAGAAAGATTTTTTAGACCTGTTTGCCGTCCATTACCAAACGGGCGAGAAAATAGACCCTCAAATAATACGGAAAATCGTAGAGGCATCAAACTACAACACAGGCTACGCTTGTTTGCGCCAACTTAGCTTCGGATTTCTTGATATGGCTTGGCATACGCTACAAGCACCGTTTACGGGAGAGATTGATGGATTTGAACAAGCAGCCATGCAACCGACAAAACTGCTACCGGTTATTGACGGAGCGTGTATGAGCAGCTCGTTTAACCACATTTTCGCAGGTGGTTACGCGGCAGGTTATTACGGATACAAATGGGCCGAAGTGCTAGATGCCGATGCCTTTTCGTTGTTTAAACAAAATGGCATTTTCGACAAAGCCACGGCAACATCATTTCTCGAAAATGTCCTGTCGAAAGGCGGAAGCGAAGAACCCATGACGCTCTACGTCCGGTTCAGAGGCGCCGAACCTACCATTGACGCACTGCTTGAACGAAACGACGTGAAAAAGAGATAAAAGTGGCCCGAAAGCAACCAATCATTCAAGAGATTGCGTAACTTTGCACTTGCTTCTCCGGACAAAACAACAAGCGGTTCAGTCTGAAAGCTCTGTTTAAACCGATTTGACGCTAAATGAACAAGAAACAATTAGAGTTAGACAAACGTTATCTGCGAATGGCGGCAATATGGGCCGAAAACTCGTATTGCGAACGCCGCAAGGTGGGGGCGCTGATTGTAAAAGACAACATGATTATCTCCGATGGTTATAACGGAACGCCTACCGGATTCGAAAACGTTTGCGAGGACGAAAACAATGTGACCAAACCCTACGTTCTACACGCCGAAGCCAACGCGATAACCAAAGTAGCGCGCTCAAGCAACAACAGCAACGAAGCCACTATATACATAACTTCGGCGCCCTGCATTGAATGTGCCAAACTAATTATTCAGGCCGGCATTAAACGGGTGGTTTACCAAACTAAATACCACACCGAAGATGGCCAGAAGCTGTTGGAGAGAGCAGGACTGGAAATTATACACCTTGAAATGTAAAATAAATTACCGATATGGATTCACAAAAGAACAACGTTCAGAACAAAAAACGCCACGCGTGGGTGCCGCTATTGGTCACATTAAGTATTATTGCCGGAATTTTTATGGGGATTTACATCTCCTCATATACCGGCAGCTCGCAAATTCTTCCCGGCTTTAAGGGTAACAATAAAATTGATCAGGTGTTCGGCATCATCAACTCCGATTACGTTGATACCATAAAAGTCGACGACCTGATTGAGAAAACCATTCCGGCCATTTTCAAAGAGTTAGACCCACATTCGGTTTATATACCCGCAGCAGACCTTCAATCGGTAAACGAAGAGCTGGAGGGCAGCTTCAGCGGCATCGGCATTCAGTTTAATATAATCACCGACACCATTACGGTAGTAGGCGTTATATCGGGAGGGCCGTCTGAAAAGATGGGAATTTTGCCGGGCGACCGTATCGTAACCATCGACGATTCATTGTTCATTGCTACCACAAACGAAAAGGTATTAAAAAGCCTGCGAGGCCCGAAAGGCTCGAAAGTAAATATCGGCATCGCGCGTATGGGTACTGAAGAGCTGATTCCGTTCGATATTACCCGCGACGATATTCCCGTTTACTCGGTCGATGCCTCTTTTGTTACCAACGGCATCGGCTACATTAAAGTAAGCAAATTTGGCCGCACCACCCACAGCGAATTTATCACCGCCATTGCCCGGTTAAAAATACAAGGAGCCGAAGGGTTTGTCGTTGACCTGCGATCCAACTCGGGCGGCTATATGGATGCTGCCATTAACATGGTGAACGAGTTTTTGGGCGACAGAGAAATGATTGTGTACGCGGAAGGTAAAAATTATCCGCGCTACAATTTCCACTCGAACGGAACCGGCGTTGTTCCCCAAGATGGTTTAGTGGTGCTTATGGACGAATGGTCGGCTTCGGCAAGCGAAATTTTTGCCGGTGCAATACAAGACAACGACCGCGGCTCTATTGTCGGACGACGATCGTTCGGCAAGGGATTGGTGCAAAACCAAATTGACCTCGCCGACGGGTCGGCAGTGCGTCTGACAATCGCCCGGTATTATACTCCATCAGGACGATCTATACAAAAAGGGTATGAATTAGGCAAGGGCGATGATTACGAAATGGACATACAGCATCGCTACGAGCACGGCGAATTTGAAAACCGTGACAGTATCAAGCTCGACGAGTCGAAGGTATTCTACACCAAAGGCGGTCGCGAAGTGTTTGGCGGCGGCGGCATAATGCCCGACTATTTTGTGCCGTTCGACACTACGGGGGTTACCTCATACTACACCTCGCTACGAAACAGAGGCATTATCTATGAATATACCTTCCAGTTTGTTGACAAAAACCGCGAAAAGCTGAAAGAGTACAAAACACCCGAAGCACTGACGGCCTACCTGAACACGTTACCATTAGTTGACGAGGTTGCCGATTTTGCCGTACAAAAAGGCATAAAGAAGCGCGTAACGCTTCTTGCCATATCACAACAACTTATCCGTGGTCAAATTAACGCCTACATCGTGCGCAACGCGTTAGACGAAAATGCCTTCTATAAAGTGTTATACGAAAACGACCCAGCCCTTAACAAAGCGATAAAGCTGATTAAAAACGGGGAGAGCAAACCCGGCATAGAGCCCTAAGCCCTATGCCCTCGCCAGCCCCAACAACCGATAAGCAACGACTGCGCAAACAG